>WNGE01007565.1_pt1 | contig 11783 bp, 12 predicted proteins | sample 5400651 | NCBI WGS metagenome assembly WNGE01 (sample SAMN13153370, study PRJNA577476) | soil metagenome | isolation source: 60 cm soil or saprolite under grassland replicate 2 | place: USA:California | collected 2016-06-15 | reverse complement strand
ACTCCCCCGCCTGGAACCATTCCGACGCTGTCGCCGGGAGTGCTCGCGCTGCTCGGCATCGCCCTGGCGGCGGTCGCCGTTCTTCTGATCCGGCGCTCTTAACGAGGGGGAATCCCGCTAGGATCGCGGGGTGCGCCTGTCGTTCGATCCACCCATCGAGCCGATGCTCTCGAGCGCCGCGGACGCTCTGCCGGAAGGCGAGGGATGGCTCTTCGAGCCGAAGTGGGACGGATTCCGGACGCTCGTCTTCCGCGACGGTAGCGAGATCCTGCTCCAGAGCCGCGACGAGAAGCCGATGAACCGGTACTTCCCGGAGCTCGTCGCGCCGCTCGCCGCCGCGCTGCCGGAGCGGTGCGTCCTCGACGGCGAGATCGTCATCGCCGGCGCCGACGGCCTCGACTTCGAGGCGCTGCTGCTCCGCATCCACCCGGCGGAGTCGCGCGTCAAGCTCCTCGCGTCGCAGACGCCCGCCTCCTACGTGGCCTGGGACATTCTCGCGATCGGCGACGAGGACCTCCGTGAAACGCCGCTCGCGGAAAGGCGAAAGCGGCTCGAGCAGGTGCTCGCGCGCGCCAAGGCGCCGGTCCACCTTTCGCCGGCGACGCGCGATCGCGCGCTCGCGGAAGACTGGTTCCGGCGCTTCGAGGGCGCCGGGCTCGACGGCGTCATGGCCAAGCGCCTCGACGAGCCTTACCGCGCGGGCGAGCGCACGATGATCAAGGTCAAGCATCGCCGAACGGCCGACTGCGTCGTCGCAGGGTTCCGCTGGCACAAGAACGGCCACGGCACGATGGTCGGCTCGCTCCTGCTCGGGCTTTACGACAAAAAGGGAACGCTGCACCACGTCGGCGTCACCGCGGCGTTCACGACGGCCGTGCGCCAGCAGCTCGTCGAGGAGCTCGCGCCGCTGCGCGAAAACGCGCTCGCGAACCATCCGTGGCGCGAGTGGGCCGCCGCGCAGGAAGACGCGAACGCGAAGTCCCAGCGGCTGCCGGGCGCAACGAGCCGGTGGAATCGCGGCAAGGACCTCTCGTGGGAGCCGCTCAAGCCCGAGCGCGTCTGCGAGGTCGCCTACGACCACATGCAGGGCGACCGGTTCCGCCACGCCGCGCAGTTCGTTCGCTGGCGTCCGGACAAGCGCCCCCAGGACTGCCGCTACGACCAGCTCGAAGTCACGCCGGCCTACGAGCTCGAACGCGTCTTCGGCTTCGAAGCGGGCGGGCGAGACGGGAAGCCGCGCTCCCGAAAGGCGCGCCAGGGATCGTAGTCGGGATCCGGCGGCTCCTCGGCGGGGCGGTCGGACTCCGGAACGTGGCGCAGGTTGACCCGGATGCGCGTCCACGTGCTCGACCGGCCGCGCATGGAATCGACGAGGACGTCGTCTTCGTGGAGGAGCGCCGCGGCCTCCGGATGGCGCGCCTTCCAGCGCTCGAGGCCGGCGAGCGCGTCCTCTTTGTGCTCGGCCTTCGACACGGTGACGAGCGGTTGGGAGGAGCGGCGGCGGCCGGTCGCGCTCTCTTTCTTCGCGGCGCCGGTTTCCACCTTTCGTTTCGACGGCGCGACGCGGGGCGGCTCGCCGCGCTGCTTCCGGTAGTGCGGCGGCCAGGGCGCGTCCTTCAAGCCGGCCGCCTCCTGCGCGACGGAGAGCGCGAGCAGCCCGTCGAGCGAACCCGCGGCCGCGTCGATGCCGGCCGACGCATCGCCCCGTTCCACGAAGCGCGCCGGCGCGGTCGCGAGGGTGAACGCCGCCGGGTCGCAGTCCGCGACCTCGTCCCACTCGAGCGGCATCGACACGCAGGCGTCGGGCGTCGGCCGCACCGACCAGGCCGACGCCACGGTGCGGTCCTTCGCGTTCTGGTTGTAGTCGAGGAAGACGCCGTGGCGCTCCTCCTTCCACCACTTGCTGGTCGCCTTGTCGGGCAGGCGGCGCTCGACCTCGCGCGCGACGGCCAGGGCCGCGCGTCGCACCTCGTCGAAGCTCCAGCGCCGCTTGATCCGCACGTTCACGTGCATGCCGCGCGAGCCCGACGTCTTCGGCCAGCCCCGCAGGCCGCGCTCGTCGAGGACGTTGCGTACGACCAGGGCGACCCGCCGCACGTCGTCCCAGGCGACGCCGGGCGTCGGGTCCAGGTCGACGCGGAGCTCGTCGGGGTGCTCGAGGTCGTCCGCGCGCACCGGGTGCGGGTTGAGATCAACGCATCCGAGGTTGACGATCCAGATGAGCTGCGCCGCGTCTCGCACGACGATCTCCCGCGCCGTGCGGCCCGACGGGAACCGGAGCTCCACGGTCTCGACCCAGTCGGGGTGCTGCTCGGGCGCGCGCTTCTGGTAGAAGGGCTCGCCCTCCGCACCGTGGACGTATCGCTTGAGCACGATCGGCCGCGCCGCGATCCCGCGGAGCGCGCCTTCGGCGACCGCGAGGTAGTACTTCGCGAGATCGAGCTTCGTGTAGCCCGCGCGCGGGAAGAACACTTTGTCGGGGTTGGTGATCGGGACCTCGCGGCCCGCGGCTTCGAGAGCGATCGTCTGCGCCACGAGGAGAGTCTAGAGAAATCGGACGGCCGCCTTTATGAGATGTCGTGCCGAACTTAGAATTTTTCCGCGGTGTCACCTTTCAAGTTCGCCGTCGGGATCGCGTCGAATGTCGCCATCTTCGGCGTCCTGGTGTTCCTGCCGGCCGGGACGCTCGAGTGGGGGCGCGCGTGGATTTTCCTCGGGGTGGTCCTGGTCGGAGCGGTGGCCAGCACGGTCGCCGTGTCGCGCGCAAATCCGGCGGTCCTGGCCGAGCGCTACCGGTCGCCCGTCAAGAAAGGACAGCCGCTGGCGGACAAGATCCTCGTGTCGCTGGACGGCTATGACGCGTACAGAAAGCGGGTGCGTTACCGGTTGATCCCTCTCATCTGGTAATCCGCCGAACGGCGGGCGCCGCCGGACGGCTCGACAAAGAGTCGAATACGATCCCCCCTGGGGGGCCGGGTCCTGCAGGATTCGGGATGTGGCAACCTGGCCCTCGATGTGGCAAGTGGAGACCTGACCCCATGAGCGAGCGCAACGACTATCCGCCCGGCGTGCCTTGCTGGGTCGACACGCTGCAGCCGGACCCGCAGGCCGCAGTGCGGTTCTACGGGGGCGTCATGGGATGGACGTTCGAGGGACCGGGGCCCGTCTCCCCGGCTACGTCGGCGGCGAGCCGCAGCAGCCGGTGCCCCGGGACAACGTCGCGGTGATGATGCCGACGAAGCCGGGCGGTCCTTCGGCCAACGTGCCGCCGCACTGGCTCGTCAACTTCTGGGTCGGCGACGCCGACGGGACCGCGGAGAAGACGAAGAAGCTCGGCGGCAGGATCCTGATGCCGCCCTTCGACATTCCGCGATTCCGGCAGGCGGTCCTGGCGGACCCGCAGGGCGCGGTCTTCAGCGTCGCCCAGCTGAAAAGAGCATGAACGATCTTCACGAGACTTCGCAGAGCGACGCCACGGTTCCTCTGTCGTCGAGCTCGGACGCCGATCTCGATCGACCGGGCGGCCCGCTCACGCGCGTCGAAGCGGCCCGCATGCGTGGCTCGACGCCGCCCGCCGCCTTCGCGCCGACGGACGTCTCCGGTGAGCGCGAGTTCCTCGCGGAACGGCTCGCGCTCTTCGCCCGCATCGCGTGCCTCGCGTCGAGCGGGTTCCTCCTGATGCGCATCGTGTTGAACGCGGTCGCGGAGCGGAGCGCCCGCCAGGCTCCGCTTGAGCGGTTCCCGGTTTTTCACCTCGTCGCGACTGTGATTCTTTTGTCAATCTGGCTGCTGGCCGGCAGCCGCACCTTCTCCAATCGCGGGCTGCGTCGGATCGATGCGGCCGGCACGATCTCCGCGGCTCTCGCCTACAACGTGATGGCGTGGACGATGCCTCTTTCCTGGCGCTCCGACCAGCTCGTGCTGCTCATCCTGAGCGCCGTGCTGCTCGGCCGGGCCGCGCTCGTTCCGAGCGAGCCGCGCCGGACCGCCTGGATTTCGGCGGCATCCGTCGCCGCCATCCCCTTCGTGACGTTCCTGATCTTCCGGGCGAACCCGCCGGGCGACCTCGTCCCGGGCGCGGTCGTGACACAGGCGACGCTCTGGGCGACGTTCATCGTGGTGCTCGCGACGCTGATCTCGAACATCATCTTCCACCTGCGTCGCTCGGTGGCCCGGGCACGGCGCCTCGGGCAGTACGAGCTGCTCGAGAAGATCGGAGAAGGCGGGATGGGCGTCGTCTACCGCGCCGAGCACGAGATGCTGCGGCGCCCCACGGCGATCAAGCTCCTCGCGCCGCAAAACGCGGGGGAGCAGAGCCTCAAGCGGTTCGAGCGCGAGGCGCAGCTGACGGCGCGTCTCGCGAACCCTCACACCGTTTCGGTGTACGACTTCGGACGCACTCCCGAGGGCGCGTTCTATTACGTCATGGAGTATCTCGACGGGATCGACCTCGAGCGGCTCGTGCGCGGGGAGGGGCCGCTTCCTCCGGGCCGCGTGGTGCACATCCTCCGGCAGGTGTGCGAGGCGTTGGCCGAAGCGCACGGCGTCGGCCTCGTCCACCGCGACATCAAGCCGGCGAACATCGTGCTGTCGGAGATGGGAGGCATCTCGGACTTCGCGAAGGTCCTCGATTTCGGGCTCGTCAAGGACGTCAAGGGATCGGATGACCTCCGGTTGACGCGCGAAGACGTCTTCGCCGGGACGCCGCAGTACCTGGCGCCCGAGACGATCGAGAACGGGCTGTCGTCCGATCCAAGGCGCGACCTCTATGCTCTCGGCGCCGTGGCGTACTTCCTCCTGACGGGGAGTCCGGTCTTCGACGGGCGCCTGGTCGAAGTGATCCAGAGCCATCTCCAGCGCGCTCCGGAGCCGCCGTCGGCGCGCCTGGGCCGGCGGCTGCCCGCGAAGCTCGAGCGGGTCGTTCTCGACTGCCTCGAGAAGGATCCGCTGCGCCGCCCCGAGAGCGCGCACGCCTTGATGGATCGCCTCGACGCCTGCGACGACGTCGAGCCGTGGCTGCCGGAGGAGGCGCAGAGGTGGTGGAGGCAGAGAAAGACGGCGTGAGCTCGAGTCGCTGGCGGCTACTTCACGCCGTCGGCTCGTAGCAGATCAGAACGTTTCCGTTGCGGAAGGCGCGGTTCCTGGTCCGCTTCAGGGCGAGGGTCCTTTTGAGGCCGTCGAACAACGTCCTTCCCTTGCCGAGAACGACCGGATACACGACGATCTGGTACTCGTCGATGAGGCCTTCCTGGGCGAGCCGCGAAACGATGCTGCCGCTTCCGAGGATGGCAATGTGATCTCCGGGCCCCTTCTTCATCTTCCGGACTTCCTCGGCGAGGTCGCCTTTCACGAGCGTCGTATTGCTCCACGTCGCTTTGTCCAGCGTTCGGGAGAACACGACCTTCGGGAGGCTGTTCATCCCTTTCGCCACCTCGGGATCGTTCTTGGCCGCTTGCGGAGTCGGCCAGTAGCTCGCCATGAGCTCGTAGGTCTTTCGGCCGAGCAGAAGCCGGCCTCCACCGCTGGCGTTCTCGGCGATGAACTCGTCCCACTCCGGATCTTTCTCCTTCTCGTGGGCCCAGCTGAGATCACCGTTGGATCCGGTGAAGTAACCGTCAAGTGTCACGTTCTCGAAGACGATCAATCTCGGCATGTCCCCTCCAATTCTGGAACCGAGAGCCTAGTCTCTCTTCGGAAATGGATCCGTCACCTTTCCGACGCCGGGAAATAAAATCTGTCCCCTTTCCCTGATTCGCAGGTGTGGCAACCTGACCCTCAATGTGGCAAGTGGAGACCTGACCCTATCCGTGCCGCCGCGAGGGACGAGAGCAAGGCGCGGCGGCTGAGCGTTGCGGCTCGTGACATGGATCTGTGACCGTCTGGCGCGACAGTCAGTACGAAAAACGAAGGAAGAGGTTGTTTCGCCCCCGACCCGGCTAGTTCTCGATCTCGAGCTTTGCCGCGACGCCGGCGTGATCAGACGGCCAGATGAGCGTCAGCCCGTTCGAGACCCGGTCGGTCGCCGGGTTCGTCCCGAAGAGACCGGCGTCCAGGGTCTGAAAGTTTCCCGCCGCTCGGTAGAGCACCAGGTCGATCCGGCCGAAGTCGTCCGTCGGGCTCGGAAAAACGGAATTGGTCAGCAGCTCCGCGTTGCAGCACGTGCTGACGGTGACGCCCGGGTTCGCCTCCAACCACGCGTCGACGAAGCCCGCGCCGAGGAAGGAGGCGTAGGCGGGGGTCGTCGAGTCCCCGTTGGCGTTCGAGTTGGAATCCTCGACGAGAACGACGGCAAGCGTCGTGTTGGTCGGCCCCGCGAGGATCTCCGCGGCCTGCGCCTCGCGCACCAGCTCGGAGTCGCTCTCGAGATGCGTCGTCACGAAGCGGAAGCTCTTGCCGCGGACCTTCGCGTCGACCGAGGCCCAGCCCCTTTGGAGGACGAAGTTCTCCGTCGGAGAGATCGGGAACTCGATATTCGTGACGAAGTGGCCGGTCGCCGGGTTGGAGAGCTCGAGCTCCGACGTCCGAAGGTCGGTTCGCGCGAGGATGACCTCGTGGTCGGTCAGGCGGATGTCGGAGAGCTCGCCCGCCGCGGCGGCGGCTTCGGACAGGAAACCGGGGAATTCCGCATCGAACCCGGTCTCCTCAGCCACGACCGCGTAATGCAGGCCGCGCGCCTCGAGCGCCTGGAGGAGGATCGCCACGAAATCGTACTCGACGTGTTCGGCGTTCCCGGGGACGAAGTCGGCTGGAGTCTGACTGCGCCAGAGCGACGCCTCCTGGAGACCGAGCAGATCGGGCTCTGCCGCTTCGATCTCGCGAGCGAGACCCTCGGCGCGCGCGTTGAAATCGGTGAACTGGACCTTGGCCCAGACTTCCGAGACGGCCGCGACGATCGCCGCGGGATCACCGCTTGCGACGGCGGCGACTGCGGGCGTCAGGTCCGCGCCGACGTACAGGTTGTCGGTCATCACGGTGACGGTCTTTCGGTTGCCGGCGTGTTCAGGCGGGGCGGCGGCGAGCGGTACGGCGAGCGCGACGGCGAGGAAGACGAGAGCAAGAGAACGGCTCCGCGTCGACATGGAACCCCCGATCTCGGTCGGGACGCTACGGCGCTCGCCCGCCGGTGTCAATCTTTCTGGCGGCGCTTCCCGTCGCGTCGACCCGCCAGCCGCCAGAACTGCGCCTCGTTCAGGAGCGTGATGCGGTGTCCCTTTTCGCGCAGGCGCTTGATCTCCATCAGCTTGCGACCCCCGTCCCGGCCGGCGGCCTGAAGCGGATTCGGGCGGCCGCGGACGACGACCGTCGTCTTTCCCGAGGGGCTGCCGTGAACCATCGCTCCGGCCCGCCGCGCCGCGCGAACGGCTTCGTCCCGGCGCCGGGTCAGGATTCCGGTGAAGGCGAGGTGCGCGCCCGCGATCGTTCGAAGCACTCCGGCCTTCAGCCGGGCGGGCGGATGGCTCAGGGCGTCGATGAGCTCCTGGGCGCTCTCGTATCGCTTCCGCCGCTCGCCGATACAGCGGTAGACGATCTCTTTCAGGTGATCGCTGCACGGGAGACCGCGAATCTCGCCGGTGCGGATCCGCGTCTGCGCGTCCCCCTTCACCAGCATTCCCAGGAGCTGCCCGACCTGGTACACGTCGTCGCGCGCCTGCCACTTGGGGACCGTGCCCGCGAGAATGTCGCTCGGGGCAGTCATCGGGTTGAGCGTGCCGGCGGTGATCCCCCGACGGTCGCTCTGGTGTCGCACGATCCCGAAATCCCCGAGCTTCAAGCTCCGGCCCTCGCAGACGAAGACGTTCATCGGCGTCAGGTCGCGGTGGAGCATCTGGCCGCGGTGAAGCTTTCCGAGCACCTGGAGGATCCCCGCGATCTCGCGCCGCGCCGTCGATTCCGGCCAGCCCCTGCCGGTCGAGTGCAGAAACGCGCGGAGGTCGCCCTGACGCGCGTACTCGAGCGTCAGGCAGTACAGAACGCGGCCGTCCGACCGCATCAGCGGGAACGTGTCGTAGACGCGGATCGCTCGCGGGTGGTCGTCCAAGAGCTGCCCGAAGTAAGCCTCGCGCAGCCACCCGTCGATGCGCTCGCTCACCTTGATGCAGACGATCGCCGGGACGACCCGCGAACGCCCGAGCCGGCTCGCGAGATATGCTTGGCCGAACCCGCCCTCGCCGAGGAGCCGATCGATGCGGTACTGGAGCCGCGTCTCCGGACTCGTGATGACCTGCGCCGGCGCGAGCAGATATCCGGTCCGCGCGAAGTGGGCGCGGGCGGACATCGGGAGGGTCGTGGCGGCGGTCGTGTGTTTCATCAGACGGTTCGATCCGGGTTCCTCGCAAATCGATCGGGCGAGCATAGCGGATACGATCTCCCGGATCGCCCGGGCGTGGCGAGCGCAATGACCAGACCTACCGCTCGAACCTGCTGCCCGATCGTGGAGCTCCGGCAATACACGCTCCATCCGGGAACGCGGGACGTCCTGATCGATCTCTTCGACCGGGAATTCGTCGAAAGCCAGGAAGCGCTTGGCATGACGGTCATCGGCCAGTTCCGGGACCTCGAGGACGCGAACCGATTCGTCTGGCTCCGAGGGTTTCGAGACATGCCGTCGCGCGCACGGGGGCTGGCGGATTTCTACGGTGGGCCGGTCTGGAAGGCGCACAGCGAGGCGGCCAACGCCACCATGATCGACTTCGACGACGTCCTCCTGCTGCGCCCGGCGCGTCGGGGATCCGGTTTCTTAGTCGAAAACGCCGACCGTCCCCCGCCCGGCGCCCGCGAGGCGCCCGGAGGGCTGGTGGTGGCCACCGTCTATTCCTTCGATGCGCCTCCCGGAGCCGACTTTCTGGACTTCTTCGAGAGCGCGCTCCGGCCGGTGGTGACGGGCGCCGGCGCCTCGATCCTGGCGTACTTCGTGACCGAGGAGAGCGCGAACAACTACCCGGCCCTCCCGGTGAGAGAGGGCGAACAGGTTTTCGTGTGGTTCTCGCGCTTCGAGGGAGTGGCGGCACACGAGCGGCACGCCGCCGCCCTCGCCCAGTCCCGGCGATGGAGCGAGGTTTCGGAAGCCCTGGCGTGCCGTCTCAAAGGACCTCCGGAAGTCCGGAAATTGTCGCCGACGGCCCGATCACGAATACACGGCTGATTCCCGCTCGAATCGCCCCAGGGGCATGCAACTTCAGGGTTGCTTTTTGATTCTTCTGCACATAATGTGCAACCAGGAGGTTGCGCATGAGCACGGACCGCATCGAGAAGAGCGTCCTTCTGCGCGCGCCGAGATCCCAGGTCTGGCGAGCGATCGCGAACGCGGAAGAGTTCGGCGCCTGGTTCGGAGCCCGGCTCGAGGGCGGCTTCGCGCCGGGCTCCCGCGTCACGGGCCCGATCACGACGCCCGGCTACGAGCACCTGATCCTGGAGATCACGATCGAGCGGGTCGATCCCGAGCGACTCTTCTCCTACCGCTGGCATCCGTACGCAATCGAGCCGGGCGTGGACTACTCGGGCGAGCCGACGACGCTCGTCGAATTCCGCCTCGAGGATGCCGCCGGCGGGACCCGTTTGACGGTGACTGAGTCCGGCTTCGACCGCATTCCGGTTTCGCGCCGGGCCGAAGCTTTCCGGATGAACGACCAGGGCTGGGCCGAGCAGATGAAGAACATCGAGCGGCATGTCGCGGGGTAGCGCCGGGGCGGCCGGCCTCGCCCGCGCGGGGCCGGTCTTCGCGGCGCTCGGCGAGAAGACCCGGCTCGCGCTGGTGGCCCGGCTCTGCGCGCGCGGCCCGCAGTCGATCGCGCGCCTCACGACCGGCTCCGACGTCACGCGCCAGGCGATCACCAAGCACCTGCACGTCCTCGCCGGCGCCGGCCTCGTCCACGACGTCCGGCATGGTCGGGAACGCATCTGGGAGCTCGACGCGGAGGGGCTGGACCACGCGCGCCGCTGGCTCGACCAGATCTCGAAGCGGTGGGACGAGGCGCTCGATCGCCTGAAGAAGTTCGTCGAGGAGTAACGGGCCGCCCGTCCCGCCGGCGTCGTCTTACCTGGCGAACAGCTCGGCCAGGGTCGAAAGGACCGCGTGCTGCGCGACGGGAGCGATGCGGCCCGAACGCCCTACGAGCCGTGATCGATCCACGGCTCGGATCTGGTCGAGCGCGATCATTCCCGCCTTCCCACGAAACCGGCACGGAACGCGGGTTGGATACGGCTGACCTCTCGTCGTCATCGGCGCGACGAGGACGGTTGCCATGTGAAGGTTCATCTCGTCGGGGGAGACGACGAGGCAGGGACGGGTCTTTCTGATTTCTCTGCCGACTGTCGGGTCGAGGGCGATCAAGAAGACGTCGAATCGGCGGACTACCACTCCCATTCCTTGTCGTCGAAGGAAGTCAGAGCCGCTTCCGGCCACAGCGGCCGGTCGTCCCCGCGCTCAGCCATCTCGCGGAATCGGTCGTCCCAGCGCTTTCGAGGCCGCGAGGCCGGGCGCACGACGAGTTGCTTACGCCGGACCTCGAGCTCGAGCTCTCCCTGGAGACCTGCCTGCTCCACTACGACTCGCGGGATCCGGATCCCCTGGGAGTTGCCGATCCGGACGAGCCTGGTCTTGATCGTTGCGCTCAACGTGTCCCTCCGGGGGTCACATTGTAATCACGCATCGGCACCGACGTCAACGCTCCGACCCCTGAATCCGATCGTCAGCTCCGCAGGCTCTCGATGTCGATCACGAAGCGGTACTTCACGTCGGCCTTTACCGTGCGCTCGTAGGCCTCGTTGATCTTCTGGATCGGAATCATCTCCACGTCCGCGGCGATGCGGTGTTTCGCGCAGAAGTCGAGCATCTCCTGCGTTTCCCGGATCCCGCCAATTGCCGATCCGGCCAGGCAGCGGCGTTTGGTGAGGAGCTGCATGACGGCGAGCGGAGACGGCTCCTCGGGCGCTCCCACCAGCACCATCGTGCGGTCGCGGTGGAGAAGCCCGAGGTAGGCGTTGTAGTCGTGCTTCGCCGAAACCGTGTCGAGGATGAAGTCGAAACGCCCGGCGTTCCTCTCGAAGACGGTGGGATCGTTGGTGGCGATGAAATCGTCCGCGCCCAGTCGCAACGCGTCCTCGCGCTTGCCCGGTGAGTGGCTGAGCACGGTGACCTTCGCGCCCATTGCCTTCGCGAGCTTCACGCCCATGTGGCCGAGACCGCCCAGGCCCACGACCGCGACCTTGTCGCCCGCCTTCACGCCGAAGTGGCGCAGCGGTGAGTAGGTGGTGATGCCGGCGCACAGGAGCGGGGCGGCGCCGTCGAGCGGGATGCCCTCCGGGATGCGCAGGACGTAGTTCTCATCTACCGTGATCTGCGTCGAGTAGCCGCCGTAGGTCGGCGTCTTCCCGTCGCGCTCGTAACCGTTGTAGGTCGGTGTCATGCCCTTCTCGCAGTACTGCTCTTCGCCGGCCTTGCAGGCCTCGCACTCGCGGTCGGAATCGACGAAGCAGCCGACGCCGACGGTGTCGCCCGCTTTCCACTTCCGGACCTCGTTGCCGACCTCGGTCACCTTTCCGACGATCTCGTGCCCCGGAACCATGGGGAAGATCGAACCGCCCCACTCGTCGCGCGCCTGGTGGATGTCGCTGTGGCAAACGCCGCAAAAGAGGATGTCGATCAGGACGTCATGCGGGCCCGGCGCGCGCCGCTCGAACGTGAACGGGCCCAGGGGCGCTTTGGGAGCCGGAGCGGCGTAACCGCTGACGCGGATCTTTCCGGATTCTTCGGCGACGGCCGTCGCGGTTGCCCCGCTGGCCTC
>WNGE01019116.1_pt1 | contig 11784 bp, 15 predicted proteins | sample 5400651 | NCBI WGS metagenome assembly WNGE01 (sample SAMN13153370, study PRJNA577476) | soil metagenome | isolation source: 60 cm soil or saprolite under grassland replicate 2 | place: USA:California | collected 2016-06-15 | reverse complement strand
TGGGCAATCGCCGCGGTCGGTTGCACCGGCGCGCCTTGGGCACAGTAAAAGATCAGGAACGCGAGGAAGAGCGCAAACTGAATCGCGAACTTCATCATGCTGGAGATGACATTGGACAAGGGTACGCTAAGCCGTGGAAAGTAAACTTTGCCGAAGATCGCCGCGTTGCCAATAAAGGTGCCGGACGTGCGGTTCACGCAATCCGCAAAGTACGACCAGCAGGTGACACCCGCCAGATAAAAGAGCAGCGGCGGCACACCGTCCGTGGAAAGCTTAGCCATCTTCCCAAAGACGACAGTGAAGATGAGCGTGGTGAAAAGCGGCTGGAGGATGTGCCAGAGCGGGCCCAGAATCGTCTGTTTGTATTGAGCGACGAAATCGCGCCACACGAACATCGCCATGAGGTCGCGATAGCGCCACAGGTCAGCGAGATGCAGATCGAGCCACCCGATCTTCGGCCGGATGACCAGGTCCCACTCTTTAGCGGCTGATGCATGGAGTTTACTCATGGAAATGCTGAGAAACTGAAATTCTACTTTTTAAAAATCGGAAAGAGCAACTGCGAACGACTTGTCTTGCTTACCATTGTAACGAAAACCGCTGGGTCCGACACGCCTGGCGTAGGGTCGGGCAAGAAAGAGAACGCGCCGGATTGAATCGAAAACGTTATGAATAAACCAGCACAAGGGTTCCGAGTTAGACGTTTAGGACAAATGGCGCATCAGAATCCAGAATTTCGGCATGTTGCGGAGTATGTGCGGGAACGACGCAGGTGTCAAAGATTCCCGGACGACTTTCCTGAGTTACGAGTCACGAATCTGGCTTGTGCCCGTGACGGGAGAGGCTGCGGCGGATACGGCGTATGATGCGTGGCGCGACCAACCCAGCCGCGCGGATGTAGAGACCGTTTGCGAGCAAGTGCTTCAATCTGACATCGTTGATCCAAGGGAAGTTGTCACGCGCCGCGCATGCAATCGTCACGTCATCCAAGGCGCCGTCCCGTTGAAAACGGGTAATAAGATGGCCTAAGAGAGTGTTGTCAGGAATCTCGTAGCCGTAAGAGGTCGCAAAAAAATGGAAGATGCGTGCTCGGCCCCGCAGCATTGCCGTGGACTGGGTAACCCAGTTGTCACGATCGGGAAGGATGGCGATTGTAGCAATGTCTTCGGCAATCACACTATTGAAAGGCATTTGATCTCGTGGAATTCCTAACGAGATTGGAAGCGTTATGGAGGAATGGAGGCAACGTATGTGGACGGGGATCGGAAGTTAACTTACGTTACAAATGGCCTCGAGGCGCTCATAAAATCCCGATCAGGATTTGCTTGTAACGAAACATCGCGCAACGCCCAAATTTCATTGCCGATCTTAGCGCTCTGTCCATTGCGTCCGCGCTTAAATATTCCTTACGCTTTCTCCTTCAGAACATCGCGTAATGCTTTGTATCGCTCGTTCGATCTTTGCGCGAGCCGGTACTTTTTCCGAGACCTTCAACCGTGATAATTGCGTCAGACATCACTGAAGGTAATTGCTATGGCACTAATGTTGCCGTACCGCGAACACCGCGATTGATCCCCGCCTGGATTGCGGGCAAGAGTGAATTCAGATCATCGATCCGATTGGATTGCGCTTTTATGATTACGAGTGCGATAGAATAGCGGGCAAGGATTTGCTGCGACGGCATGGCTTTGTCCATTGTCACAAGCACTTCAAATCGACCGTCTGCCTTACTTAGCAGTTGCCCATTGTCGAGTCGTTGCCAACCCATATCGCGGGCCGTTTTTACTTCCGTGCCTTCCAACAAAGTTTTCAATTCAACCGGAAGGCAAGCGTCGATCAGGACACGCACTCAGCTTCTCGCAGTAAACTCGACTTGGACGCCTCAAGAACCTTAAGGGCCTGGTCGTGCGTGACATCCGGGAAGCTGGAAAGAAACACATCGAGCGAATCGCCGGCCTCCAAATAGTCGAATAGCGTTTTAACCGGAACGCGCGTTCCGACAAAGACCGGAATGCCGCCGAGAATATTTGAATCAACAACAATTTGATCCATGAGACAATTATACAGCGACAGCGCCGGCGTGCAAAAGTTCTCTGCGTTCTTGAATCTCTAATCTAGCTCACGTCGGCAAATGTTCGTTCCATACGGCGGAAATACCAGATGCCACTCGCGAGCAGCATTGCGCTCGGTACCTCCCGTTCGATGACGGTCTCGGGAGCGGCATTCATTGAATACGATGGTCAAGCATCGCGTCGCGGCTCAGGCGGTGATACGCTATTGGCGAGATGGACCTGAGCATTTATGATAACAGCGATTTTGATCGGGGTGCGTCACGATGGAAAGAAGCCGTTTGGATCTTGGTGCGTTTTCTTTTTTTTCAAAACGCGTTCCCATGGCCATCGCCTCTGCGCTGCACACTACTGCGCATTTTTGGCGCGAAGATCGGACGCGGCGTGGTGATCCGCGCAAACGTAAACATCTCATTTCCGTGGCGACTGACAATCGGCGACCACGTCTGGATTGGTGAAGATGTCGGCATCCTCACGCTAGCGCCGGTAACGATTGAATCGAATGTTTGCATCAGCCAGCGCACGTATCTTTGCACAGGCAGCCACGATTTTCGACGAGAAGATTTCAAGCTGCAGGTCGCACCGATTACTGTTCGTGAAGGCAGTTGGATCGCCGCCGCCAGTTTCATCGCACCCGGCATCGAGATCGGCTCTGGCGCCATTGTTTCAGCAGGCAGCGTCGTGTTTGCGAGCGTCGCACCGAAAACGTTTGTGCGCGGAAATCCCGCCACCGTGGTCTCAGAATTCAGAGGTCAGCGATCAGAAGTCACAAAGACGGAGGGCGGAGGTCAATAGTCAAACGGCAGAAGTCGGCAGTCAGAAGCCAGAGCCCACATTTCCTACTCCGAAATAAGAAACGATTCCGCCTTTTTGATCATGCCGCCAAGCATTCGGCCAATCTCTGCACATTTTTGAGCCAGGGCATGATGTTGTTCGCTCGAGATGTATCCGCACTGCCGGGCGAAGTCCAAAGATGAATCAGTCTCGCCATTTTCGCCGTCACAGTCCGTCAATTTGCTCATGTGATCTCGAAAATCTCCATCGCAAATTCGTGTGCGAGTTTGTAAACATCCAAGTCCTTGGCTGACTCGATTTGCATAATTTCGACCCTTGAGCTCCGACTTGTCGCTAGTCTCTGGTTGTTGACTTCTGATTACCGATTTCTGACTTCCGACTTCTGACCTCCGATTCCCGCTTCTTCGTAGAGCTTTTTGATTTTTGTGACTCCGTCGTTGAAAAACCAGCCATTGAAAAGCAAGATGTCGCCATTCCGGACCGCAGTTAGTAAGGCATCGTGATCCTCAGGCCGATAGCCCGCATCAGATGTCAATAGTACACTAAACGCCTTTGGGTAAACCATTCGTGCGCCAACCGGCGTGGAGGTCACCTTGTGATGCATATAGGAATTAAGCGGTGCGGAGTACGCGAAGTAACGCATCGACTCATTTTCGGGAATCAGTAGCACGTCGGGATAGGCGTTGGCGACAGTTTTGAAAACATCGGGATCGAGAGATTCTCCTGTAACGACCACTGTTGAATCGATGTAAAAAAGTGTGCAGCCCCACCGCTTTTTAGCATAAGCGAGTTTGTCTTTTAGAACCTGCACGGCGTGTTGCGAATCGGCCCGGCCCTGCACCGGCTTGCCACCCACCATCGTGATTTGCTGCGGGCGAAGACACACTCCTACTCTTAGTCCCGCTTGACGAAACTTCTCGAAATATTCGTCGATGGCGTTCATTCCCCGATCCCCTTTGAGCTCAGTTTCAGGCGCGAGAACTGGCGTAAGGCGTGGGTCCCCGTAATAGCAAGCTCCCAAAAACTGCTGCCCTTCGGGGTCCCACGTGATCATTCCCTGAGCATTCGCGTCCTTCATCACCTTGATGCTGTTATCAGCCAGCTTCAGTAGCGCGGTGCGAAAGGCGTCCTTGCCTTGACCGGTTGTGATGTCGATCTTGCCTTCGTTCAGGATCCAGCGACGCGGATTGGTTGTGACGTTGATGCCCGAGCTGGCTAGGAAGATCGCGCCGATGGGGCGCCGGTCGTTCCAGTTCACTTGCAAGGGATACCTCTCTGCGTAACGCCGCAGAACGTCGCCCGACAGATCTTGCACGCGTGCACCTGCTAATCCAAAACGTAGCGAAACGTTGAACGTCTTGTTAATGCCCGGCTTAATATCGTGACAAGTGATCACGAACGGATAGCTGGTTCCTTCTGGGGCATTCGTGGAATCCGGCACGCTGACGGAGCATTCCAGATCATCGCTGCAAAAGTTGAGAACGCCGGTTCCGTAATCCACTCGGACAATCGGCACAACAAACTCTGGATCGGCAACCAAGGGAACCGAGGGATATTCGTGTAAAGAGCTCGCGTTGTCCTTGAAGCCGAAGCCGAACATACCCGCCTCAAGCATGCCCCCTCCCCGAACGCTGGGAAAATTTAGTTCCATTAAACGAAGAGAGACTTCTTTAAGCGGTTCCGCGCTCGCATTCGAAACCTCGATTCGCATTGTGATTTTGTCGCCCTGTTTGCCGTAGGTGCATGAAACGCGACCCCATGGATAAATCAGGTCGATTGTATCGGTTTGTTTGTTTGGCATCGCGACTGGTGATGGTGGATGAGGGAGAAGCGCCTCAACAACGGTGCGCAAAATGGATTTCCACGGCTGCAACTCTCCGCCCTGAGGCGACAGGAGAAGCGATTGGCCATTGAACGAGAGTGATTTAAGGCCGCGATTCCCAACAGAAAAATTCAAACCTTGATTCGGCACGGGAGATTGAAGAACTGCTGGCGCGGCGGTCTGATCTCCCTGTGATTCCGCCTTCGCTGGCCTCGTGGCTGCGAAAACGGTCGAAGCAAGAAACAGCAAGGAAACAGTGCCGAGGGAGGAGTGCTGAGTCACAAGGAACAAGTGATTATTTGATTATCGCTTCATTCTACAGTCAACTTCCCCGCATCGGTGGCAAATTCTCGCCATACTTCCAGATCAGCCATGGAAGTTCAAATGCCCGTAAAAAACGTTTTGCGAAAACTTTCGGCTGACGAACCAGGCGCAAAAGCCACCCGAGATAAAAGCGGTCGGCCCAATCGGGGATCGGCTTCTGGTCGCCGGTTAAAAATCCCAGAGCGGCTCCGACGCAGTGGATGGCTGGACGGTATGCAAGATTCTCTCGCAAATAAAGGCCCAACTTTTCCTGTACGCCTCCGCCGATCCCAATCATCACGTGCGCGGGTTGGCTAACTTTGAGAATCGAAACCAGTTGATGATCGGCGACGTCAGATCTGTAAAATGGCGCGATGTAAGTGTTGGCTGCGACGATTTCATAACCTTTTCTGCGAAGTAATCTCAGGGCTTTTACCCGCGCCATCTCACTTGGCAAAATCAGGAAGAGACGCCCCGATTCACGAAGTTCCCGTTTCTCCAGAAGAATCCGCAAATACTGGAGACCTGAGATTCGCACGACTTTGCGCCTGCGAAGGATGCGCCACAGAAACACCATGAAACCACTGTCCGTGATGGCGAGATCGGATTCCACAAGTGCCCTGCGATAATCTTGATCGCGATGAATGTTCGCTAACGCCGGAGCTGCCGGAACAACCGTATAGCCGCCGTTGCGCGAAATATATTCCGCTGCGTCCCTGCTGGACCCGTTGAAAAAACGCACTCCGAGAATCTGTTCGAACCTGGGTTCGCGCATGAGAACGCCCGCGCGAGATTGCTATCGCTCCGCCGACATTTTGTCGTAAATCCAGCGATACGTTTTCTCCATTCCATCGCGCAAGCTAATCGACGGCTGCCATCCCATGATCTCTTGAATGCGCGTGTTGTCGCTGTTCCGGCCATTCACGCCTTTTGGGGCGCGCAAATTGTAGCTGCGCTTGAGTCTTACGCCGGCAATTTCTTCCACGATGTCCACCAGTTGATTAATTGATACAAGCTCGTTGCTCCCAATGTTGAGCGGTCCCGGTATGTCGCGGTCAATCATCAGGCGCGTGCCTTTAATACAGTCGCCAATGTACATAAAGCTGCGCGTTTGATGGCCGTCGCCCCAGATTTCAATTTCATGTTTTCCGGAAAGCTTGGCCGATATGACCTTGCGACAAATAGCTGCGGGCGCCTTCTCCCGACCACCATCAAAGGTACCGTGTGGACCATAGACATTGTGGTAGCGAGCGATACACGTGTGCAATCCGAAGTCTTCCGTGAAATGCTGGCACATCCGCTCGCTAAACAGCTTCTCCCATCCATATCCATCTTCTGGAGTTGCCGGATACGCGTCTTCTTCTTTTAAAGCGGTAACGTTCGATTCGGTTTGCTTATCGGCAGCGTAGACGCACGCGCTGCTGCCAAACAAATATTTCTGCACACCGGCTTCGCGCGACGCCATCAAGAGATGCGTGTTAATCAGCACACTGAGCATACAAAGCGCCTTATTATGTTCGATGAAGCCGATGCCCCCCATGTTCGATGCGAGGTTGTAAACTTCCCGTACGCCGCTGGCCACAGCTCGCTCGCAAGCAGCGCGATCTTGCAGATCAAGCGTCAGGTTCTCGACGTCTTCAAAAAGTTGATACCATTGTTCGAGCGGCTTGATATCGACAGCGCGAATTGACAATCCACCAGCGGACCGTAACTCCGCCACAAGCCAGCCGCCAATGAAGCCGCCGGCCCCGCATACTAACACGTCACAAGCTTTCCGATTTGGCATGATATTTCGTCCCCGCGTTGCTGGATCGCTTTCTGCGTCAGCCCGACATTAAAGGAGTCATCTTTTTCTGTCCTTTAAGATTAATTGTGCCAGAACCCGATCCCGAGAATTTGGCGGCTGGCAGGTATGCTGTTCCGGGAGAATAATGACGTGTTCATCCGTTGAAATAGCAAAATAGAATACGAGAATGTCCGTAAAGACTAAAGCACTAAGTAAATGAAAGGCTTTGAAGTGCCTTCAATGTGTTGGAGAGAACCGGCTATTCTTTCACTCGTGAGCGAAACGGTTGTTACGAAATTCGCATCCGGCGTAGGTCGCCCAAAAAAGCGTTGCGGCAGCATTCTCCTCTTTGGCCTTATCCTCGCCGCACTTTAGTTTGGCCTTTGCGACAACTCAGCGGCGAATGGTCGTTCAACGAACAATACAAGTATAAATGGCTCCTTCCCTTTCTCGCCTTCTCCCTGAAGGCGCTCACAGAACGCTTACATCTGCGTCGGCCTGACCGCGGTGTGAATGTCTTCCAGCATTTCGCGCAGACCATAACGAAATTGCCAGTCAGGATAATGTTGCTGGAATTTCCGCACATTGCTGATCCACCAAATATGGTCGCCAATGCGGTTTGTCTCTTCGTAGCTCCATTTTAATTTGCGCCCACTGATTTCTTCGCACAGCTCGATCGCCTCCAGCAGCGAACAATTGCTGTGACGGCTGCCGCCAATGTTATAAACTTCTCCGCTGCGCGGCGCGCAAATGAACTCCAGAAATGCGCTGACGAGGTCGAAGCTGTGAATATTGTCGCGCACCTGTTTACCTTTGTATCCGAAAACGCGATACGGCCGGCCTTGTACTGCGCAGATCATCAGATAGGAAAGAAACCCGTGCAGCTCCGTACCCGCCTGCGCTGGCCCGGTGAGGCAGCCGCCGCGGAAAGAAACGGTGGGCATTCCGAAGTAGCGTCCGTATTCCTGGACCAGAAGATCGGCCGCGGCCTTTGATGTGCCGAAGAGGGAATGCATACTGTGATCGATGCTCATCGTTTCGGAGATTCCCGCTTCGTACTCATGTCCCGGCTCGATTTCCCAACGCTTCGGTAGTTCGCGCAACGGCAGCTGGTTTGGAGTATCGCCGTAAACTTTATTTGTTGATGTAAAAATAAACGGCGCTTCAGGACAGAACTTTCGTGCCGCTTCCAGCAGGTTCAGCGTGCCGTTGGCGTTGACCGTGAAATCGGTTTGTGGATCACGCGCCGCCCAGTCATGAGATGGCTGCGACGCCGTATGCACAACTGCCTCGATATTGCAGCGATGTTCTTTGAATAAGTTCGTGACCGCCGAAGAATCGCGAATGTCGAGATCGTGATGCTTATATCCACGGACATTTGCGATCAAGTGATCGCGGATTTTTTTTGTCGACGCTTCCGCGCCAAAAAATTGCGATCGCATATCGTTGTCGATGCCAACAACACACGCGCCATCGCGCCCGAATCGCCTGGCCGTTTCTGAGCCAATCAATCCCGCAGAGCCCGTGATAATGACCGTGGCCATCTACCTTACTCGACGGCAAGATCGGCAATCGTTCAAGACGATTGTCCAATAATCCAGGTTACAAACTCGAATTACCTACTGTGAGCCGAGGCGTGTTGCGTTCTAAGAACCCTTCCTCGAAATATTCCCCATTCGCCTTGCGGCCGAATTTGGTAAAATACCCGTCCATGCAATCAGTTGCCGGCGAGCGGTCGACCTCACGAACGAGTTCGACTCTTCTGAAAAACTTGTCTGCCCCCGTGGTTGTGGCCCTCCTCATGCTGACAGTACTTTGGCTTCTCCTTTGGCATCAGCTAAGCGGCGAATGGTCGGTCAACGAACAATACAATTACGGATGGTTCGTTCCTTTTTTTGCTCTCTATCTTTTTTGGCTCCGCTGGCAGGACCGGCCGGCGCCAGAAGTTAGACGTCAGAACTTAGAAGTCAGAAGTCGTTTGGTTGCAGCGATCATCGGCCTGGCCGCGCTCCTTCTGCTTTTGCCGATCCGGCTTTTTGAAATCGGAACGCCGGAGTGGCGACCGCTCGGCTGGATCCACACAGCCTCGGTCGCAGCGCTGACTCTCGTATACATCTGGTCCATGGGCGGAAAGCCGTGGCTCCGCCATTTTGTCTTTCCGATCGCATTCTTTTTCGTCGCTGTGCCGTGGGTGACGCCAATCGAAGGGCCCATCATCCAAGGTTTGATGCGCGTGGTTGCCGCCGTCGCCGCGGAAACGATCACGCTCTTTGGAATTCCTACGCAACTGGAAGGAAACCTGATCCGGGTAAGCAGCGGACTTGTCGGCGTAAACGAAGCGTGCAGCGGCGTGCGTTCGTTGCAGACCACGCTGATGATCGGTCTGCTTTTCGGCGAACTGAAACGATTGTCGATCTTGCGCCGCATTGTGCTCGTCGCTGGCGCAATCGCGATCGCGCTCACTGCCAATTTCTGTCGCGCGGTTTTTCTCGTCTGGATCGCGGCCACGGAAAATATCTCGCATTGTCTTCGCTCTTTGCTGGATCGCAGCGGTCGAGCTCGGCGCTCATTTTTGGTATCGTGTGCATGAGAGCAATCTTGTCGCCACCACTCGCTGGGACGTGCAATGGCCGGAAGCGGCGCCCAACTTTCGCGAACTAAGGATTGACGAAGAAGTACGCCGCCAGCTTCGTTTCGATCAAGGACATGCCGCTTCCTGGACGTGGCCCGCCGCGAGTTCACCGGCCACATCGAATCCCTCGAGCTCCAAAACGATTGCTTGTCTTCTCTATCTTTTCCGCTGGAACCCCGGCCGAAACAGCGCCCTCCTCGCTAACTTGCACCGGCCAGATGTCTGTTTGCCCGCGATCGGCTGGAACCAGGTAGCGGACACCGGAGTACACAATTATCCGGTATCCGCTTCGTTTGCCCTGCCATTTCGTCATTTTGAATTTCATCATGGCACATCAGAAGATTCGGCGCAGCAGTTTGTACACGCGTTCTATTGCTTGTGGGAGGATCGTGCACCCAGCCCGTCTGCCGCCGGCTCGAAACTGCCGCAAATGGCAACTGCACATTCAACGTGGACACGCGATGAACGCATTCGTCAGGTCCTCGAAGGGCGGCGACATTTGGGACAGCAGGTGATGGAAGTCGTGTTCGTGAGCAGCGGTCAAATTCCAGCGGCGAACGCCGAATCGCGCTTCGCCGACCTGATCCGCAACGTCGTTTCAGAAGAAGGTAGACGCGATTGACCCATTTGACTTCGCCAGGGCAGGCTCTCAATCGCTAACACCAGAAACATCCAACATCGAATCCCAAGACCTGTAGCCGCTTCGCTGCGCGAAGCGTGCGCGTCGCCCGCAGGGCGACGGCTACAGCTGCCCTGATTTCGGGGTCAAAAAAATCTAAAAAAAAGTCTTGCCATGTCGGGCATGATTGATAAAACGGAGCGCGACCGGCGATATTAGTCACTGAGAAAGCAGAAATTATGAAATTGCGTTCGCTCTTCCTCGCAATGGCTGGCGCGTTGATCCTCACGGGCGGCATCGTCCCGAAGGCGAATGCGGTGTTAGTGACTTATTTTAACTTTAACGATGCGATCTTAAACGGCGCCCCGGATCTTACTTCCGATGCACCAGGAGTACAGTCTTCGACGCTCGTGGTGGCGGGAGAAACAAATACAGCCGTTACCGGGATCAATCTAAATATTGCGGCCGGTGACCCTGAACCCTTTGGTCTAGGGATTGGTTTCAGTGACAACGAGGAGCTCTCCAATGCAACAATGACGTTTCAGGTCAACACGCTTGGTCTTTCGATGCTTTCCTTGAGTTTCGCGATTACAGGCAACAGCGGCGGCTACGACATTGCAACGGGTTCATTCAGCACTAACGGAGGAGTAACTTTCAGCACTGTGGGCGTGTCCGGCCCGGTGGCACTCCCTAACAACGGGACAAATCAGTTAGTCACTTTCACCTACCCTGCCACGGTTAATAACCTGGGGTCAGTCCTCTTCCGTGTGACCCTCTCGGGGGCGGACGAGACTGAAAACGTCACCAATCCCCGGACCACTGTGGACAACATCCAGCTCAACGCAGTTCCTGAGCCCGCGACTGTCATGGGTGGGCTACTCGGCGTGTGTGGGCTATGCTGGCATCAGCGCCGGCGGCTGATTGGCCTCCTTCGTTTGCGGCTCGCCTAAGCGCGAGCGGATGAAATTGCGTTCGCTCTTTGTTGCAATGGCTGCTGCGTTGTTGCTCGCGGCCGCTCTCGCCCCGAGGGCAAATGCGACATTAATCGTTTATTTTAACTTTGAAGATGTTGCTCCAGAAGACCCACATACAGCAGGCACTTTTGATGGCGTAGCCGATACTATCGCCGCAGATGGTTTCGGCGGAATCCAAAGTTCGCTGCTTACTATGCATGATTACGACACTAATGGGTTCGGAACCGGCCCTGCGCTGGCTATAGCTGGCACAAATAGAGCTGCTGGTGATACCGACCTCACCAATAATTCAGCGCTCGTTATGAATCGGACTGCGAACAATGACGGCGCATTCCTCCAGTTTAATGTCAACACGATTAACCTTCAAGATCTCTCGTTGAGCTTCGCAGTTGATAATAACGGCAACGGCTTCAACACTGCACAGCTCTCATACAGCAGTACCGGGGCCCCTGGCACTTTCACCGATGTCGGGTCGGCGATCACCATAACTACGAGTGCGAATACAACAGTAAGCAGTGGTACTTTCAACATTGCCCAGGCTGACCAATCAGCCGCTGGCGTCTTCCGCCTGACCTTCAGTGGGGGGCAATCAAATGGCAATAATAGGGAGACCGCTATCGACAACATCCAGCTCGGTGCCACCGTAGTTCCGGAGCCTGCGACGGTGGTGGGTGGGCTACTCGGCGTTTGTGGACTATGCTGGTTTCAGCGGCGGCGGATAAGGTTGATTTTGCCGCGCTGTGGCTTTCGGGGATTGCGTCGCGCTTAACCAGACCAGTCCGTA
>WNGE01007564.1_pt1 | contig 11784 bp, 11 predicted proteins | sample 5400651 | NCBI WGS metagenome assembly WNGE01 (sample SAMN13153370, study PRJNA577476) | soil metagenome | isolation source: 60 cm soil or saprolite under grassland replicate 2 | place: USA:California | collected 2016-06-15 | reverse complement strand
GCGCGCTGGCCCGGACCGCGGAAAGCGGGTATCCTCGCGCCATGCGCGTCCGGGTCCGCGTCCCCGCCAGCTCCGCGAACCTGGGCCCCGGCTTCGACGCGCTCGCCCTCGCGCTGGCCCTCTACAACGAGGTCGAGCTGGAGGAGTCCGATCGCGTCTCGGTGACCATCCACGGAGAAGGGGCGGGGCGCCTCGACCCGGGGGTCGACAACGTGGTCGCGTGCGGAGCCAGGATGGCTTTCGAGGCCGCCGGCCGTTCCTTCCGCGGCGCGACCATCCACTGCGTGAACCGCATCCCCCTCGGGCGCGGGCTCGGCTCGAGCGCCGCCGCATGGGTGGGTGGGCTCGTCGGCGCCAATGCCCTGGTCGGCGGCGCGCTCGATCGCAGCGCCCTGCTCACGCTGGCCGCCCGGGCCGAAGGTCACCCCGACAACGTCGCGGCCGCCATCCTGGGCGGGCTCACCGTGTCGTGTTCCACGGAGGCGGGTGTCGTGGCGGTGGCGCTGCCGGTGCCGGCCGACATCGGCTGGGTGGTGCTGGTGCCCGAGGTGGAGAGCTCCACGCGCGAGGCGCGCGCCGTGTTGCCCGAGTCGGTCTCGCGAGCGGATGCCGTGTTCAATGTCCAGCGCGTCAGCCTGCTGCTGGCCGCCCTCGGCGCCGGGCGCGTCGATCTGCTCGCGGCGGCCATGCGCGACCGGCTCCATCAGCCCTACCGGCTCCGCCTCTTCCCCTGGATGGGCGCGGTGGAAGCGGCCGCCCTCGAGGCCGGTGCCCTCGGCTGCGCGCTGAGCGGGGCGGGATCGGCGATCCTGGCCGCCGTGGGTGGCTCATCCGGGGCGGTCGCGCGCGCCATGGAGGCGGCGCTCGAGGCCGCCGGGGGGCGCGGCCGCGCGCTGACACTCGCGGCGGATACGGGCGGCGCGACCTGGGAGTCCCTGAGCCGAGCCGATCCGAGTCCGGGCGAGTCGCTCAGGACTTGACTCTCGCTCGCGCCGGGCGGTACGATGGGCGCAAGGTACGGTCATACTTGATCAAGAGTGATCGGTGGATCAAGCAGAAGGCCCTTGAGAAGGGTATGATCAAACCTTTCGAAGACCGCCAAGTCCGCACGGGCACGATCTCCTACGGCCTGTCGTCCTACGGCTACGACATCAGGATCGCCGACGAGTTCAAGATCTTCACGAACATCAACACCACCATCGTGGATCCCAAGGCGTTCGATCCGCGTTCCTTCGTCGACTACCAGGGTGCGGTCGCGATCATCCCGCCGAACTCGTTCGCGCTGGGGCGGTCCGTGGAGTACTTCCGGATCCCGAGGAATGTGTTGACGCTTACAGTTGGGAAATCCACGTACGCGCGCTGCGGCATCATCACCAACGTGACCCCTTTCGAGCCGGAATGGGAGGGCTTTGTCACGCTGGAGATCAGCAACACCACGCCGCTGCCGGCCAGGATCTACGCCAACGAGGGGATCGCTCAGGTCCTCTTTTTCGAGTCCGACGAAGCCTGCCAGACGTCCTACGCGGACCGGCAGGGGAAGTACCAGGGCCAGCAGGGGATCGTGTTGCCCACGGTCTAGGCCCGGGCGCCGGCCCCCGGTGAGGGGCCAGGAGGTGCACTCCATGGCTGAACAGAAGCGGAAAGAGACGAAGCCGACCAAGCCCTCGGAAGGAGAGGACGCCGGAGCGGGAAGCGGCGAGCTGACCAAGAAAGGGAAGAAGATCAAGGAGGACCTGGACAATCTCCTCGACGAGATCGACGAGATCCTCGAGGAGAACGCCGAGGAGTTCGTGAAGAGCTACGTCCAGCGCGGCGGGCAGTAGGCGCCGTCCCGCTCGACCGATGGGCGCGAGGGAATAGCATGCCGATCTACGAGTACCGTTGCGGGGAGTGCGGCGTCGAGTTCGAGAAGCTGGTCGGGGCCCAGATCGCCGTGGCCTGTCCTTCCTGTGCGAGCGGCCGGGTCATCCGGCGCATGTCCCTCGTGGGGATCAAGAGCGGCAGCCGGGCGGGCAGCGCGCCGGCAGCGATGCCGGGCGGCTGTTGTGGCGGGGGGTGCGGCTGCCGGTAGCGCCAATGCGGCCCCGGACCGTCATGTGAACCACAACCAGGGGCCCTTCGGGGCCCCGTTGAGTCTCAGCGCAAGGGGGGCGCTGGACAGCGTTCCTTCCGCCCCCTATACTCGGGCACGTGGATCTGAGACAGCTCGAGATCTTCGTCAAGGTCGCCGAGTTCGGGTCCTTCTCGAAAGCCGCTGAGGCGCTCTACCTGACCCAGCCGACGGTGTCCGAGCATATCCGGACGCTCGAGGACGAGGTGGGTGTGCGGCTGCTCGACCGGCTCGGCCGGGGCGCGGCCATCACGCGCGCCGGTCAACTGTTGCTCTCCTACGCCCAGCGGATGCTGGCCCTCTCGCGCGAGGCCCGCCAGGCGATGGATGGCTTCCAGGGGCGGATGAGCGGCGAGCTCCTGATCGGCGCCAGCACCATTCCCGGCGAGTACGTGCTCCCGGCGATGATCGGGCGTTTCAAGGAGAAGTACCCGGACATCTCCATCACCCTCCTGATCGGCGACAGCCAGACCGCGGTCGACTGGGTAGCGGAGGGCCGCGCGGAGCTGGGCGTGGTGGGCGCCCGCCTCTCTCACCGCGGCGTCGACTACAAGGAGCTGATGCCGGACGAGGTGGTGGTGGTGGTGCCGGGCCCACACCCATGGCATGGCCGGAAGCAGATCGCCCTGGAGGAGCTGCGCTCCGAGCCGCTCCTCATCCGGGAGCGTGGGTCGGGAACGCGCGCCGCGCTCGAGGCGGCCCTGGCCGAGGCGGGCATGGACCTGGGCTCGTTCCGGATCGTCGGCGAGATGGGCTCGACGCAGGCCATCAAGCAGGCGGTGAAGGCCGGGGTGGGGGTGTCGCTGGTGTCCAAGCGCGCCGTCGAGGAGGAGTGCAAGAGCGGGCTGCTGTGGTGCCTGCGCGTCAAGGACCTCAAGGTCACGCGCTCCTTCCACCTGGCCACGCACAAGGAGCGGAGCCGCTCCCCGCTCGCCGAGGCGTTCCGGCTGTTCCTCGAAGCCGAGGTGGTGTGAGCGAGCGGGAATCGATCCGCCTCGCGGCGGTATCCCAAGTGCGGGGCGGTCGCGCGAAGGCCGACCCCACGATGACCCCCGGACGATGGACAGCAAGCTGACCGATCCGGCGAGCGGCAAGGAGATCCGGCTCACCAGCTACGCGGCCTGCGCGGGGTGAGCCTCCAAGATGGGTCCTGGAGATCTCCAGGACGTGCTGGGCGAGCTCAAGGAGCACCGTCACCCGGACCTTCTCGTCGGCCTGGGCCAGAGCGACGATGCCGCCGTCTACCGGGTGAGCGACGAGGTCGCCATCGTCGAGACGGTGGACTTCTTCCCGCCCATCGTGGACGATCCGTACACGTACGGCGCCATCGCCGCCGCCAACTCCATGTCCGACGTGTACGCCATGGGCGGGGAGGTGCTCTTCGCCCTGAACGTGGCAGGCTTTCCTCGGGAGTTGCCGAAGGAGATCATCGCCGCCGTCTTCCGGGGCGGCGCCGACAAGGTCCGCGAGGCCGGCGGCGTCATCGCCGGCGGGCACACGGTGGTGGACGCCGAGCCCAAGTACGGGCTCTGCGTGACCGGGCGCGTGCACCCGAAGCGCATCCTCACGAAGGGCGGCCTCAGGCCCGGGCAGAAGGTCTTCCTCTCCAAGTCGCTCGGCACCGGCGTGATCGCCACCGCCGCGAAGGATGACGCCTGCGATCCCACCGTGCTGGCCTCCGCCATCCAGAGCATGCTGAGGCTCAACCGGGTCGCCGCCGAGGTGGCGCAGGCCGCGGGGAGCACCGGCGCCACCGACATCACCGGCTTCGGGCTACTCGGCCACACGGCGGAGATGGTGGCAGCCTCGGGGACGGGCATCGCCTTCCGGGCCAACGACCTGCCGTTCCTTCCCGGCGCCCTGGCGCTGGCGGAGAAGGGGCACTGGAGCGGCGGCATGAAGCGCAACCGCCGCCACGTCGAGGCGACCTTCGGGGCGCGCGGTCAGCTCGCGATCGACCCCTCGCTCCCGGAGGCGCTCGTCAACCTGCTGTTCGAGTCCGAGACCTCCGGCGGCCTTCTCTTCGCCGTGCCGGTCGAGAATGTCGCCGCCGTTCGCGAAGGCTTCGAGCAGCGCGGAGAGGGTTGCTGGGAAGTCGGCGAGGTGACCACGGCGCCTCGGATCTCGGTCGCGTAGCAGACATCCTCAAAGGGCCGTACGCCTCGCGTGCGGCCGCCTGGCGTCCGGACCCCTGTGAGCGGCCGGCGAGCTGATCAGACGTTCAGCTCGCGGGCGGTCATCCTGTACCGGAAGCTGTCGGGATCCAGGCTGTCGCGCCGGCTCCCGGCGGTCTCGGCCTGGGGATACATGAAGAACGCGAGCGGTTCGCCCGCCGATTGTGGCAGCCTCAGATCGGCCGCGTAGTTGAACGCCAGCCAGTTCATCTCCCAGGCGCCGAACAGCTTGGCCCGAGCCGTCTTCACGATCGGGTCGGTGAGGGGCAGGCCGCCCTTCTCCTCGAGCACGACCTTGCGCACGTCGGCAGGGTCCACGGCCACCCAGCCGACGCGCGACAGATAGCACTCGGCCCGGCAGTGCTGCGCCTTGGTGATGTCGCCGCTCTTCCCGAGGCTCTTGAACTCGGCCGAGTCGGCCACGCGCACGCCGTACACGTCGCGCGCGGGAATGCCGGCCGCGCGCGCGAGGCCGACGAACAGGGCGTTCAGGTCGGCGCACTTGCCGCCCAGGTTGCCGGTTTCGAGCATCGCCCGGATGTTCCCGAGCCCGCAGCCGCGCACCTTGGGATCACGGAAGGTGTTGTCCACGATCCATTCGTAGATCGCCCGCGCCTTGTCGAGGTCCGTGCTGAGCCCCTTCGTGATCTCGCGCGAGGTCTTGCCCACGACGCCGTCCGTGGGGATGTAGTGCGTGCCGCCGAGGTACCTGGTGAGGACCGCTTTGTCCTCCGGCGGAGCGCCGCCGGGTTGCGTGAAGTCCGCGGACCGGTCGCGCGTCGCGAAGCGGGCGGTGACCTCGATGACCGGAGCGGCTTCCTCGGCCGCCCACTCGGCGTAGAAGATGCCGGCTCCGTACTTCTCCTCGCGCAAGACCCTCGCGCCGGCGGCGTTCCCCGTCCAGGTCTGGCCGAGGCTCTTCTGGTAGTCCGTGTCCGGCATGAGCGGCAGCGGCAGCCACGCCCGCGTGGCGCCCACCGGACCGATGATCTCGGCCCTGGTCGTCACCTCGAAGGCGCGCCACCTCGTGGCATCTGCGGTCGAAGCGGCGCTGGCTCTCAGGGGTCGCGCGAGACTGGCGGTGACGCCCAACGCCGACAGGCTGACGCCAGCCCTCAGAAACTCACGTCGCTCCATGATGTGTTCCCCCCTTGGTCGTCCCCGGATTCGTCTCGGAGCCGGGCGATCAGGCCGCGTTCCGCGCGGACGATCCCGCGACGGCATCCCGCGGCGAGACCCACAAGGCTCTGACAACGGTCTTGCGATGCTCATCCCTGCGAGCAGGATCCGTCAAATCGATAATTGGTATACGGGTGGGACTTCCAGATTGGTCGGTCCTATGCTGAAGAGGCCCCCGCCCACTCTCGAACGCCGACTATGCCGGCGCTATCCGTTCCAGGGTGAGGGCTGGGAGGGGGCCGTTCGAGGCCCCGCTCTCGAGGGCCGGCTATGCCGGCGCAATCCGATCTTGAGGGAGGGTGGGAAGGGCGGCCGAGGGCCCCTCCGAGTGTCCTAGCGGGTGTCGGAGCGCTGGAGGAACGCGATCAGCTTCTCCCGGAGCTCGGGGGGCAGGGTCGTCTGGCGGAGACGCTTGGCGGCGTCCACCGTCCCCTTGTAGGTATTGACGAAGGCGACGCACGGCGCGCAGCCCTCGATGTGCCATTCGAGCAACTCAGCCTGCTCCCGCGGGAGCTGACCGTCCACATAGTCCGCGAGGAGATCCATGCACTCGGGGCATCCGAAGTCTTGCGACGGTTCGTCCATTCGACCTTCTCCGCTCAGGTGGCCTGGTAGAACTGTAACATAAAGCCCGGCGCGGCGCAGCCAGTCTTCCTTTCTCGCGGCGCCGATTGCTTCCCTCACCCCCTGCCGTGTACGCTACCCTCGTCATGTCTCCCCGGGTGGCGCTCCTCACGCCCTTCGCGTTCCCTTCCGTTCGCGGCAATGCGGTCACCGTCGAGCGTATCGCACGGGGCTTGCGCAGCCGCGGCGTGGGCCTCCGGATCTGGGACCTGTCGGTGGTGCCGGAGGTGACGGTGGAACAGCAGGTCGCGGATCTGCGGCCCACTCTCATCCACGCGTTTCACGCGTTCCGGGTCGGTTCGCTCGCCCTTCGTCTGGCCAGGCGAGCGGAGATCCCGCTCCTGGTGACCATCACCGGCACCGACGCCAACCACGACCTCTTCGATGCCGAGCGTGCCCCGATCGTCCGGCGCGTGCTCGAAGGCGCGTCCGCGGTCAGTGTCTTCCACGAATCCATGGCGGCCCGGATCATCCAGGTGCTTCCCGACCTCGCCGCGCGGCTCACCGTCGTGCCCCAGAGCGTGTCCTTCGAGCAGGAGGCGGGCGAGCGGGCCGGGCCCACCACGGCCCCGGCGAAGGGGTCCCGGCTGCTGTTCCCCGCCGGCATCCGCCCGATCAAGAACCCGCGCTTCCCACTCCCGCCGCTCGACGCGGTGGCCCGGAGCCACCCGGGACTGGAGCTCTCCTACGTCGGTCCGATCCTCGATCCGCGGGAGGGGGAGGCCCTGCTCGCGGCGCTTCGAACGCGCGCATGGGCGCGCTACCTCGGGGCCAGGTCCCACCATGAGATGCGCGCCCTGATCGCCGACGCCGACGTGATCCTCAACTGCTCCGTCTCCGAGGGCGGCATGGCCAACTCCGTGCTCGAGGCGCTCGCCCTCGGCCGGGCCGTCCTCGCCTCGAACATCGAGGGCAACCGCTCGCTCGTCGAAGACGGGGTGACCGGGTTCCTGTTCGGCACGCCCGAGGAGTTCGCCGGCAAGGCCGAGCAACTGCTTCGAGATCCCGCGCTGCGGCGGCGACTGGGCGACGCAGGCCGGGAGCGAGTCACCGCGCGCTTCAGCCCCGCGCGCGAGCTGGACGGTTACCTCGCCATGTACGCGCGCCTGACGCCGGCGCTGCGCCACGCCTGAGCCGGCTCCCGGCCTTCCTCGGCCCGCACGTCGTCGTGATCGCGGGCTCGGGCCGACGCCTGGGCGCTGCGGGACGTACCGTGTGAGCGTCGCCGGGACTCAGGTATCGCCGACGTCATGATGCGGGACATCGCCCAAGCGGCCCGGAGCCGCTATTAGTTGACGAGGGCGAGGACCACCCCTATGATGAAATCACTTCCGGTCATCAGCAAGTGACCCGATGGAAAGGAGCCGTGGATGGCGCAACCTCCCGAGACGGTCCAGACCCAGGAACAGCGCGTGTCCGACTTCGTCGCCGCGTTCCGATCCCTGCGCGCCGAGGTCGGCAAGGTCATCGTGGGGCACGACGAGGTCATCACGCACGTGCTGATCGGCCTGTTTGCCGGCGGCCATGTGCTGCTCGAGGGTGTGCCGGGCCTCGGCAAGACCCTCCTCATCAGGACGCTGGCGGAGAGCCTGGATCTGTCGTTCTCGCGGATCCAGTTCACGCCCGACCTGATGCCGGGAGACATCATCGGCACCAACATCATCGTCGAGGATCCGAACGGACGGAAGCACTTCGAGTTCCAGCGCGGTCCCATCTTCGGCCACATCCTGCTCGCCGACGAGGTGAACCGCGCCACGCCCAAGACCCAGTCCGCGCTGCTCGAAGGCATGCAGGAAGGCGCCGTCACGGTGTCGGGCACGTCCAACCCGCTGCCCTCGCCGTTCTTCGTGCTCGCCACCCAGAACCCCATCGAGATGGAAGGCACCTATCCGTTGCCGGAGGCGCAGCTCGACCGTTTCCTCTTCAAGCTGCGCGTCCGGTACCCGGCCCTGGAAGAGCTGGCGGAGATCATCGAACGCACGACGCATGTCCGCGAGGTCGAGGTGCGGCGCGTGATGACCGGGCCGCAGGTGATGGGCTTCCGGGAGCTGGTGCGCGAGGTTCCCATCGCCTCGCACGTCCGTGACCTCGCGTCGCTGATCGTCCTCTCCACGCACCCGCAGTGGGAGCGGGCCCCGGACGCCGCGCGGCGCTTCGTCCGCTACGGCGGGAGTCCGCGCGGCGCCCAGGCGCTGGTCCTCGGCGCCAAGGTGCGCGCGCTCGCCGAGGGGCGCTACAACGTGAGCGTGGAGGATCTGCGGGCCGTCGCGCTGCCGGCCCTGCGTCACCGGCTCATCCTCAACTTCGAGGGGGAGGCCGAGGGCGTGGACGTCGACCGGCTCATCGGCGAGCTGGTCGAGGCGGCGCAGAGCATGACCGGCTCGCAGAAAGAGGTCTTCCTTCGATAAACCAGCCGAGCGGGCCCGGCGTCGCCCCGGGGTCATCTGCGCCCCCGCTGGCGAGCGACGCGTGGGCCCGTACAGGCAGCAACGGTTGACTTGGGGGCGCCGATGCCGGACCCGACGGTACTGCAGCGGTTGGTCTCGGATGTCGTGCGGCAGATTCGCCGACGGCGAGCGGAGTACTATGGGCTTCGCGGGCTCTTCATCGGTGCGCTCGCGGCGCTTCTTCCGCTCCTGCTGAGAGAGCTTCTCGGGACGCTGGGCCTGGGGCTGGCCGGTGGCCTGCTCGTGGGTGGTGCCCTGGCGGGCGGGCTCTACGGATTTTGTCTCAAGTTGCCGGCCGGCGACGCCGCCCGGCTCGCCGACCGCGGGTACGGGCTCCAGGATCGCGTGGCCACGGCCCTCGAGTGGGCGTCTCGGACCGATCGGCCGCCGATCGTGGAGGCGCTGGTCGCCGACGCGGTCGCCCATGCCGAGCGACTCGAGGCGCGGCGTATCATCCCACGCCGGGTTCCGCGCGACGCCAGATTCGTCCCGTTGCCGCTCGCGGTGGGTCTGCTGTTGACGGTGACGCCGCCGATACCGCTCCCGCAGGGGAGCCTGCCCAACTTCTCCGTCTCGCGCGAGGAAGAAGAAGACAAGCCGAAGGACCGCGCGGGCGAGCTCGAGACCGCCGAGCGCCCCCGGGGCGTCAAGCGGGAGTCCGTCCAGCGCGCCGACGTGCAGGAGCGCAACCTCGTCCCGCGCCTGGGCGCGGGGGGGCAGAGCCAGCCCGGCGATCTGTCGGCGATCTTCAAGGACACCTCGCTCGGCGGGAAGGCGCCCGACTTCAACTCCTTCCTGAAGAAGGGCGACGAGCGCATCCGGATGCTGGAGCAGGTCGACCGGCTGCCGGATCTCCAGCAGGACTATACCCAGCGGGAGACGAAGGTGGTCTTCCAGCGGGCCAAATCCCTGCGGGGCGGGATGGACCCGAGCAAGGTCTCGCCGGAGAAGCTTCGTGAGCTGTTGAACGAGATGGAGCGGCTCGGGCGCAAGGGTGGCGGACCCAACAACTGGAGCGGTGACGTCTCCGAGGGCATGGAGGCGCTCGAGGGCGGACAGACCGACAAGGCGCTGGAGGCGATGGAGCGCGCGCTGTCCAAGATGCGCTCCATGGAAGAGAAGGGCCGGGACGGGAAGAGCCTCCGCGGCGGGCGCGAGAGCGAGCGCCGCGGTGGACAGCGCGGGCGGGATCGCCGGGGCGGGCAGCCGGGAGGGCCGGGTGACGAGGGCGACTTCCCGGAGGGCGAAGGTCTCCTCCCGGGCCGCGGGAAGAGCCCCAACCCCAAGGGCGACCCGACCCAGCGCCTGCGTGCCAACCCCTACGACGTGGGCGTCGAGGGCGAGTCGCGGCCCGGGCGCAAGCAAGGGCTCGACACCAACATGATCGGACGCGGCGCCAACATGCCGTCGCGCCTGCAGTACCTGGGCGTCCTCGGGCAGTACCGGAAGATGATGGAGGAGTCCATCGCCCGCGAGCAGGTGCCCCGCGACTTCCAGGCGCAGGTCAAGGAGTACTTCCAGTCACTGGACGAGAGATAGCGGCATGGCGACCCTCCGGGCCGGCCAGGAGCTGCTGTCGGCGGAGTTTCTCGCCCAGCTCGAGCGCTTCGCGCTCCTGTCCCGGCGCGCCTTCCGCGGGCGCGTGAAGGGCGAGCGACGGAGCCCGCGCAAGGGATCGAGCGTCGAGTTCTCCGATTACCGGGCCTACGGCGTCGGCGACGACCTCCGCTACGTGGACTGGAACATCTACGCGCGGCTCGATCGGCTCTACCTCAAGCTGTTCGTCGACGAGGAAGACCTCTGCCTCCATCTCCTGCTCGACGCCTCGGCGTCCATGGATTTCGGCGAGCCCTCCAAGCTCGAGTACGGCGCCCGGCTCGCGGCGGCCCTCGGGTTCGTGGGGCTGGTGAACCTGGAGCGCGTCGGCGTGGGCGTGCTCCGCGAGCGCATGGCCGAGGGATGGAATCCCGCGCGAGGACGCAACCAGGTCTTGCCGCTCATGGAGTTCCTGGGCCGTCTCCGACCGTCCGGCCCGACGTCCCTCGGCGATGGGCTCGCCCAGTACGCCCTGCGGACGCGCGAGGCGGGGGTCGCGGTCCTGATCTCCGACCTGATGGACCCGGCCGGGTACGAGCGTGGGCTCAAGGTCCTGCTCGAGCGCCGTTTCGACGTCCACGTGATCCACGTGCTCGCCGCGGACGAGATGAACCCGAGCTTCGGGGGCGACCTGCGGCTCGTGGACGCCGAGACCGGTGAGCTGCGGGACCTGACGCTCGACGGCGAGGCGCTCCGCGTCTATCGCCAGCGCTTGCACGAATTCCTCGAGCGCGCCGAGCAGTTCTGTCGCGGCAAGGAGATCAGCTACTACCACGTGGTGACGGACACGCCCGTGGAGAGCTTCGTCCTGAGTCAGCTCAAGGGGCTCCTCCTGTCATGAGCTTTCTCTCCCCGCTCGCGCTGCTGCTGTCCACCCTCTCGGTGCCGCTGCTCCTCCTCTACTTCCTCAAGGTGCGGCGCCGGCAGCTGACGGTCTCGAGCCTGCTCCTCTGGGACCCGTCGTTGCGGGACCGCGAGGCGTCGACCTTCTTCCAGCGCCTGCAGCGCGATCCGCTCCTGCTGCTCCAGATCCTCGCGTTGCTGGCCCTGACCGTCGCGCTCGCCCGGCCCGCCGTGACCGTGATGGGGCATGGGGCCAAGCGCGTCGCCATCGTCCTGGACGTTTCGGCCTCCATGAAGGCCACCGACGTGTGGCCGTCGCGTTTTGTGCAGGCCCAGCGGGAGGCGCTCGCCCTGCTGGGACGGCTGGGCGAAGGCGCCGAGGTCATGCTGATCGAGGCGGGGGTCCAGCCCCGCGTGGTCGTGCCGTTCACCCGCAAGCACGACGAGGTCGGCTCCGCGATCCGCAGCCTCGGGCCGCGGGATGTGCCGAACCGGCTCGGCGAGGGCATCCGCACGGCGCGGGCGCTGGTCGGCCACGATCCGCGCGCCGAGATCCACGTGCTCACCGACGGTGCCCATCCCGACGCTCTCCAGGCCCAGGGGGACGACGGCCGGCTGCGCTGGGTAGGCGTGGGCCGCCGCTCGAACAACGTGGGGATCACCAGCCTGGCCGTCCGCCGGAATTACTTCGGGACGTACAACTCCCAGGCCTTCCTGTCGGTGGCGAATTTCTCCGCCGAGTCGCAGACCTTCTCGCTCACGCTGACCCTGGATGACGAGACCCTGGCCGAGAAGACGCTGACGCTCGATC
>WNGE01007563.1_pt1 | contig 11784 bp, 9 predicted proteins | sample 5400651 | NCBI WGS metagenome assembly WNGE01 (sample SAMN13153370, study PRJNA577476) | soil metagenome | isolation source: 60 cm soil or saprolite under grassland replicate 2 | place: USA:California | collected 2016-06-15 | reverse complement strand
CCACGACGTTTGCTACCCTCCCCCTGTCCGGGTCGCCCACCGACCGTGGACACCGGAGGCGGACCGGTCGTTCGGGTCGACCGTGGGCACATGCGCTCGCACCCTTGACCCATCCGCGGCGTCACCGCGTCGCATGCAGGCTGGTCGCTCCGCGCAGGCTCGGCGCTACCGCCCCAGCGTGGCGTCCCCTGCGGCGAACGGAGACCGCGCATGTACCGTCGCGCCCGACCCGTCTATCGGCACGCCCTTTTCGGCCTGCTCCTTGCGGCCCTGGCGGCGCCGACCTTCGTCGGCCCGGCCGTCGTCTCCGGTTCGGATGCCATATCGTCGACCTCGACGAGCACTCCCACGTCGCCGACCGCGCGGACCGTGGAGGGCTACCTCATCACCTGGACAAATCGGGATCGGGCGGCACGAGGGCTGCGCCCGCTCCGGTTGTGGAGCGCGCTGCGCAGCGTCGCCACGACGCGGGCCGACACGCTCGCCTCACTCGGGACGCTGAGCCACACCGCGGCGGGCGACCTGGGATCGCAGCTGTCCAGCGCGGGTGCCCAGTACTACTCCTGGGGCGAGGACCTGGGCTGGTCCAGCTACCCATGGGGCTACGACGTGGCGAAATCGCTCTACGGCATGTGGAAGCACAGCTCGGGCCACTGGGCCCTGCTCATGAGCAGCAGGTTCAACTACTTCGGCATCGGCCTCGCCTACCGCTGGTCGGCTCACGCGACCTACGCCTCGATCGTCTTCACGGAGTCGCGCGATCACACCCCAGCCCGCGCGGCGATGGTGGACAGCGGCCGGATCGGCACGACCGCGTGGTTCCGCTGGCGCGGCTACGATCCGCTTCTGCAGACGCACACGGCGGGACTTCGCAACTTTGACGTCGAGTACAAGGTCGGTTCGGGCACCTGGCGGATCATCCGGAGCGGCACGACGAGCACGTCCATCAGCCTGTATTCGAGACCTCGTGGCCATTACTACTACCTGCGCGTCCGCGCGCGGGACCGGAACGGCAACGTGGGCGCCTGGAGCACGCCGATGCGCGTCGGGATCCCCTGACCGCGATCGCACGGACCCGAGCCGGAGTCGGGTCGTTCGATGAGCCGCCATCCGTTCGGGGCGGTCAACCTCATCAGCGACCCGATCCACGGCTATATCGAGCTCACCAAGCGGCTCACGCCGGCCGAGTCCGCGGCCGCCGGGCTGCCGCCTGAGGCCACCGCCGAAGAGGACCTCCTCGACTCGGCCTGGCTTCAGCGGCTGCGCCGGATCTCGCAGCTGCAGAGTGCTCGGTGGGTCTTTCCGACCGCCGAGCACTCGCGATTCACCCACGGCCTGGGGGTCATGCATGAGGCCGGCCTGTGGGCCCGCCACCTGTATCCCTCGCTGCGGGCGCAGCTCGCATCCGAGGGCGCGGCGGCCGGGTCCGTTCCGTCCGAGGGTCTGGTGGTGGAGACCCTCCGGGTCGCCGGGCTGCTCCACGACGTCGGCCATGGGCCGTTCGCGCATTTCTTCGACGACCACGTCCTGTCGTCCTTCGCCGCCCCCACGGACGCGCGACGAGCGGCCGGCAAGCGCCTGAGCCACGAGGACCTCAGCCAGCTCATCATCGAGCGCGAGCTCGGTTCCCTGATCGCCGGGCTACGGCGAGCGCCGGGGGCGATCGCCGACAGAGACGGCTTCGGGCCGGGCGAGGCGATCGATCCGCGCTGGGTGGCATTCCTCGTCTCCAAGCCGGCGCTGTCGGACCCTTCGATGCCCCGCTGGCTCTGCTGGCTGCAGCCGCTGCTGTCCGGTGTGTTCACCGTCGACAACCTCGATTACGTGCGGCGCGACGCCTACCTCGCCGGTGTCGCAACGGGACCGGTGGACGTGGAGCGCCTGCGCCGGTACGCGTTCATCGGCCCTGCCGGGTTGACCCTGTATGAGCCGGGCGTGGGGGCGCTCGAGATGTTCCTGACGGCACGTCTCTTCATGTACCAGCAGATCTACTTCCACCGGACGGTGCGGGCCATCGATCTCGACCTGGGCGAGGTCTTCTCGCCGAGCATCCAGGCGTTGTTCGGAACGGAGTCACCGGCCGAGTCGCTGTCCGCCTACGCGGACCTCGACGAGTACGCGCTCCTGCACCAGGCCGCGCTGTGGGCTCGCAACGAGGCGATCTCCGATCGGCCCGTTCCCGGCGATGGCACGGTGACGCCCGAGATCGCCGATGGCTGGCGGGCCATCCTGCTCCGCCGGCCACGCTGGCGGGCCGAATCGGAGATCCGCCTGTCATACGAGCGCACGCCCCCCGCGGACGAGATCGACGCACTGGGCGCGGCCGAACCGGGCCGGGTCGCGATCGACCTCGCGATCGTGGACGCCCGGCCGGCCGACGCGACCGCAACCGATTCGCTGCTCGCGATCGAGGGCCGGGACGGACTGCCCGGTCCGCCGCTCAGCCGGACGCTGGCCCGGCTGCCGGCCTATGCGCTGATCGGGCGCCGTTACCGCCGCGCCGGATAGCTCTCGAGCCGGTCGATCGGGGGCGGCAGGTTCTGGAGGATCGGGGTATCTCCGCCTTCAACGCGGTCGTCGTTCGACCGACCCCGCGCGGGCAGGACGATCAGCGGGTCGATTCGGGCGAGCTCGAGGGCCGGCAGCCGGGTCCGCTTGGCGACACGCGGCTCGAGGGCGAAGACGCGGCTCTCCTGCGGGCTGAACAGGCCGTAGTGGAGGTGGCACCCGGTGGCGAAGCCGGTCGAGCCCTCCCAGCCCAGGAACTGGCCGGCCCGCACGTGCTCGCCCGCCCGGACGTTGAGGGCGTTCAGATGAGCATAGATGCTCCGGTAACCGTTGCCGTCGTCGACCACGACGATGATCGGCAGGCTGTACCAGAGGTGGTGGCGATCGCGGCGGGCGACAGACGGCGCCAGCGACCCGACCCAACCCATCCACGGGTCCACCTTGCGCCCGGCCGCCAGGACGACGCCGCCATGCGCGGCGACGACATGGTCGCCACAAAACGTGGCGACATCCAGGCCGTCGTGAAACGGCACGCCATCGACGAGGAGCGTGCCGGCCCAGCTGGGTCCGAACGGCTGGGTGATCCTGCCCCGGGGCAGCGGCCACTGGTACCCGGTCAGCCGGCTCGGATCGGTCGGGCCGGAACTCAGGCGCGGCGCGCGATCAGCCACCGCCCGTCCGGTCGAGGCCGGGTCGTCCGGGGAGATCGTGCCCCGCTCGGCCGCCCGCGCCGCCGGGAGGCCGCCGCCCGCGGCGGGACGGGCGCCCGCGGTCAATGTGGCGTCCTCCGGACCGCGTGGCCACCCGCCGGCGACGGGTTGCCCGAACGTGACGGCCAGGGCCGCGGCGAAGGCCAGGAGCCCGAGGGCGAGGTGACGGCGCACCTGGGGTTTGTACCAGAAGTCGACGCCTCGCGCGAGGTGCCGTCAGGACGGCTCGGCGGCCGCCGAGCCGGCAGACGGGGAGCCAGTATCCAGGAGGGCGACGATCCGGCGCTCCATCACCAGGATGCGCTGCTCCAGGCTCTCCACCCGCTTGAGGATCTCCGTGTTGCCTCGCAGGAGCCGCTCGTTCTGCCGCTCCTCGACGTCGGACTGGCTGGCCGTGTGCTCGAGCGTCAGCCGATCACGGAGCGCTGACCGATTGCTCGCCAGGAGGATGAGCGGGGCGGCGTAGGCCGCCTGTGTCGAGAACGCGAGATTGAGGAAGATGAACGGGTAGGGATCGAAGTGAAAGATGAGGTAGATGTTGCCGGCGACCCAGGCCGAGACGATCAAGGTCTGGACGATGATGAATCGCCAGCTGCCCATGAAACCGGTAACCGCATCCGCGATGCGTTGCCCCCGCGACGCCTGGTCGATGAGGGCCTTGTTGACCGGGTGACGACTGGGCATCGCGGGTCCTCCATCGCCGGAGCTGGTGAGACTGCCACTCCATCATGCACGTTGCGGTACTCAGCCGTCCCGGCGGCCGCAACGGAGGCAGCGTTCGGTCCTTCGCTCGTGGCCGCCGGCGAGCCGTCCACGGGCGAGTCGTCAGCGGTCCTGTCCATCGACGGGAGAATGGTCCGGGGCGCCGGCGCACCAATCGGGCACTCGGAATTTCTTGACAAATCCGCTTGAATGAGCGGTAGGTTTCCGACGGGACCGATCGGTCCATGAGAGGGGCGGATTCCGAAAGATCCGGGCGAGGGAGTCCGGACCGGCCCCGGGGGTCGCCATGGCGACGCCAGGCAAACAGGGGATGCTCGTGCGCCGTCCGACTGGCCTCGTTGTTGCCGTCGCCTTCGTCCTGTCGGCCGTCGTCTGGCCGGCCAGCCTCGCCAGCCCGACCGGGACCGCCGCCGCCGGCCTCAACCCGAAGGTCGTGGTGATCGCCGGGCCGGTCGGCTCGAGCAACACCCACTATCGAGCCGACGCCGACGCGATCGCGGCCACCGCCCGCAAGTACACCTCGAACGTCGTCCTGCTCAAGACGCCGCGGGCGACATGGTCGCGGGTCAAGCCGGCGCTCCAGGGGGCATCGATCGTCGTCTACCTCGGTCACGGCAACGGCTGGCCGTCGATCTACGCTCCGTACCAGCCCTACACGAAGGACGGACTCGGGCTCGACCCGGAGACCGGCGCGGACGGGAGTGCCCACGTCTATTACGGCGAGTACTACATCGCGCGCGACATCAAGCTCGCGCCGAACGCGATCGTTCTCCTCCACCACCTCTGCTACGCGTCCGGCAACACCTCAGATGGCCTGCCGGTCGGGACCCTGTCCGACTCGAAGCAGCGCGTCGACAACTACGGTGCGGGCTTCTTCGCGGCCGGCGCACGGGCGGTCATCGCCGACGTCTCGCATCCCCATACGGCGTACATCACCGCCCTGTTCACGACTCGCCAGTCGATCGATCGCCTCTTCCACGTCTATCCCACCTACCACGGCCACGACATCCCGTTCATGTCCGTGCGGACTCCCGGCTTTCGGGCCATCCTCGATCCGACCACCAGCCACGGCCCATGGTACCGATCGATCATCGGGGACCCGACGCTCACGACGACTCAGGTCACGCGCACCGCCTATCCGCGCAGCGACGCGAATCCGGCCGGCATCGTCGTGCCGGGGGCGGCCGAGGTCGGCGCTCCGGAGGGAGCCCTGGTGTTCGGCACCGCGGACCTGGCCGGCGATCCGACGGCGTCTCTCGCAACGGGAACCCGGCTCCGGCTGACCGCCGAAGCCCCGTTGCTGGCCGACGGTCGGCGGGTCTTCGCCGCCGCCGGCCTGGACGGGAGCGCCCTGGGTTTCGTCGCGGCGACCGGCCTCCTGCCGCGGGACAGCACACCGCCGCGGATCTGGACGCTGGACAAGCCGTACTCGACCGCGTCCGTGGACGGGACGTACCCGTTCGCGCTGCGCTACCGCGCCTCGGAGACCGTCACCGCCACGATGACCATCCGGAACGCGGCCGGTGAGGTGGTTCGGACACTGGCGACGACATCCGACTGGACGACCATGACCTGGGACCTTCGCGACGCCGCCGGCGCGCTGGTTCCGAACGGCGTGTACAGCTGGTCGCTCACCGCCGGCGACGGCTGGGGCAACGGACCCGCCGTCGCGTCCGGCGCGGCCACGATCGACGACACCGACCCGCGAAGCCACTCCGCGGTGACGGGCACGCTCGGCCTCAACGGCTGGTTCGTCGGGCCGGCAACTGTCACCTTGTCGGCCACCGACACCGGGTCTGGCCTGGCGTCCCGCCGCTACTCGATCGACGGTGGTCCGACCAGGGCATACAGCACACCCTTGGTCCTCACGTCGCCGGCCGCGCACAGGGTCGCCTACTACGGCATCGACCGGGCCGGCAACCGGGAGACCCTGCGCTCGATCACGGTCATGGTCGACGCGGCGAAGCCGGTCACGAGGCCGGCGATCACCGGCCCGGCCGGCACCAACGGCTGGTGGACCGGTCCGCTCAGCGTCAGCCTGGCCGCGACCGACGCCGGCTCCGGCGTCAGCCAGATCCAGGCGTCGACCGACGGCGGTCCGAGCGCGGTCGCCACGGCGCCGCTGCCTCTCGCCGGCGACGGGACACACACGATCACCTATTCGGCGACCGATCTAGCCGGGAACCGCGAGGCCACCAGGACGCTGACCGTGCGCATCGACGCGACCCGGCCCACGACCGGCGTCGTAACGGTCGCCGGCTTGCCGGGCGGGGCGGGCTGGTACCGCTCGCCCGTGACCCTCGGCTTTGGCGGGGCGGACTCGCTCTCCGGACTGGCCGGGTTCCGCTACGTCGTCAATGGTGCGGCGAGCACGTTCACGACCGGCTCGTCCGTCACCCTGACCACGTCCGGCACGTATTCGGTGACCTACGCGGCGGTCGACCGGGCGGGCAACGTGGACGCCATCCAGTCGGTCGACTTCAGGCTCGACACGCGCCCGCCGATCACGGCAGCCGTCGTCGGCGGCGCAGCCGGCGACGCCCCAGGAACCTATCGGGGCCCCGTCTCGGTGTCGCTGTCCGCGACGGATGACGCGTCGGGGGTGACCGGCATCCAGGCATCCATGGACGGCGGCCCGGCCGCACCGTACACCGAACCGATCCCTGTGCCGGCGGATGGACCGCATACCCTGACGTTCCACGCGGCCGATGCGGCGGGCAATGTCGAGTCGACACGGACCCTCTCGTTCCGCATCGACAGCGTCGCGCCGGCGCTGTCAGGCGTGGCGCCGGTACCCGGTCTCGGGACCGTCTCGCCCAATGGCGACGGCGTCCACGAGACCGGTGCCCTGAGCTATTCGATGACCGAACCCGGCACGATCGGGATCACGATCGCGAACTCCGCCGGCACGACGATCCGCACCTTCGGCGTTGCGGCCGCCGGCGGCGGGGCCAGCCTCGCCTGGGATGGACGCACGAGCACGGGCGCGCCAGCCCCCGATGGCACGTACGTCCTGACGCTGCTGCCACGCGACCTGGCCGGCAACGTGGGCGCACCGCTGTCCGCGTCGCTGGATGTCTACACCGCGTTCCGCGGCGGAGCCGTGGCACCGCGGATCTTCTACCCGCAGGACGGCGATCGCTATGCTCGCACGACGACCGTCTCGTTCTCGCTGGCGGCCGCGGCAAGCGTCCAGCTCGACGTGCTCGACGCGAGCGGCTGGGTCATCCGCACCTCCCGCTCGAACCGCGCGGCCGGAGCAGTGGCACTCTCGTGGGATGGCCGGACGGACAGTGCCGCGTTCGCGCCGCAGGGCACTTACGCCCTGCGTGTCACCGCTGGAGCTGGCGGCCTCGCGGAGACGAAGACGTACCGGGTCATCGCCCAGGCCTTCCGGATCGTCGCTTCGCGGACCTCGGCCGTTCGCGGCACGCGCCTGACGGTGACCGTGACCTCGGCGGAGCCACTCTCGACGGTCCCACGCCTCACCATCCGCCAACCCGGCATCACCGCGTACGGCTACACGATGACGCGCCTGTCCTCGACGATCTACCGCGTGAGCTTCACGGTGCGCTCCTCGGCCATCGGGACGATGTCGCTGACGGCCTCTGCCCGCGACGCGGCAGGCCAGCGCCAGTCGTCCCGCTTCACGCTGCCGGTCCGATAGCGGGCCGGCTCGCCGCCGGGGCCCTGGTGGCGCTCGGCGGGGGGCCGGATCCGGCCGGCGGCGGGGCCCCCTACCGAGGTGGCGGCAGCGTGACGATCCAGTATTGCTTGGCCGTTTCCGGACCGAGCGGGACGCGGGCCACCGTCACCTCCACGTGCTGGCCGAGCTCGACCGCGGTTGCCCGAAATGCGGCTCCGCACTGCTCGTTGCCATCGCGCTCCGACGTGAAGCAGAACTTGGACCCGTCGACGTTGACGAAGGTGACGACGCCGCCGTCATCGCCCTGCAAGCGAACCCGTCCCGAGCCCGTGGCCACGCTCCAGGCGGCGGCCCAGCCGAGCGCGAAGGAGGCCACGATCGCGAGGCTCATCGTGCCACCGGGCGTCGGGCGACGGCGTCGAACGGCAGCGAGCATCGGGCGTCAGCAGTTCATGCAGGCAAGACCGAGGGTGCTCGCGTAGCTCGCCGGCGCACCGGGCGGGCTGTGAACGGCCTGGACGCCCAGGGCGACCTCCCATTGCGTGCCCCGCTCGGTCCCGGTCCACTGAGCCCCGCTCCTCGTGCCGCTCAGCGTCCAGACATCGAGCACGTTTGGGCAGACCGTCCCCGAGATGGAGATGCCGCCCTTATCGGAGATCGAGGCGGTCACCGTCGTGCAGCTCCCGACCGGGACCTCGCTGGTGGGATCCCAGTCGTACACGACATTGCCGCCGGCCCACCTGATGTCCCACGCCGCCAGTGTCAATCGGAGCGGGAACGGAAACGACGTATCGGTGGAATGAACCGACAGCTTGTACTTGTTGTTGAACCACCAATCGGTGCCGTTCTGGACGACGAGGAACAACGTCGAGCAGCCGCGCCCCACGATCCTTCCGCCGTGGGCGTTGATGTCCACGCACAGGACGTCGTACGGCGTGGTGCCGGATGCAGTCGCCGTGGTGGGAGCTGCCGGCGACGGCGGTCCGGACCGGGCCAGCGCCATGGCCGCGCCGTCGTGCGCAGCGGCCAGATAGGGATTGTTACCGTCCACGGCCTCCATGTCGCCGAACTGGCGCTCGGCTTCCCGACGCGGCATGCCCAGGGCGACGAGGTCACCAACGACGGTTCGGCCGGAATCCGCGTACGCGTGGGCATCGGATGCCGTCTTGGGCCGACTCGCGCTCAGGCGGACCTGCAGTGTGCCCGCCGCGTCCGCGCGGCGCGGGTCCATCGAGATTGAGGCGGTGGAGCCCGGCCGACCGATCAGCCTGATGGTTGAGTCGGCCGATTTGAACGTATCGACGACGGTATTGGCGGCGATGACCTCTTCGAAGACCGGCTCGAAACCGCCGGCGTTGATCAGAGTGATGGACGTACGAGTCGCCGGGGCGGGCGACGCCCCCCACGCTCCTCCGCTGACGAGTCCACCGCCCAGCACCAGGGCGCTTCCCACGGCGAGCATTCCGTACCCGCGCTTCACCCACGTACCTCCCGACCGATGCAACCCGGCGGGCCACCAACACGCGTGCCCGAACGATTCATGGCCGACCCGACGGCTGCGACCTGTCGACAGGCTCCAGCGAGCTCAGGCTACCGGCCGGCCCGTAGCTGCGACTTACGTGGGCGGCCGGCGACGGCTGCTACAGTGCCGCGGTGAGGCCGATCCGACTTCGAAAGCCGGACCCAGCCGCGGCATTCGACCTCATCGATCGCCGGTCGGGCCGCCTGTTCGCGTTGATGGCAGCCACCGCCTTCGCCGTTCTGCTGTACCTGGGGCGGAACGGAACCTTCTATCACGACGAGTGGACCTTCATCGGCCAGCGCGGCGGGACCCTGACCGACTGGTTCGGACCCCATAACGAGCACTGGTCGACCGTCCCATTCTTCGTCTACCGGGTCCTGCTCCTGACCGTGGGCCTCACGAGCTACCTGCCCTACCTCGCGGTCCTGCTGGCCCTCCACCTCGTCGCCGCCGGATCGGTCTTCGGGCTGATCCGCCAGGCCTGTGGCGCCCTCGTCGCCCTGGCCGCAGCGGCGATCTTCCTGTTCATGGGGAGCGGCGAGCAGAACCTCTTCTGGGCATTCCAGATCGGCTTCGTCGGCTCGGCCGCGGGCGGGTTCGGAGCACTCCTCGCGATGTCGAAGGGGCATCCGCGAATCGCGATGCCACTCCTCGTGATGGCGATCGCGTCGTCCTCGATGGGTTTGCCGTTCGTGGCCGTGGCCGCTGCGATGCTCCTCCTGGATCCCGCGCGGCGACGGCAGATCGTGTGGCTCGTCCCGGTTGCCGTGGTGTTCCTCGCCTGGTTCGCGCTCATCGGCCAATCCGGCGTGGCTGGGCACGCCGCGAACGTTGCGCCGGAAGCGCTGGCCCGGCTCCCTGCTTTTGTCGCGTTCGGCGTCGCCGATTCGATCGATGCGGCGTTCGGCCTCGTCGCGCCGCTCGGTGCTTTGCTCGGTCTCCTGACGATCGGTTGGGCCGTGCGCAGTGTCCGGGATCGCAGCCTGTTGGTCCTTGCGGTCGGCGCCGGACTCGGCGTGGTGGTGCTCTTCGTACTGATCGGGCTTGGCCGGGGTCAATTCGGCGTCGAGCAGGCCAATCGATCCCGATATATCTATTTCGGGGTCGGCTGGGTGCTGCTTGCCATCTGTGCGGTCTTCGGCCGCAATGCCGAGGATGCCGTGCGGCACTTTGCGGGCAGTGGTCGGCTGACGCGGCCGGGGGCGATCGCCGGCGTCCTGGTCGTTGGCCTTGCGGCGAACGCCATCGTGGCGAACTCGGCACGTCTCCCGGACAGCGCGGCAGTCTTCGCAGAAGCCGGCGGCGAGCTGAGGGCATTCGTGGGCCTCGCCGATCGCTACGGCCCGGCTCTGCCGTATCGGCCGCCGCCGGTGACCCGGATCTACATTCCGTCGCCGGCCATCCTCGGCGGGTACCTTCGCGAATACGGCAATCCCGCGCGCGACGCGCTCGTGCCGTCCGTCGCCAGGTCACCCACTCCCCTCGAGCGCGACCGCGCCCTGTGGGACCTGACCGGCGGATGGGTCGCGGCGCAGCCGGTGGCGTCGCCAGCTCCCTCGACCGGCTCACCGCCGCTGGTCGACGGCCTCGCTCAGGCCCGCCTCTCGGTCAGCGCCGGCTGCCTGGTCGTCGAGTCGGTGGCCGGGTCGGCGGGCAGCGTGACGCTGAGCGTCGCCGATGGCTCGTCCGTGCTCGCCTCGGTCGCGGAGGGCGGCGGCGGCGCGGTGCGCCTGGGCCGGGACGCGCCGCCTGATCCATTCGACGAGCGCGGGGTGACGTTCCCACCCGGCGGCTGGCTCCGCTTCGAGGTGCCGCCGCTCGGCGACGGCTCGGTATTCGGTCTCCAGTTCGTGCTCCCCGCGGGATCCAGCGCGCGACTCTGCAGGCCCGAGGCCCCTCAGCCGTGACGCGATGACGGGGACCGGCGACGCTCAATGCCGCGCGACAATCACTCCGACTCGTTGACCACCCACTCTCCGAGATTGCCGGAGTCCTCGTCCGGCGCCATCCGGCCATCCATGCCGCGGGCTGCGTCCATCTGGTCCTGGGCCGCCATCTCGGCGGCGCGATACCCTTCGTCCTCGGCCAGCATCATGCGCGCCCGGTCCTCGCTGTCCATCGCGTCACCAATGTCGGCCTGCTCGGGCGACTCTGCGTAGTCATCCGGGGCTTGGCCGGGCGAGACAGATTCCTCGTTCATCTGTTGTCCTCCGCTGGACGTATCGACCACTTGGTCGTCTCGGATCCTATCCGTCATCCGTCACCGACCCGTCGCGGCTCGACCAGAGCTGTTCCCGCATCTCGAGCGCGACGATGAAGCCGGCTCGGATAGACTCGTCTCCCGCGCCCGTAGCTCAGTGGACAGAGCATCTGACTTCGGATCAGATGGTCGGGGGTTCGAATCCCTCCGGGCGCGCCAGCTCCTCGCCGGACCACAACATGTTGTGGTCATCGAGGTGGCGGACCGCTAGATCTCGTGCTCAGCCAGTCTCCGACGGCTCGGTCGCAGGAGGTGGCGACATGGCACGAGCATCTGACTCAGGTACCTCGCGAGCATCTGATTCGGCGGGCCCATCGGCGTGGGCCTCGGATTCTGAGCGGGCGCTGACGTGGGCACCGGATTCTGATTCGCGTCGCGGGCGAGCATCTGATTCGTTCGGAGCGTGGGCTCCGCG
>WNGE01007562.1_pt1 | contig 11784 bp, 11 predicted proteins | sample 5400651 | NCBI WGS metagenome assembly WNGE01 (sample SAMN13153370, study PRJNA577476) | soil metagenome | isolation source: 60 cm soil or saprolite under grassland replicate 2 | place: USA:California | collected 2016-06-15 | reverse complement strand
TATCCGAGCTCCACTTTTCAGTCGGTTCCTTGCTCGGCAGTTTGACGCCTTTTTTCGCGGCGATCGATTTCAGCTCGTCATTGGCCTTGCTGTGATCGGTGACCATTCGTTTGCCGAATGATTTCACGTCATCGCTTTGACCGTTCTGCTCAGCCAACTTTCCCATCGCGACCTCCATCATTCCGCCTCTGGCGGCTTTCTTCATGAAAGTCTTGTCCTTTACGCTAAGCGAGGAACTCTTGGCCGTTGGAGAATCCTGTGCCATCGCCAGCCCGGCGAAACTGAAAGATGCGACTGCGAGAGCGAGAATGCAGATGCTCGAACTAGTAGTTAGTTTGTTCTTCATAGCTTTTCCCGTGGAGGTACGTCGGAGCACTCCGACAATTAAGAATCGAAAATTCGCGTCCTTCTGGACGTGGCAAATTCCGATCTCTGCTTCGGGAATCTGCCTGCCATGCCGCAAGCTGTCGGACGAAGGCGGGACCTCCTGGACCGATCAGGTTTGGGAGACGTTCTGTTGGTAGGAACTCTCCACGCGCGTCGCTACGTCCTTGTAGCCGTAATCAGCTTCGTAAATCTGCTTCATGCAGTTAAGCGATTTGTCGCGCTCGCCCATCCGCTCGTAAACAAGCCCTAAATTGTAAACAATCTCCTTCTTCATCGCGTCCATCGACAAAATTTCCTTCGACGCTTCTTCGAGTTGCTTCATTGCCAGATCAAACATTCCAAGCTCGCCATAACAGCGACCGACCAGGTTCATCGCCTTTAAACGCGCATTTGGATTTTGTCGCGCCCGTTGCAGCTCTGGCACGGCTTCCCGAAAACGATCCGCGTTCACAAGCAACTCGCCAAGTTCAAACCGAAGCTGCAAGTCGGTCGGGTTCCGTTCCAGACGTTTGCGCGCGTCATCGAGCAGAATTTCTGCCCGGTTCTTTTTCGCGGCCTTTAACTCCTCAGTCTTTTTTGCATGCAACTCATGATCCGCAGCGTGCGTAGAGAGAAATTCTTCGTGCGCAGCAATCTCACGCTCCAGGCGTTTGATTTTCAAATCGGAAACTTTTCGAACCAATCCGGCGTCGGCGCCTTTTGTCAGATCGGCGGCATATTGATACCAGCCGATGGCTAACTCCAGATCGTCCTTCTGCTCATTTAATGCGCCCAGGCGTCGCGCAAGATCGATATTCGCCGGCTCCGCCTGGTGGCGACCATACGTTTCCGCGATCTGTTGATCGAGCGATTCGCCGGTCAATTTCATCCGGCTCTGTTGTTCGAGCGAAATCGCTACCTCTTTGTCCTTGATCAGATCGCGATAACTCTCTGCCTGCGTCCATCCGCCACTCTTCATCGAGGCATGAGCCGACGCATCTTTGCCCAACCGAATGGCCACGGCATCGAGCGGATTTATGTCGCTGATTTGATTATAAACTTCGACTTCCCGATCGCTTTCTCCAAGTTCGTGGTGCAAACGCCCGAGCTCATGCAGCACTTTCACGTCGCGCGGATTTTCTTCGAGCAACGTGCGCAACGCGAAAACGCCAATCTCCGGCCAGCCGGCCGTTACCGCCGCTTCCTTCAAGACGAGGTTTGCCTGGCGATGGTAAGGCTCTTCTTCCAGGACTTTTTCCAGCATTTCGATCGTGCGTTTCGGGTCTCTTTTGATTTCTCGTTTCGCTTTCATAACAGCGATCGGTGCGGTCGAGATATTGAAAAAACTTTTCTTTGCCGATTTGCTCTTCGTTACCTCAGTGCGCCGCAGTAGTCGACGCCCCGTGAGGAACTGCGGCTGCTGCTTGAGGATTCCCTGCAGCAACGAGATCGCGTAACCGAAATTGCGCAGCTCGATCGCCGCCACAGCTTTCAGCCAATGGTTGCGTTGCGTCTCGTTTAGTTCCTTCTCGGTTGTAACAGCCATATTTGTGCGTCGCGCCTGACTATAATTTCAGCACGGCACGCCGTCATCACAAATGCTAGATGTTTGCGCCTGGACGGAAGCGCAGGTCATAATAAATCCAACTGCGGTTTTTCCGGTTCGGTCTGGCGTTTCCCTTTTTGCTTTTTCGTTTTCGCGGGCTGCTTAAGGGTGCCGTTGGGCGCCTCGAGCTGCGATAAAATGTCTTTTGCGCGATCGAGAATTTCCTTCGGCAAACCGGCCAAACGCGCGACGTGGATTCCATAGCTTTTGTCCGCCCCGCCGGGCACGATCTTGCGCAGAAAAATGATCTGATCGTTCCACTCGCGCACGGCGACGTTGAAATTGCAGACGCCGCTCCGGTCCTCGACGAGTTTGGTCAGCTCGTGATAATGGGTCGCGAACAGCGTGCGCGGCTTGATTTTGTCGTGGAGAAATTCGGCGACGCTCCAGGCGATGGAAAGCCCGTCGAAGGTGGATGTTCCGCGGCCAATCTCATCAAGAACAACGAGGCTGTGTTCGGTGGCATTGTTCACGATGTTGGACGTTTCGTTCATCTCGACCATGAACGTCGATTGGCCGCGTGCCAGATCATCATTCGCGCCGACGCGCGTGAAAATGCGATCGACCAACCCGATCTCCGCGCTTTCCGCCGGAACGAAGCTGCCGATCTGCGCCATCAATACAATCAGCGCGACCTGCCGGATGTAAGTAGATTTGCCCGCCATGTTCGGTCCGGTGATGATGGCCAGTCGCATATTCTCCCCGTCGAGCGACGCGTCGTTCGGCACAAACTTTTCTTCCACCAGATTTTGATCGAGCACCGGATGCCGCCCGTCTTTAATTACGAGCCGCAGCGTCTCGTTCAGCTTTGGCCGGCAATAACGGAAGAGGCGCGCCGTCTCTGCGAGCGCGCAGATAACGTCGAGGACCGCAATGGCAAAGGCAGTCTGCTGGATTGGTTCCAGTTCGCGCAACGTTTCGTCGCGCAATTTTTGGAAAAGTTGGTGCTCGAGTTGGCGGGCGCGCTCGTCTGCCCCCAGGATCTTTGCCTCCATTTCCTTCAGCTCCGGAGTGATAAAACGTTCGCCACCCAGGGTTGTCTGCTTGCGCGTGTAATGCGCGGGAACGCTGGCCAAATTCGATCTGGTTACTTCGATAAAATAACCGAAGACCGAGTTGTAACGCACCTTGAGCGACTTGATCCCGGTCGCCGCAATCTCGCGCTCCTGTAATTGGCTGATCCAATTTTTCCCGTCGCGCGAAGCCTGACGAAGCTGATCAAGATCGACATCGTATCCGTCGCGAAAGATTCCGCCTTCCTTCAACGCCAATGGCGGATCATCGAGCAGCGCGCGCGTTAGCTTGTCGGCGAGCTCCGGCATCTCGCGTAGATCGTCTTGCAATCGCGATGGCAGGGCGCGACCGGTCCGAGCCGGACTGGCATTTGGCGTGCCATCATCTTCCGCAACAGTGGGTCGCGGCCTGCCAAAACTGGTTCGCTCAATCAGTTTTTGCAGTTCCGCCTTCAACGTCGGGATTTGCTGCAATGAGGTTCTGAGCGCGACAAGATCGCGCGCATTGCCCGAGGCCTGGCTCAATCGCCCGGCCGCGCGCTCGATGTCGCGGATCGACTTGAGCGAAACGCGCAAGGATGCGAGCAGGTCCGGCTCCTGCAACAAATCGGCGATCATTTGCTGCCGGCGTTCCAACTCGGTTAGATTGCGCAACGGTTGCAAAATCCACGCGCGAAGTTTCCGGCCGCCCATTGGGCTGATGGTGCGATCGAGCACTGCCAGCAAACTGGTGTCCCGCGCGCTGCGCGATTCAACCAACTCGAGGTTGGTTTGCGTGGCGGCGTCGAGCACAACGTAATGCGCCGGCGCATCGCAGCGCAACGAGGTGAGGTGATCGATGTTTCGCCGAAGCTGGTGCTTCAAATAATGAACGATCGCGCCAGCCGCTGCGACCGCCTGCGGCATTTCCACGCAGCCGAACCCATCGAGCGATTTGACTTTGAAATGTTCGCACAGAGTGAAGGCCGCCTGTTCCGGAAGGAAGGCATACGTGTCGTAGCCGAGAACGCCTTCAACGTCCGCGAACTGTCGTTTTTGCTCGTCGCTAACGAGAAGCTCCGATGGCGAAACGCGGACCAATTCGTCGAGGAGCGCCTGTCGATTTTGCAGCTGCGTGAGCCGGAACTCGCCCGTGCTGAGGTCGGCGTACGCAAAACCAAACATGCCGCCATCGACATAGACCGCGCCGAGATAGTTCGCGCGTTTGGATTCGAGCAGATCGAGATCGCTGACCGTGCCCGCGCTGATGATTTGCGTGATATCGCGCGAGACGATCTTGCCCGGCTGCGGGTCGCTCGTTTGATCGCAGATTGCGACGCGACGACCGGCCTTGATCAACTTCGCGACGTAACTTTGCGCCGCGTGATATGGAACGCCGCACATTGGCACGCCGTTGCGTTTCGTCAGTGCCACGTTGAGCAACACAGACGCCTCCTTTGCATCTTCAAAAAACAATTCGTAAAAATCTCCCAACCGAAAAAGCAACAGCGTATCTGCGGGGATACTGCTCCGGAGCCGGCGGTACTGCTGCATCATCGGAGTGAGCGCGTCTGTCATGGGATCAACTTGGAATCGAGTGTGAAAAATTGCGAGTCTTCAATCCGTGATCGTGCAGCCGTTCGCTCGTGTTGAACAATTACAGAATGGACAGTATCCTGTCCATGTGAAATCGATTACCTACACGGCGGCACGGGAGAATCTTGCCAGTACAATCAACCGGGTCTGCGAGGATCATGCGCCAGTTGTCATTACGAAAAACCGGGATCAATCGGTCGTAATGCTCTCGCTTGAGGAGTATGAGTGGCTGCAGGAAACGGCCTACCTGCTCCGTTCGCCGGCGAACGCGAAGCGTCTGATCGACGCGGTGGATGCCCTCAAACGCGGCAAAGGCATCAAACGCAAGTTGAAGCTCGGCGCGTGAATCTCGTCTTCGCGCCACAAGCCTGGGAGGATCACCTTTACTGGCAGCGAAACGACCCGGAGATGCTCTCGCGAATCAATCTACTAATCAAAGATATCATGCGGCATCCTTATGCCGGTATTGGGAAACCAGAGCCGCTCAAACATGTGCTTCAGGGATTTTGGTCACGCCGAATCACGTCTGAGCATCGGATCGTTTATAAGAAAGTCGGCAACGAAATCTTTATTGCTCAGTTGCGTTATCATTACCGCTAATCGCGTCCGGATCACCCAGCGGAAACAGCAAGAGCGTATCCGCCGCGATGCTGCCCCGAAGCCGGCGGTATTGCTGCATAATGGAAGTTGAGCGCTTGCTCCGTCCTTTCAATCCCGAGGTGTCTTCAGCCCTTGCCGCATGATCCGGTCGATCAATTGCGGATACGACAAGCCTGCCTTGCCCGCTGAAAGCGCGAAGTCCTCGTCCTCAGCGAGATGGGGATTTGGATTCGCCTCGATGAAATAGATCTCGTTGTCCGCCGTCAGCCGCAGGTCGATGCGCGCGTAGCCGTCTATCGTGAGCAGACGATAGATGCGTCTGCACGTCTGCTCGACCTGCGCGACGAGCGCCGGGTCGAGTCCCTCGGGGAACTGATTCTCCAGGCCCCAGCGTTTGCGATATTCCTCATCCCATTTCGCGCTATAGGTGGCAATCTTCGGTTCGTTCGGCGGAACTTCCCGGAAGACGAGCTCGCGAATCGGAAAGACGGTTAGCCGCGCGTTGCCCATCAGGCTCACATAAAGTTCGCGGCCATCGATATATTCTTCTGCAATTACGTCGCTCTCATGTTTCTCGTGAATAAAGGCGACCCGTTCCCGGAACTGCTCGTCGTTCTCGACGAAACTTGCTTGCGAAATGCCGTAGGACGCCTCTTCTTTCACTGGCTTTACCAGGATTGGAAACTTGAGCTGCCGAGGCCGTGCTATGCGCTGGCTGCGCGGAACGACCACGAAGTTGGGCACGTGGATGCGATGATAATGCAGAATCTTTTTCGAGATGCCCTTGTGCTTGCACAGGATAAGACCAGTCGAGCCGCAGCCAGTAAAGGGCAGGCCTTGCATTTCGAAAAATGAAACGATATTCTGATCAAATCCGGGGTTGTTCTTGAACTGTTCGACGAGGTTGAAAAGAACGTCAGGCGCGAACGTTTCCAGTTTTTGCCGCAGCAGATCGACATCGTCAAAGATGGCGAGGTGCTCCGCTGTGTGGCCGAGCGCGCCGAGCGCAGCCATCACATTCGCCTCGGTTTTCCAGTCCTTCGTTTTCATCTCCTTGCTGAAGTCCTGATCGACCGTGGTGGGACTTGTGCCGTCGAAAAGCACGAGGACTTTGAGTTTCTTTTTCACGCTATTTGGTGCGCTTGAATTTGCCGGTGAACAGATAATTCATCACCAGCGTCGTAATGAAAGCGGAGACGCGAAAATCCTGCTGCGGATCGTCGTTGTGCGCGTGAAGCCCGAGCTGGTCGCAGCGCTCGATCAGCCGCGCAAGCAGTTTGTTCACTCGAAACTTTTTCTCGTTCGTCCATTGGCAGACCGAGTTCATCAGCCGCCGCCGCCGCTGTCGCAGATACGAGCTCGCTTTAATCCCAGCCGGTGCGGCGAAAAGCTGCCGCAGATCGGCGTCGTAGAAACCCGGATACGTTTCTTCGTAGAGCTTTCGTTTGCGCGCGTAATAGGTCTTGAGCTTGACGTTCAGGCAGTTGTAATCAGCTGCGCGATATTTTGGCGCGTGCACCGGCAGCTGCCCCGCCAGTGAACGCATCAATTCATCGACATATTCGAGTTTTTGCAACGCCTTCCAGCCGGCGTAACGCTTGCGCCAGTCGAGCCCCGGCGTTAGCCAGATCGCGAAGGTCTCCGCGAAATCTTCGTCCGGATGCGCCTGCGCGTACCAATCCTCGAGATGCACGACGTAGCTGCGACTGAACGGGCGCGGCCGGTAAGTATTCGGCGTCTCCTCGTCCGACGTTTGCCCGAAAGTCTGTTGCCACGTTTTCTTGCGCTGAAGCTGGTAAGCGTAGCTGTAGGCGTGTCCCGCCTCGTGCCGCATTAATTTCATGAACCACTCAGGAGTCTCGCCCTCTACCTCGAGCATCATCGCCCGCTCCAGCGCGCGCAGCCGATCGTGGACAAGGAAAAACGGCACGAAGATCGCCGGAATACCGATGGGCACGAACCATTCATCGCCAATGTGGGTTGGCGGATGAAACGCGAGCCCGTGTGCCGAAAGTTCCTCGTAGAGCTGTCCGATGAGCGGTTCCAGTGCTGTTCCCTCGAGGCGCAAGCCGAGCGTGGAGATCCGGCGCTCGAGAAGTTCCTGGTCGCTCAGTGACGCCCAATCGACAGCTTCCATCTCGCGCACAATATCAGTCCGCGCGGCGCGCTGTCACGTCTCCGCATGGATGGGCGTCGCTCCTTCTAAACTCGGCGTTGGACGTTCGACGTTAGGTGTTGCTTCATTGTTTCAGCGTATGTCCAACGGGATGCAATGTGATATATTCCTTGCGCTATAATCATGACCGCGGAATCCCTCGTCGTTTCGGATCCAGAAATTCTCGGTGGAACGCCTGTGTTCAAAGGCACTCGCGTCCCGGTGCGAACCTTGTTTGAGTATCTCGCGGATGGATTGTCTCTGGAATATTTTCTCGAAAGCTTTCCATCGGTAACCCGCGAGCAGGCTACCGACGTGCTCCGTCTTGGTCAGGAACGGATCGAACGCGAAGTTGCGGCGTGAGGATTCTCCTCGACGAATCTGTCCCGGTGCAGGTTCGCAATGCGCTCGCTCGGCACGATGTTTCTACCGTCATGGAGATAAAATGGCGCGGAATCAGCAATGGCGAACTGCTTGATCGAGCAGAAAATGCACGATTCGATCTGTTCATTGTTGCCGACAAGAATTTTCAATATCAACAGAGCTTAAGAGGGCGGCGTATTGCGGTTTTGGAACTCTGGACAAATCACCGCCCAACTCTCGAAAAGCATTCCGATCGCATTCGCGCCGCCGCGGAATCTGCGGCGGAAGGCAAATACACAATCCTGAATAAAAAAGCTTAATCGAAAACTTTGTTAGGATTTGGTCGGCTGATTTCCTCAACTCTCGACCACCCGCTCGCGAAGGCTTTCGGATCAAAGGTTAACCTGCTGTAAAATTGCGAACGCTAAGTGCGAGCTTGGAGAGGCGGCGTTCAAGAAGATTCGGGTCGCTCGGTGACGCCCAATCGGCAGCTTCCATCTCGCGCATGGTATCACCGGTAAAAGCGCTGTCACGCCCAGCAAGTTCTGATTTCGGCGTTGAACGCCTGCCGCACCGTAGCCTTGCGAAGGCGGGTTGGGCATTGAACCTTTGCTTTGATGCACGACACGTTTCGAATTCGTCGCGCCACGGTTCAGGATGCTGGTATCGTCGCATGGCATCGGGCACGAATGTTTCAGGACATGGACGACGTTTCGAGCGACGCCTTTGAAATTCTGCGAGCGAAAGCGCGGGCGCGCCTGAAGGAATGGCTCGCCAGCGGCGACTATGTCGGTTGGCTCGCAACGCCTGCCGATCAACCGGAAATGGTCGTTGGCGGCGCGGGCGTTCAGTTGCAACCGATCCTGCCGCGCCCGGTGAATGCCTCAACGGTTGGCGAAGGCCGGCAGGGAACGGTTGTGAACGTGTTTACCGAACCGCAATGGCGACGGCGCGGCATCGCCGGGCTGCTTATGAAAGAGATCATCACTTGGTCAAAGGATGAGCACCTCGACCGGCTGTTGCTTCACGCCTCGGACGAAGGCCGCTCGGTTTACGAACGGCTCGGATTCATCGCGGGCAACGAAATGCGTTTCGTCAGCGATTCTTAATTCCCTCGGTCGCTCAATGAAGCCCTATCGGCAGCTTCCATTTCTATCAGTTCGCGTGTAATAGGGGGAGGTTTCAAATTCGTTGCCAGAGGAGATTGACCTCTGGCCAGTTGCTTCTAGCATCAACGTTGGTTGTTGAACGCATTAACATCAGACTCGCCTCTATGGGACGAATCCGCCGTGGAGGTTACATCCTTACGTCTTGGAAAGGTGATCCTCACCCTCCGTGTCACTTTCATGTCGTAAACAACAAGGGTGAATTTCTAGGCCGGATCACAGCGGAAAAGAAGCCGCTCGGACATTGGAATCCGCCACGTAAATTGCTAGATGTGATTGACGCGCTTAAATCTGAAGGTCGGATATGAGGTCAACAAAGAAGGTCGCATTCGGGACAGCTAAATTCAGTCCAATCGAGTCAGTTTCTTATCTGTCCGATGAGGGAGCGTTTGAGGTCCGGTTCTCTGACGGCGTTACAATCACCGAGTCAGAAGCTGCAATTCGTGCAGCTAATCAGATCAACCCTAAAGCCATCTTTGAAAAATTGTGGATTGACGAAGAATTGCAGCAAGGATTCTTCGTTCAATACCACACAGGGGAGATAGCAGAAGTTTCTTGGGCTTTCGTTCGGGAATTAGCGCCCGAAGCGATTGCAAGCGAAAGCCAGCGCTCGGTTGAAACTCTTCTGACCGCACCTCCGCCGACCACAAAGGGTCGCTCAAACCATCAGCTCCAGCCTGAATTCGTGAGCGACTCGTCACTAAGTTGGGCGCTCCAACACATGCTACGTTATGGCGACACAGACGTGTTTCCGATTGCGTTTGAGTATTTGGCGTTCAAGTCCGTTTGGTCCGATTTGTTGAGTACTCTTCGCAAGACTGATTTGGCAAATCACGAACTCGGGCCAGCTATCCGAATGATGGTTCCCAAACACACAACCGGATATCGTTCTGCGGCTCAACTTGACCCTCTAGATACGCTCCTGTTTGCCGGCCTCGTATATGAAATGGCCCCTGTTATCGAAGGTTTCCGTGTGCCTGCAGATCGACGAATCGCGTGCGCTTATCGACTAGAGATCGATGCGGATGGCCAATTCTTCCGAAAAGATCCCGGGTGGACTGACTTTCATGAGCAATCGAAGGCGAATGTGAAGAGTAAATCGTGCTCGCATGTAATTTCCGCTGACATTACTGACTTTTATAATCAGATAAGCCATCATCGAATTCAGAATGCTCTTTCGGGCGCTGGAGTACCCGAAAACCGGAGTAAGGTGACGGAGCGCCTGTTAGGAAATTTTAATGCTCTTCATCATTCTCGCGGGATTCCGGTAGGACCATCTGCGAGTATCCTTCTGGCGGAATGCGCATTGGCTGATGTCGATAATTTCCTACTTCGCCAGCAACTTCCTTTTACGCGATATGTCGATGATTTCAGAATTTTTTGCAGCTCTGAAGAAGAGGCCGTTAGAGCTTTTCATGCGCTAAGCGAGTACTTATTTACCGCGCACCGTCTATCGTTACAGGGTGGAAAGACAGTAATCCTTACCAAGTCCGACTTCAGAAAACAGGAACTTTCTGATCCAGCGGAATTAGAGCGAACGAAAAAGAGCACAAAGATTAGCGCACTAATCAAAACTGCCAGCCAATATGGCGGCGAGGAGGTCGAAATTGACGAAGTGGAAAAAGAAGCTCTTCGGAACACTATTGGGGAATTACTCGATCAAGTATTGGAGGCACCCTCACTGCCTTTAGGCCTTGCACGTTATGTCCTTCGGCGCGCCGGTACGTTGCGTACGCGAATCATTTTACAAAAGACAATACGAAATGCGGATAGATTACTTCCCGTACTCCGAGATTTGGTCGTCTACTGGTGCAAGGTTTTTGACAAAAAGCGACCGGAGCAAGTTGGCGAGATTCTACGATATCTTCTTCGCGAGTCACCGCATCGAACGATTCCTTTCGTTCAATACTGGGCACTAACAGCGTTTGAAACCGAGCCTTCCTTCTGCTCAGCGCCAGAGGCGATTCACGCAGCCGAAGCGAGTGACTCTTTGATCGCGGGACGTATGGCGGCGCTTCTCGCTAGGAAACACAACGTCGTCGACTGGGTGCGGAGCAAAAAAGAAATATGGTCTAACACTTCAGCCTGGACACAAAGGGCGATAATATGGTCGTCGTCGATCCTGCCTAGAGATGAACGTAAACATTGGCTTAAACCGATCTGCAATTATCCAGTAGCGAGCAATGCAGCTATCGCGAAAGCAGTTTCGGCGCTTTCACATTGATCTATAATCTGAACGCTTTTTTTCGCGGTCCGCTGCACGTAAAGCTCGTTTAATCGCCTTGTTATCGGGCCGACCCGTTCGACAAGGCTCAGGGCAGGCCTTGCCGACGCGATGATGTGATCGATTGACAAGTCGCTCAACTAGTCTATAGAGAGGCCGGCTCGCCGCGGCGAGTCGTTGTCAGAAGTCCGCGCGTCCCCCAAGGGCTAGCGCGCCGGGGCTGTTCCGAATCCGAAGTAAAAGCTGCATTCCTGCGGCTTTCGGCATCGAGAATAGGGTGCCCCACCCGAGACTCGACAACATCGGAGCAACCCTGAAACACCATGAAGCTATTTTACACGGTCATATTTTTCTCATTGCTGGCATCGGCTGCTTTCGCGCGCGGGGAGTCGATCCTGGCGCGTGTCACCAGTTACTGGGCGGGCGAGGGCTCTAAATTCGCCAGCACCGGCCGACGACTACGCTCCGGACATTGCGCCGTCGATCCAAAGCGAATTCCGTACGGCAGTAAAGTTGTCTTCCCTGATCGCGCCTGCACCGCGGTCGACACCGGACCCGCGGTCATTAGTCGCAAAGCCGCTCGTCTATGCGGACGGACTGCGAGCCAACTCAAGGCCATCGTGGTCGACCGTTTTTTTGAAACAAAGGGACAGGCGATTGCGTGGACGAACGCGCATCCGCACTTTATGACGCTTCAAGTTGTCCGGCCCGGATCT
>WNGE01021885.1_pt1 | contig 11786 bp, 9 predicted proteins | sample 5400651 | NCBI WGS metagenome assembly WNGE01 (sample SAMN13153370, study PRJNA577476) | soil metagenome | isolation source: 60 cm soil or saprolite under grassland replicate 2 | place: USA:California | collected 2016-06-15 | reverse complement strand
TCTCCCGAGGGGTCTGTGAGCTGGCTGGGAGGATCGGCTGGTGCAGGGTGTAGAGCTTGTGGACCGGGAGCTTCTGGACGCGGAAGCGCTTGTCGGTCATCTGGTCCCTGAGGGCAGCATGTTCGCGTTCTTGGCGGCGCATCGCCGAGACCTGTTCCCCGATGGCGAGTTCGAGGACCTGTTCCCGTCGGCGCGGGGGCGGCCGTCGATCCCGGCTGCGGTGATGGCGTCGATCCTTGTGTTGCAGACCTTGGGTGATCTCTCGGATCGGGAGACCGCGGAGGCGGCCCGGTGTGATCTGCGGTGGAAGGTCGCGACCGGGATGGCGCTGGATGACGCGGGGTTTGATCCGTCGACGCTGGTGTATTGGCGTCGTCGGCTGGCGAAGTCGCAGCGGCCGCACCGGGTCAACGACGCGGTGAAGCGGGTGGTCGAGCAGACCGGGATCCTGCGCGGTCGCCGGAAGCGTGCGGTGGATTCCACCATCTTGGCTGACGCGGTCGCCACCCAGGACACCATCACCCAGCTGATCTCGGCGATCCGGCGGGTGGGGCGTCAGGTGCCCGGCGCGGCTGGGCAGATCGCGGCCGTGTGCACCGGCCATGACTACGGCCGGCCGGACAAGCCGAGGATCGACTGGGACGATCCGGACGCCAAGGATGCGCTGGTGTCGGCGCTGGTCAACGACGCAGGCGCCTTGGTGGCCGCGTTGTCCGATGCCGACCTGGACGACGACGCGGACGCGGAGTTCGCGTTGGCGTTGCTGGCGCTGGTCGCCGGGCAAGATGTCGAGCCGGCCGAGGGCAGCGACGGCACCGATGGGCGGTGGCGGATCGCCCGCAAGGTCGCCGAGGACCGGGTGATCTCCACGGTGGACCCCGATGCCCGGCATACCCGCAAATCACCGGAGAACCGCCGCGACGGGTACCGGGCGCACGTAGCGGCCGAACCCGAGACCGGGATCATCACCGATGAGGAGCTGACCAAGGCTGCCGGGACGGAGAACTCCGATCCCGCGGTGGCCGAGAAGTTCCTCGACACCGAGGCCGAGGCCTGCCAGTGGTACGGAGATTCCGCTTACGGCACAGGAGATCTGCGTGGCGCGATCCACGACACCGACGGCCACGAGGCCGTGATCAAGCCCAAACCGCTGCAGGCGCCGGTCGAGGGTGGGTTCACCGTCGACGACTTCACCGTCGACGAGCAAGCGCGCACCGTGACCTGCCCGGCCGGCAACACCCGCCCGATCAGCAACAAGACCCGGACGGCGACCTTCGGTGCACTGTGCCGCGACTGCCCGCTGCGCCAGCAGTGCACCAAGTCCAAGACCGGCCGCAAGATCGTTCTGCACCCACGCGACGACCTGCTCCGCCAGGCCCGCCGTGACTGGGCCGGCAAACCCGAACTGCGCGAGAAATACCGTACGTTCCGGCCCAACGTGGAACGAGTCATCTCCCAGATCGCCAGCCACGGCGGCCGCCGACTCAAGCTCCGCTACCGCGGCACCACCAAGAACAACGCCTGGCTCACACGCCGCACGGCCGGACTCAACCTGCGTAACCTCGTCAGCCGCGGACTCACCCGCACGGCAGGAGCCTGGGTCCTGGCACCCAAGACCACCTGACAAGACCGCCGACACGCCTCGAACGGCGCCCTCACCAGGCACAGCCGAGGCCTTCCCCGGCCACCGAGGCGACCTTCCACGAGCCGACTCGACCTTCCCCGCCCAGATCCGGCCGCGCCCCACGATCGCCCCGCCGATCTTCGCGCCTCGGGCCGCGCAGCGACCACTCACCGAACCGGCCTAATTCAGCGCCCTCCTAGAGCGACTTTTGGTAGGCGATTGCTCGGGCGATTATGCGGTAGTTGAGTTGTTCGTTGATGGCGATCATGTGGGCGTTGGACTCGGCGTTCCAGGTGTCCAGCAGGGTGACGGCGGGTTCGGCGTCGCGCATCCAGAGGAGCATGGCGGTTTTGACCAGGGCACCCAGGCGGTGGCCGCGGTGGGCGCGGGCGACGGCGGTGTCGTGCTGTTCGGCGATGTGCGGTCGTTCGCGCTCGACCACGATGGTCGAGTGGCCGGCCAGTTCGCCGGTCGAACGCTCGCGGGCAATGACCCGGTAGATCTTCCGGTCGTGCGCGTCCTGCGCCGCCTCGTACGCGCGTAGCCGCTTCGGCGTGAACACGTCGTCCTCGATGTCGAGGTCGTCCTTGGGTGCATCGTTGATCGACGCGGTCAACGCGACCATGCCGTCGAGCATCTCCTCCGGCACCTGCCCGGAGATACGCACCAGCTCGTAAGCACCCGACGCCCGTACAGCGTCGTCGTACAGACGCTGGACGACGGACCAGTCGAGGCCGGCGATGTCCTGCCGCCGGTTGACCTCGATCGCCCTCTGCTCGAACCCGTGCTTCAGCGAGAACGCGTTCGCCTTGGGCAGGTCCCAGTTGTCCGTGCCGAGCGACGTCCGGCCCAGTTCGCGAGCCATTTGTTCGCCGTACCCGAGCAACTCGGAGCCGATCCCGCGGCCGCGGTGGTCCGGATGGACACCCACATCGACCCACGCGAGATGCGTGTTGTCGTAGGTGGGGGCGTGCAGGCGGAGCAGTCCGACGGCCACGCCGTCCTCGTCGCGGGCCAGATAGGCCTGAGCCGGGTCCCCGTCCCAACCGTGCTTCAAATTGGCGGCGTAGCCGCGTGGTGTCGGCAGCAACGCCTCCGGGCAGTCCAGCTTGGCCGCGGCATTCATCAGCGAAACCGCATCGGCACATCCGACCTCGTCGTCGGGCGACAGTCTTGTGATCTCCACGTGATCAGGTTCCAACAGAGGGACCTGTGACGCGAGTGGTTTTTATCCGAGACAGCACCCCCCGGAAATCTTGACCGATTCCAGGAAGGTGGCAAGACTGCATTAGGTGGCTGTCGAGTCTGACACCGAGCACATGCTGCGCGGCGCCGCGCTGCGCGTCACCCGGCCGCGGGTGGCCGTGCTGAAGGCTGTGGACACGCATCCGCACGCCGATACCGATTCGATCATCCAGGCCACCCGTCGTGAGTTGCCCGAGGTGTCCCACCAGGCGGTGTACGACGTACTGCGCGCACTCACCGACGCCGGTCTGGTCCGGCGGATCCAGCCGGCCGGGTCGCTCGCGCGCTACGAGGCGCGGATCGGCGACAACCATCACCATGTCGTCTGCCGATCGTGCGGTGTCGTCGAAGACGTCGACTGTGCCGTCGGCGAGGCTCCCTGTCTGGATGCTTCCGACCACCACGGGTTCAGCATCGACGAGGCCGAAGTCGTCTATTGGGGGCTGTGTCCCTCCTGTTCCGCCAAGCACTCCTGACCACTCACGCACACCGAGAGGTTGAGCATGTCTGACACGTCCGGCGTTACCCAGCACGGCAGCGAGAGCGAGAACCCTGCCATCGACGCCCCGACTCCGAAGGTGAGCGAGCCGCGGACGAACCGGGACTGGTGGCCCAACCAGTTGGACCTCGCGATCCTGCACCCGCACGCGACGAAGTCGAACCCGATGGAGGACGACTTCGACTACGCCGAGGAGTTCAAGAAGCTCGACGTCGACGAGCTCAAGCGCGACATCGTCGAGGTGATGCGTACGTCGCAGGACTGGTGGCCGGCCGACTTCGGCCACTATGGTCCGCTGTTCATCCGGATGAGCTGGCACGCCGCCGGCACCTACCGGATCGACGACGGCCGGGGTGGTGCCGGCGACGGCGCGCAGCGGTTCGCGCCGCTCAACAGTTGGCCCGACAACGCGAACCTCGACAAGGCCCGCCGCCTCCTCTGGCCGGTCAAGCAGAAGTACGGCCGGAAGATCTCCTGGGCCGACCTGCTCGTACTGGCCGGCAACGTGGCCCTGGAGGACATGGGCTTCCAGATCTTCGGCTTCGGCTTCGGTCGTGAGGACGTCTGGGAGCCGGAGGAGATCTACTGGGGGCCCGAGGACACCTGGCTCGGCGACGAGCGCTACAGCGGTGACCGCCAACTGGCCGGACCGCTGGGCGCCGTACAGATGGGTCTGATCTACGTCAATCCCGAAGGGCCGAACGGTACGCCGGACCCGATCGCGGCAGCCCGCGACATCCGGGAGACGTTCCGCCGGATGGCGATGAACGACGAAGAGACCGTGGCGTTGATCGCGGGCGGCCACTCGTTCGGCAAGACCCACGGCGCCGGCCCGGCCGAGAACGTCGGCCCGGAGCCCGAGGCCGCGCCGATCGAGGCGCAAGGTCTCGGCTGGCATAGCACTTACGGCACCGGCAAGGGCGGCGACGCGATCACCAGCGGTCTCGAGGTGACCTGGACGAGTACGCCGACCCGCTGGGGCCACGAGTTCTTCCAGAACCTGTTCGGCCACGAGTGGGAGCTGAGCAAGAGCCCGGCCGGAGCTCACCAGTGGGTCGCGAAGGACGCCGACGAGACCGTTCCCGACGCGCACGACTCGGCGAAGAAGCGCAAGCCGACGATGCTGACGACCGACCTGTCGCTGCGCCTGGACCCGGAGTACGAGAAGATCTCGCGCCGTTTCCTCGAGCACCCCGAGGAGTTCGCGCTGGCCTTCGCCAAGGCCTGGTACAAGCTGCTGCACCGCGACATGGGTCCGGTCGCCCGGTTCCTCGGGCCGTGGGTCGCAGAACCGCAGCTGTGGCAGGACCCGGTCCCGGCCGTCGACCACGAGCTGATCGATGCCGACGACATCGCGGCGCTCAAGGAGAAGCTGCTCGCATCAGGCCTGTCGGTCTCGCAGTTGGTCTCGACCGCGTGGGCAGCTGCGGCGAGCTTCCGCGGGACCGACAAGCGCGGCGGTGCCAACGGCGCCCGCATCCGGCTGGAGCCGCAGCGCAGCTGGGAGGTGAACGGGCCGGCCGACCTGGGCAAGGTGCTGCAGGCCCTCGAACAGGTCCAGCAGGACTTCAACGACTCGCAGACCGGCGGCAGGCGGGTGTCCCTGGCCGACCTCATCGTGCTGGGCGGTACGGCGGCTGTCGAGCAGGCTGCTCGCAGGGCCGGGCACGACGTCACCGTCCCGTTCCACCCCGGCCGGACGGATGCGTCCCAGGAGCAGACCGACGTTGACGCGTTCGCCGTACTCGAGCCGCGGGCGGACGGTTTCCGCAACTACCTGCGGGCCGAGGAGAAGCTCTCGCCCGAGACGTTGCTACTCGACCGCGCGTACATGCTGACCCTGACCGCTCCGGAGCTGACGGTCCTGGTCGGAGGCCTGCGTGTGCTCGGCGCCAACGCCGGTGGTGCGCAGCACGGCGTCTTCACCGATCGGGCCGGCGCCCTGACCAACGACTTCTTCGTCAACCTGCTGGCCGCCGGCACCGAGTGGAAGGCGTCGGAGTCGGAGGCGAACGTCTTCGAGATCCGCGACGTCGGCACCGGTGAGCTCAAGTGGACGGCGACCGCCGTCGACCTCGTCTTCGGCGCCAACTCGCAGCTGCGGGCGCTCTCGGAGGTCTACGCGAGCGCCGACGCGCAGGACAAGTTCGTGAAGGACTTCGTCGCGGCCTGGGTCAAGGTGATGGAACTCGACCGGTTCGACCTCCGCTGATCGCTCCGGGCGCGGCCCGCGCGGGCCGCGCCCGAACGTTCTCACGACGGCGACGGCATCCCGTAGGCGTGGTCGACGGTCATCGAGAAGACCAGGCGCTTGTCCCGGACCATCGCGGCCCGGTAGTCGTCCCAGTCGGAGTGTTCGCCCGACGCGGTCCGGTAGTAGTCGACCAGCTCCTCGACCACCTCGTCGTACGGGTCGGCGGCTACCGGACTGAGCTCGGCTTTTCCTTCCAGTACGTCGTCGGTGAGCGACACCCGGATCCGCTCACCGTCGTACACGTAGGTGACGTTCGACAGCTGCGGCCGCCCGTCGCGCTTGATGGTGACCAGCACGCCCAGCCCATGCGTGCCGATCCGGTCCTGGAGGGAGTCACTCATGCGGCCAGGCTAGGAACTCAAGCGCGCTTGAGGGCAAGTCGTCACGCTCCGTATCTCGCCGATCGAGACCCCTGGTTCGACGGCGAGGGTGGGTTGTGCTTAGACTGCGTGGCATCATGCGGCACCAGCTTCTCCTCCTTCGCTGCCGCGGCGAGGCCTGACAAGGCCGGTTCCCTCGCCGCGGAGTTTCGTCGTACGCCGGTCGTCACTCACGACCCCGCAGTACCACTCCGAGGAGAACCCCCGTGGCACCGAAGAATCAGCCCAAGCCCGTGCAGCAGCCGTCCGGTATGCCGATCCAGCGCTACCGCGCGTTCCCGCCGATCGACCTGCCGGACCGCACCTGGCCGGCCAAGTCCGTCGACCACACCCCGCGCTGGCTGTCCACCGACCTCCGCGACGGCAACCAGGCGCTGGTCGAGCCGATGTCCCCGGCCCGCAAGCGGCGGATGTTCGACCTGCTGGTGAGCATGGGCTACAAGGAGATCGAGGTCGGTTTCCCGAGCGCCAGCCAGTACGACTTCGACTTCGTCCGCAGCCTGATCGAAGAGGACGTCATCCCCGACGACGTCACCATCTCGGTGCTGACCCAGGCCCGCGACGAGCTGATCGAGCGGACCGTGCAGTCGCTGCAGGGCTCGCCGAAGGCGACCATCCACCTGTACAACGCGACCGCGCCGCTGTTCCGCCGGGTCGTCTTCAACGTCGACAAGGCCGAGTGCCTGGCGATCGCGGTGCGCGGCACCGAGACGGTGATGAAGTACGCCGACGACATGCTCGGCGACTGCGAGTTCGGCTACCAGTACAGCCCGGAGATCTTCACCGGCACCGAGCTGGACTTCGCACTCGAGGTGTGTGAGGCGGTCAGCGATGTCTGGCAGCCGGGCGAGGGCCGCGAGATCATCCTGAACCTGCCGGCCACGGTCGAGATGTCGACCCCGAACGTGTACGCCGACCAGATCGAATGGTTCAGCCGAAACCTGACCCGGCGCGAGCACAGCACCATCAGCCTGCACCCGCACAACGACCGCGGTACGGCGGTCGCCGCGACCGAGCTGGCACTGATGGCCGGAGCCGACCGGGTCGAGGGCTGCCTGTTCGGCCACGGCGAGCGGACCGGCAACGTCGACCTGGTCACGCTGGGGATGAACCTGTTCAGCCAGGGCATCGACCCGCAGATCGACTTCTCCGACATCGACGAGATCCGCCGTACGGTCGAGTACTGCACGCAGATGCGCGTTCCTGAGCGGCAGCCGTACGCCGGTGACCTGGTCTACACCGCCTTCTCCGGCTCGCACCAGGACGCGATCAAGAAGGGCCTGGAGGCGCTGGACAAGCAGGCGGCGGCCGAGGGTAAGCCGGTGTCGGAGATCGCGTGGGAGGCGCCGTACCTGCCGATCGACCCGAAGGACGTCGGCCGGTCGTACGAGGCCGTGATCCGGGTGAACTCGCAGTCCGGCAAGGGCGGCGTCGCGTACATCATGAAGTCGGAGCATCGGCTCGACCTGCCGCGCCGGCTGCAGATCGAGTTCAGCCGGGTGATCCAGCAGCACACCGACTCCGAAGGTGGCGAGGTCGGCCCGCAGCACATGTGGGACATCTTCGCGGCCGAGTACCTGGCGCCGGGCAAGCTGTCGCTGCTCACGGTCAACTCGTCGTCCGGCGAGGGCCAGGGCGACCAGCTCCGCGTGCAGGTGTACTCCAACGGCGTACCGCACGAGCTGTCCGGCGAGGGCAACGGCCCGGTGTCGGCGTTCGTCGACGCGATCAAGCCGCTCAAGTACGACGTACGCGTGCTGGACTACCACGAGCATGCGCTCTCCGCCGGTGGTGACGCGCTCGCGGCGGCGTACGTCGAGTGCGAGGTCGGCGACGACGTCTACTGGGGCGTCGGCCGGGACGCCAACATCCTCACCGCGTCGCTGAAGGCGGTCGTCTCCGCGATCAACCGCGCCACGCGCTGACCCACTCACACGTCGGCCGCCGCCCTTGCCGGGTGGCGGCCGACTTCCGCGTTTCTGGGGCCTGAGCCGAGTAATCTCGGCACTCACAGTCGCACCACCGGTGCACAGAGCATCGGGTTTGATCACAATTTGGCCTAGACGTCACAGCTTCACGCAAAGCGTTGACTCGGTGTCTGTGGCTGCGCAGACTGTCGATCTGCGAGCAGATCAATGCAAGGCAGGGTCTCTTACTAAATGGTGTCACCGGGGGATTTCTCGTACGTCGGGTAGTCGCTTGGAGGTGAGCAGTGAGCGGTGCGGTCGACACACCGGCTACGAAGCTGATCGAAGGACCGGTCGAAGAACCCAGACCCTCACCGGTCAGACGGTTCTTCAACGCCTGGTTGGTTCGGCGGCTCTTCAAGGCGATCTTGACCGTCTTCATAGTGACCACCGGGACGTTCTTCCTGCTGCGGCTGCTGCCGGGTAACCCGGTCGACACCTACATCCAGACCCAGATCGCGCAGACGGGTGTCTCCTACGAGGCCGCCGCCGCGCAGGCCAAGAACCTCTTCTCGCTCGACCCGGACCAGCCGCTGATCCAGCAGTACGCGACGTACATGCTCAACATGCTGCACGGCGATTTCGGCAACTCACTGCTGTCACCGGGCACCACCGTGGCCCAGGTCATCAAGACCTACCTGCCCTGGACCCTGTTCTCCGTCGGCGTCGCCACGATCTTCAGCTTCATCATCGGCATCGCGGCCGGCATGATCATGGCCTACCGCCGGGAGAGCTGGATCGACCACCTGCTCACCTCGATCGGGTCGCTGCTGCACGCGATCCCGAACTACATCCTCGCGATCCTGATCGTGGTCTTCCTCGGCGTGAAACTGCAGGTCTTCAACCTGACCCAGATCCGAGGCTCCTACACGCCGGGCGTGGAACCGTCGTTCAGCCTCAGCTTCTTGAACGACATCTTCTACCACGCGACGCTGCCGATCCTCGCCTACACGCTGACGACGGTCGGGTCCTGGGCACTGGTGATGAAGTCCTCGACCGTGGAGACGCTCGGCGAGGACTACGTGACCGTCGCCCGGGCCCGCGGCCTGTCCGACGCCCGTATCCGGTCCGGGTACGTCGGTCGCAACGCCGTACTGCCCTTGTTCAGCGCGCTCGCCGTCTCGCTCGGGTTCGTTGTCGGCGGCTCGATCTTCGTGGAGAAGATCTTCGGCTACCAGGGCATCGGGTTCAGCCTCTTCAACGCAGTCAACGGCCGCGACTACCCGGTACTACAGGGAATCTTCCTGGTCCTCACGATCTCAGTGGTGGCGGCGAACCTGCTCGCCGACGTCCTGTACAGCCGGCTGGATCCGCGGATCCGGGTCGGCGGCAAGGCCAAGGGGTGACGAGATGGCAGACACCGTAGCCGCCACCGACGCGGCCTCCGCTATCGGGACGACCGGCGTTTCCCGCTTCGCGGGCATCCTCAGGTCCCTGCGCCGCAGCCCGGCCGGGTTCATCGGCTTCGTGATCGTGGCCCTGCTGGTGCTTGTCACCGCGATCGGCCCGTTCTTCACCCCCGACGTGGCGCCGAACGTGAAGGAGATCCTGCTCCCGGCCGGGTCGTCCGGGCACCTGCTCGGGACCGACAACGAGGGCAAGGACGTGCTGATCCAGATGATCGGCGGCGGCCGGACCGTGATCTTCGTCGGCTTCGTCGCCGCGGCGATCTCCACCGCGCTGGCGATCGTCCTCGGTTCGCTGGCCGCCTACCTCGGCGGCTGGGTCGACTCGGCGGTGGTCACCCTGGCCGACGTCTTCCTGACGGTCCCGCAGATCGTCCTGCTCGCGGTGCTCGGCGCGTTCTTCAAGCTCGACTCGCCGATCCTGCTCGCGCTGCTGGTCGGCGGCCTGTCCTGGCCGGTCCTGACCCGGGCCGTCCGGGCCCAGGTGTTCTCGCTGAAAGAGCGTGAGTTCGTCGAAGCCGCCCGGTTGCTGGACCTCGGCACGGTCCGGGTGGTGTTCGTCGAGATCCTGCCGAACATGGCCAGTTTCATCCTGATGAACTTCATGATCGGCGTGACGAACGCGATCTACCAGCTGGTCGGCCTCTACCTGCTGGGTCTGGCGCCGCTGACCGGATCGAACTGGGGCATCATGCTCAACCGGGCCTGGATCGGGGGCGCCATCTTCAATGAGGCGAGCCTGGCGTGGATCCTCAGCCCCGTTGTCGCGATCATCCTGCTGCTGCTCGGATTGGTGATGATGACGAGATCGCTCGAGGAGATCCTCAACCCACGGCTGCGGGACCGGTGAGCATGGTGACTGCGACGCCTCCCAGCAAGACCAGCACAGTGGGCACGAGCCGCGCGGTGCGCGGCGGCCAGGGCAAGCCACTGCTGTCCATCCGCGACTTCAAGGTCGAGTACCGGACCGGGGCCGGTGCCACGGTGCAGGCCGTCCGCGGTGTCGACCTCGATCTGTACCCCGGCGAAAGCCTTGCCCTGGTAGGGGAGAGCGGCTGCGGCAAGACCACCTTCGGACTCGGTCTGCTCCGGTTGCTGCCGCGGCTGGGCCACGCCTCCGGCAAGGTCACCTTCAACCGCGGCGACGGCACCGAGATCGACATACTCGGCCTGGACGGGCGTGACCTGCGGCAGTTCCGCTGGCGGGACGCGGCGATGGTCTTCCAGGGCGCGATGAACGCGTTCAACCCGGTGCTGAAGATCCGCGCGCACATGCACGACACGATGCGCGCGCACACCAAGGCGACCAAGCAAGAGGTCGAGCAGCGCGCCGCGGAGCTGCTCCGGCTGGTGCGACTGGAGCCGGAGCGGGTGATGGACTGCTATCCGCACGAACTGTCCGGCGGGATGCGGCAGCGGGTGCTGATCGCGATGAGCCTGCTGCTCGAGCCGGAGGTGCTGATCCTGGACGAGCCGACCACGGCCCTCGACATCCTCACCCAGCGGTCGATCGTCGACGTCCTGCACGAAGTGCGCGAGCGGCTCGGCTTCTCGATGATCTTCATCTCGCACGACCTGTCGCTGGCCGCCGAGCTCGCCGACCGGGTCGCCACCATGTACGCCGGCCGCATCATCGAGATCGGCGGCGTCCGCGACCTGTTCTACCGGCCGCGCCATCCGTACACGCTGGGCTTGATCAAGGCCGTGCCGCCGATCGTCGGCGACCTTCCGGATATGGAATCGATTCCGGGTGGTCCGCCGAGCCTGGCCGCTTTGCCGCCGGGGTGCAAGTTCAACCCGCGGTGCAGGTTCGTCACCGAGGAGTGCAAGGAGGCCGATCCGCCGCTCATGCCGGTGACCGATCAACCAGGCGAGCAGCACGAAGCCGCCTGCATCCATTGGAAAGACGTCCACCTCGACCGGCGGGTGCGCAGCGATGACTTGGGGACGACGTCATGACCGCGACTGACACGACTCCGGCGGCCACGTCCGAGGGACGCACGCCACTGATGACGCTCGCCGGCGTCAGCCAGGTGTTCCACACCAAGGCCGGCCCGATCCGCGCGGTCGACCACGTCGACCTGTCGATCAACCCTGGCGAGGTCCTCTGCCTGGTCGGCGAGAGCGGATCAGGCAAGACCACCGCCGCGCGGATGGCGGCCGGCCTGGCCAGGCCGACCGAGGGTCACGTGGACTTCGACGGCACCGACATCTGGTCGATGAACCGGCGTGACTTCCGGACCTTCCGGCGGGGCGTCCAGTACGTCCACCAGGATCCGTATGCCTCGCTGAACCCGACCCGGACCATCCAGCAGACGCTCACCGCGCCGCTGCTCAAGCACGGTGTGGTCAAGGGCGGGAAGGCAGCCGCCGCCCGGGCTGCGGAACTGCTCACGAAGGTCGACCTGACG
>WNGE01007560.1_pt1 | contig 11786 bp, 7 predicted proteins | sample 5400651 | NCBI WGS metagenome assembly WNGE01 (sample SAMN13153370, study PRJNA577476) | soil metagenome | isolation source: 60 cm soil or saprolite under grassland replicate 2 | place: USA:California | collected 2016-06-15 | reverse complement strand
CTACCGGCAGCACCGGGCGGTGGCCGAGCGCGCCCACGAGCTGGCCAGCCGGGTCGGGCTGCGGCAGGCCGCCCAGGAGCTGGGCGTCAGCCGCGACACGCTCAAGCACGCGTGGGCGCACTGGAACCTGCCCCAGCCCGAGGGTAAGGTCGGCCATCCGCCGAGCCGGTTCCTGGCCGACCGTGGCGAGGCCGAGCGGGCGTTCCGCCTCGCCGAGCAGCTCGGCAGCGTTAACGCCGCCGCGCGGCAGCTCGGCACCACCTGGCCGTCGCTGCGCAAGGCGTTCCAGCGCCACGAGCTGGGCACGCCGACCCCCGACCCCGCGGCGGTCAACCGGCGCAAGAGCAGCGTCCAGCTCGCCCGCCTGGGCGGCCGGCGGCCCACCGTGCCGGAGCTTGACCCGGTGTTCGTCCAGCTCAACGCCGGCAGCGTGCCACGTCAGCGGGGCCACACCGGGTCGCCGGCGGTGCGGCTGCGCCGCGCCGAGGAGATCGAGACCCTCGGCTTCGGGGTCGTGGCCGACATGAACCACGAAAGCCGCGCCACCCGTGCCAGCGTCCGCCACCGCGCCGTGCAACACCGCGCGGAGCGCGCCGAGCGGCTCAGCGCCGAGCGGGCCAGCCGTCCAGCCAGCCGGCAGGCCGAACGGGCCGAGCGGCAGACGCAGGCCCGCACCGAGCGGGCGGAGCGGTCCAGCCACCCCCACCATCCCCACCGCGACGAACGCTGAGCATTCTCGGCTCCCCGCAGGCCCCGGTGTCCCGTGCCGGGGCCTGTTGCTGTCCTGGGCTGCTGACCAACCGATCGTAACCGTGGTCGAGAGACGGACGAATCGTTACGGCACGCGCGTGACAGGCGGATCGTAACGCGCTGGTAGCCGGGAGTAAGAGTCCATGGGTTAACGCTGCCGACGCCGGGCCTTCTCCTCAAGCTCCCTTCTGGCCTGCCTCTGTGCCCGCTGGGAAACAGACGGCCGAGCGCTTTTCAGGTCTTCATAGCGATCATAGAGAGCCTGGAGTTCAGCGTCCGGGACATTCTGCCCGCCTTCTATACGGTCCTCAGCGTCAAGCATCCGGCCGAAGAGCTTACCGAACTGCTCGCCCGAGTTCTTCGCCTTCTGCGCCCGTGCCGGGAGGGCAACGTAGGTTTGCAGCCCCGATAGGACTGCGGCCAGTAGATTCACCAGACCAAAGATCAACTTCGCCCAGCGAGCTGGATTGTCGTTGAGCTGGGTGAAAATCGCTGCACCTGTCACAGCCGTTACGGTAATCACGGGGACGCCGAGCAACCGGCCAAGGCTTTCTAGCTGATCGGCTTCCTTCCGGAGTGCGGTTACCCAGAACTCAGATTGGCCGACCAACTCGAAGAGTCGCCTCGGTACAGCTGCGCTGGACATTGCCATCTCCTCCGTGAGCAGGAGACTCTTCTACCCACTTGCGAACTCTGATGGCGAGCGCTGGCCAGAGACCAAAGCGCTGAGGTAGGCTGACGCCCGATGCCGAAGTAACTGTAGAACGCAAACTGGTCGAAGGAAAGCCGTAACGACGAATGGACTCGAAGCCATGGCCAATGGTGAACTGACCTGCCTGTTTTGGGACGTCCAGCACGGCAGCGCGGCCTACATCAACACACCAGCGAACGAGCACCTCGTGATCGACCTCGGCGTGGGCTCCTACCAGCAAGCCAACCTCCAGTTCAGCCCACTGCTGCACCTCAAGCACCACTATGGCGTTCCACGGCTTGATGGTGTCGTGATCACCCACCCGCATCGCGACCACCTTGACGACATCGGCAACTTCTACATGCTCGGTACCCCCCGAGTGCTCGTGCGCCCAAACCACCTGAGCGACGCCGACGTGTACCGCGGTAACCGCCGCCAGGACAGCCCGATCATCGAGCAGTACCTGGAGATCAGTGCCAGGTACATCAGGCCGGCGAGCCCGGAGGAGAGTCCATTCCTCCCGCCGTGGTCGGGCGGGCACACGATCACGACCTTCACGCCGACCTCGTGCTCGCCGAGCAACCTGAACAACCACAGCGTCGTCACCGTGGTCACCCACGCCGGTTACAAGCTCCTCCTGCCGGGCGACAACGAGCCGCCGTCCTGGGAGGAGTTGCTGGCCAGGCCCGACTTCGTCCAGGCCATCCGCGACACCGACATCCTTCTGGCTCCCCACCATGGCCGCGACTCCGGGTTCTGCCCGGCACTGTTCGACCACATCAGGCCCCGCCTGACCGTGATCTCCGATGGGCGCTTTGGTGACACCAGCGCCACGGACCGCTATGCGGGCGTGACGCGAGGCTGGAGAGTTCATCATCGGGACGGCACCAGCGAGCAGCGCAAATGCCTGACCACCCGCCACGATGGCGTGATTGTCGTCAAGTGCCTCAGCCTGGAGGGCAGGACTTATCTCAACGTCACAATTGACTGAACCCGCCGGGCTGCCCCGATGGCTTTCTCCCGTACGCATGTCGAGTACCGCAGCACTTGAAGCGACCACATGACCACCGTCGCGGCACTCCACGCATGGTTGCGTGGCACGACGGCGCGACGGGCCACCCCCGTATTGGTCTGATGCCGCTTCCCGGCAGTCGGCATGGTCGCCCGGTGCCGCATGGTGCGGTGCGACTGCGGTCGTGGTCGCCTGACCACCGCAGTGCCGCGTAGTCGCCTCCGCTTGGTGGTCATCCCCCCGTGGGGCCAAGCCGCATCTGCTGTGCTCCTCGGGGTCGACGCTGCGGGCACCAGGCTACCCGGGCTGTCGTGGCGCCGTCTCCGGAGTGCTCCACGCCGACCATGGCAGCAGAGGCGCCGGATACACGGACCCCTCCAAGGATCTTGACTCGTACAAGTCAATGGTGCGCGTTGGTGGCCTCATGGATGGCCGATCATGCTCAGTTGGTTCTTGCCGGTGCAGGTGCGACGATCCGCCCATGAAGCATGCATGGCGAGCCGTCTGGCGCACTGGGCTGCTGCCAGCCGTCGCGGGAGCCGGCGCCGTGCTCGGCGTGCTGTGGGTGGTGCTGGTGGCGGCACCACCCTGGTTCGTGCATGACCGCTCACTGGAGGGGTTGAAGGCCCAAAACGAGGTCCGCACCACCCTGCTGCAAGGACTTGGCGGCGTGGTCTTGCTGGTGGGCGCGTATTTCACCTACCGCCAGGTGACGAACAGCCGTGCGCAGCTCCAGGTTGCCCAGCAGGGGCAGATCACCGAGCGGTTCACCCGGGCGATCGACCAACTCGGCCACGCCCAGCTTGACGTGCGGCTCGGCGGGATCTACGCGCTGGAGCGGATCGCCCGCGATTCCCCCGCCGACCGCGCCACGATTGGCGAGGTGCTCACCGCGTTCGTCCGCAGCCACGCCCCCTGGCCACCACGCCGGCCCGGCCAGTACGTCGCCGCCGCACCAATCGACCAGGTGCCCGAGTTGCAGGTGCAGGCCGCGGATGTGCAGGCGTGCCTGACCGTGCTTGGCCGTGGCGGCTTTGCGTCGCCTCCGGAGGGCCACGGCGATCCACTCAGCCCATATGCGCCATATGCGGTCGATCAGCTCGACCTGCATGCGGTCGACCTGCGGCACGCGAACCTCTGGGGCGCGCACCTGGAGGGGGCGGACCTCAGCGGCGCGGACCTGGAGGGGGCGAACCTCCTCAACGTGGACCTGGAGGGGGCGGACCTCAGCGGCGCGCACCTGGAGGGGGCGAACCTCGTTGGTGCGGACCTGGAGCGGGCGGACCTCCACGGCGCGGACCTGGAGGGGGCGGACCTCGGCAGCGCGCACCTAGAGGGGGCGAACCTCGGCGACGCGGACCTGGAGGGGGCGGACCTCGTTGGCGCGCACCTGGAGGGAGCACTGGCTAACGAACGTACCATCTGGCCGGAGGAGTTCGACTGGCGAGCGGCCGGCATCGTTGCGGACGAGGACACCGTAGCCGACGGGTGGCCGTGATCCGGGGTCCGCCAATGGCGCGTTCGTGGTGCCTGTGGTTCTGGTCGCTTGTGCGGTCGCGGTGGTCGCGGCCGATGGTCGCACGACCATCGGCTACATGGCACGCTCCTGGTCGCGGTCGCAGTGGTCGCGGTGGTCTGGTCGCCCGTGGTCGCTGCGGTGGCGACTGGTCGCCTCCATCCGGTCGCTCCGCTTAGTGGGGTCGGCGGCCAGGTCGCGGGTGCGACCAATCGCCCGCTCGGCATGCCGCCACGCGCGCCGCTGCGCAAGCGACACCTCCGCGCCGTGCGGCTCCGGGCCGAGCGCGCGCTCAGCATCGTCGACCTTCCAGCGCTGCCGGTACTCCACTGTCTGCTCAACCGCCCGATCCCAGGCGCGACCACCCTTGACCGTAGCGGGACGTTCCCCGAGGTCACGCGACCATCCGGGCCGCTCCAGCTCGACCGCGCGGGCCTCGGCGCGGTGGCGCCATCCCTGCACGCGCAGCAGCTCCCGTTGCCGGGCCAGCAGGTCGGGATTGGCCTCCCGGTGCGCCTCGTGCTGCTGCTGGGCGTGGCGAGCATGGCGTTCGCGGTCGGCGGCACGGTCGGCCTGCTGCCGGGCGACCTGGCACGCCTGCTCGGCCTGCTCGGCCTGCTCCCGTGCCCTGGCGAGGTCGCCGCGTCGCAGGAACCGCGCCGGGCCACGCTCCAGGCTGGCGAGCAGGTCGAGGGTCTGCTGCCGGCGACCGGTCGCCGCCGCCAACCGATGCTCGTACTGCTCTCGCTGCTTGGTCGCATAGTCCAGCAACCGCGACCGGTCGGACGGGCCGTTGTCGATCATGCGGGCGAGCTGGCCGAGTTCGGCGCGCAGATCGTGCTTGCTCATGCTTCGCGGGTCCACGGGCGCGGAGGTGTCGGCGGCGAGCCGCTTGCTGCGGTCCCGACGTGCCACCGCGGCGAGCTGGTCGGCCTGGTCCTTGGGCGTGCGGTCGGCCGCCGGCACGTCCAGGACCGCACGCTCGGGGTCGTGGTCGCGGATGGCGGGCTCGGGACTGACGACGTTGTAGAAGGTCGTCCGGCCGATCGCGCGGCTACCGCTTACGTAGAGCCATTGCAGGTCCTCGGCGCTGGTCACCCGCACCAACGCCTGATCGCGGGTGATCCCCTGGGCCTTGTGCCCGGTGGTCGCGTAGGCGAGGTCCACAGTGCGCCGCTCGGGGTTGCCGCGCAGCCACCACGAGGGCCGCTCGTCCAGGTACGCCCTCGGCAGGGTCACGTCGCGGCCGTCCTCGAGCCGCAGCGTCATCGCCCGCTGCTCTAGGTCCACCGCGACGACTTGGCCGCGGCTGGCGTTGGCGACCCCGAGGGCCTGGAGCGCGTTCTTGCCGCACACGATCTGGTCGCCCACGGCGAAGCTGCGGTCTCCGACCGTCAGGCGCTCGGGTCCGAGCTGGCCGCTTGTGTCTCTGAGCTGCTGGCAGGCGGTGTTGAACTGGTCCACCTCGTCGCGGCGGTAGGCCAGGATCAGCACGCGGTTGCCCTGCTGGAACGACGCCCACCAGTCCGCCACCATCATCTGCTTGAGCTGGCCTGGGGTCTCGACCGCCACCATCCGGTCATGCGCCCGGTACACCCCAAGCGCTGCCTCGATGTCCCCCTCGCGCAACCGCTCCAGCGCGTCGCGCTCCCACGGCTCGGCCTGCCGGCGGTTCTCGGTCAACGTGGAAGCACCAAGCCGCAGCCTGAGCCCCCGGAACCCGCCGCCCGCCTCGATCGACGCGAGCTGCTTGTCATCGCCAACCAGCACTGTCTTGGTGCCGGCCTCCTGGGTGTAGTCGAGCAGGCGCGCGAGCTTGCGGGAGCCGAGCATCCCGGCCTCGTCCACCACCAGCACGGTCCGATCGTCCAACACGCGCTCGTCCTGCCGATCGTCCCGCCCGGCTGGTTGACGCGTACGCGACAACTTTGGTTGTCGCCCCGGCGACCGGCGCCGCCCGCGGCCGGCGTGCTCCTGGTCCAACTCGCCAAGCAGCGAGTCCACCGTGCGGGAGTGCTCGAACCCCTCCGCGTCCAGGCAGACCGTGGCGATCCCCGTCGGCGCGGCCCCCAGGACGCGGTAGCCGTCGAGCTGCCAGGCGTGCCGCGCGACGCCAAGGGCGTAGGTCTTGCCGGTCCCGGCCTTGCCGACCACCACCGCAACCCCCTGGCCGCCCTGGGTGATGTCCCGCACCATCGCGGCCTGGTCGGTCCCGATCGTCGAGCTGGCCGCCAGCGCCGCCCGCAAGCTGTCGTGCGAGCACACGCCGGTCTGCTCGCCGGCGCGGCTGACGGCGGCGTCGATCAGCCGGTGCTCGACCGCCAGCAGCTCCGGGGTGGCGTAGCGGCGCTCCCCGACCGCGTGCTCGCCCACCACGCTGACCGCCCGCTCGGCGAGAAACCGATCGGCCAGGGCCTCCAGCTCCGAGGGGCCGACCGTGCCGACAGTCTCGGCGGGCAGCTCCCGGCCGACCGCGCACAGCACCTCGCGGCGCGTGAACGTCGACGCCTGCGACGTGAGCCCCTCGGGGCCGGCGAGCCGGTCGAACACCGTCGTGATGGTCCGCTCGGGCAGTCCCGCCGTGGCCGTCAGCACCTCGGCCAGTCCCGCCGGCGTCCCGCCCGAGCGCTGCGGGCGTCCCGCGGTCCCGGCCGGGTCCTGCTCGCGGGACCGCTCCCGCCCGGTCACCTCCCGCACCAGCCGCTCGGGCTCGACGCCGAGGGCGCGGGCCTCCTGCTGCCATGTGCCATACAGCGTCTCAGGGGTCTCGTGCGACTTCGGCGGCCGGGTCGCATGCACCACCTTCTGCACCAGCCGCGCGGTGCGGTGCTTGCCGCCTGCCTCCTGGCGCTGGAGTTCCGCGGCGATCTGCTCGTGGCGCTTGGAGAACGCCCGCCGCACCTCTTCGGGCATGCCCTGCATGGCGCGGTTGCCCCACCGGTCGGGCGCCTCCCACCGGACCCCGAGGGTGCGGGTCAGCTCGGCCTGGTAGGCGGCCCGGTACATCGTGTCGGCGGTGGCGCGGTGGTTGAGCAGGTCACGGGAGTCCAACGTGCGCCACTGCCCGTCCGGCCCTTGGGTGCGGTTGGTGACGATCAGATGAGTGTGCAGCAGCGGGTCGCCCGCGCGGCTGGTGCGGTGGGTGAACCCAACCGCCAGCAGCCCCTCACCCCCCACATGCTCGGCACCATGCCGGCCCGTGCGGGTGCCGACCTGCTCGTCGAGGTAGGCGACCGCGGCGCGCACGCCCGCCTGGTGCGCCGCGGCCACCTGGCGGCCGGTGACCTCATCCCCAAGCGCATACAGGACCGACACGTCCTTGTGGGGCCGCAGCACCAGGTCCCATGCGGGCATCGCGTCCTGCCGTGGCGCGCGGCCGAGCTGCTCGCCGGTCCTGGGGTCTTGCCAGGCGAACAGGTGCTTGAAGTCCTCTGCCGAGCACTCACCGTCCAGGCCGAGCGCGCGGGCGCTGCCGCCGTGGAACTCGCCGGGGGACTCGCCGTGGCCGGACAGGTACTCCTCACGGTTCTTGGCGATCTCGCGGGTGTAGTAGGACTCCCGCCCGGCCGCCAGCTTGTGCAGATCCGCCGCCACGCCCCGTCTCCTACTCGACCTGGCAGGCGTGGATCTCGCCAAGCGGCTGGGCCGGCTCCGCGATGCACGCAAGCATCGGCACCGTCAGGCCCCACACCTCACACGAGCCGTCCTCGGCCAACCGCGTCCAGTTCAGGCCAAGCTCGCGGAGCATCGGCGTCAGGGTGCGCCGCACCAGTAGGTGGTAGCCGAAGATCAGCCGCTCGGCCATCCGCACCACCCTCGCAGGGTCCAGCGGCAGCCACACCTCGTCCTGGCGCGGCGGTCCCGACCATCCCGGCCGCTGCGGGCGGGCCAGCGCGCCGCAGACCACATGCACGTGCAGCCACGGCTGCCCTGCCGAGTCGAACAGGTGGCTGACCATGACCGGCGTCTCTGCCCCAATCGCGACGGAGAACTCGACCGCGACATCCTGGGCGGCCTGGTGGTTGGCGCGCATGATGTCATCGGACACGCCCCGGTCGGTGCTAAAGAAGCACCAGCCCACCGCGCTCACCGTCCGCGGGGTCGCAAGCACCAGGTCGTAGCCGACCGGGGCGCCGTGCTGGCCGGTCGGGTTCCAGCCGTGCAGCGGGGGCGGGTCGTCCGGGTGGTAGGCGGCGGTGATCGCGTGCTCCCAGGCGCGGGCCTGCCACTGGGTGATGGTGACCAGCTCCGAGCCGGTCACGATCGCCGTCGCTGGCGCCTCAAGGTCGCGGGTGGTGGCTGCCAAGATGCTTCGCCTCCCCGGCGGGCACCGGGAGCATTGCAGCATCCCCGATGCATATCTGTCCTGCTGAAAATGGATGCTGTGCTGAGTGTAGCGCGATGGGAGAACAGTAGCGAGAAATTGGCAGGTTTGGCAATGCGATATGGCGAGGGAGTTAGGTGAAGTACAACGAGTGGTGTTTGCGCTGCTGAGAGGCGGTGCTAGAGCTAGGAGCAGGTGTGTGACTAGCAGTCCGGTAGGGCGTCACCGTGGAATCAAGCGGCACGCCAAAGGCTGCCCAGCATTGCTTAACGATGCCTATTCACCATGCCTAATCGTGCGCAGACTTGCGCGTACACCCTCTACCGTTCCGCTTACGGGTCGAGGCTCTGGCGGCATCACCACGGTGGCGGACACGCCCGGAAAACGATGCCGCGTTCGGGCGGCCCGGCAGCGGCCCGCGGGGAGGGCAAGGGCGCGTTCCCGCAGGTGCGGGCGGTGGGCTGGTGGATGGGGGCGGCATGCACGCGATCGTTGACGCCACCCAGGGGCTCTACCGCAGCGGGGAGACCTTGGCCCGCGGGGGCTGACCCGCTCGGGTGGCCCCTGAGGCCCTGGCTACTGCTGCTGGCTGACCGGCTGCTTGTTGGCGGCGCTGTGGCAGGTCATGGTCGCGACCGGCGCGGAGCTGGTCCGGCGGGCCAGGTGCGGCCGGACGGCCCGAAGCTGCCGTCGAATAAATTACTGATGAGTAACCCGTTGACTTCGGGTAGTTATAAGAGTATATATACGCCAAGAATATTCCATTAGGGGGTGTGAGATGGCTTGGCATCTTGTGGAAGGGCGTCAGATCCAGGTCAATGAAGGGGATTATGACGTCGATACGCACATGCAGGTCACAAGTGGCGATACCATCATTTTCTCGGCATGGGGTGAGATCTGGGCTGGCGTTTGGTTTACAGGCATGAACGGACCGCGGGGTTGGGACTGGACCGACCCATCGCCCAAGTTCCCGCTACCGGGGAGTCATCCGTTCTGTTTGCTCGGCAAGCTTGACACCGGATACTTCTACATCGGCTCCTATGCTCGGTTGGATGAGACCGGTGACCAGGGCCAGCTCTACCTGCGCATCAACGACGACGTACCGGGTAACGGCTCGGGGGCCTTCCAGGTCGCAGTTCAGCAGTACCGAAACGACTGAGCACCTCGGGGCTTCCTTCATGTCGCCTGTGCCGTCGTAGCTACCACAGCGCGGCGGCCAGCAGCGCGGCGCCCGCGGCGCCGGCCAACGCCTAGGCAGCGCACGCAAGGCTCCACTACTCGATCCGTGACACGCTGCCAGGGCTAACACTGCCGCCGTGGATCACCCAGATGGCGCCCGCGCCGACCGCCACCCCGTCCGGACTGGGGCCGACCTTGATGGTGGCGGTCACCTTGTTGGTGGCCGGGTCGATCCGCGACACGCTGCCATCGGCGTAGCTGGCTACCCAGATGGCGCCCGCGCCGGCCGCCACCCCGTCCGGACTGGGGCCGACCTTGATGGTGGCGGTCACCTTGTTGGTGGCCGGGTCGATCCGCGACACGCTGGCGCCGTGGTGGTTGGCTACCCAGATGACGCCCGCGTCGGCCGCCACCCAGGTCGGGTTGCGGCCGACGGTGATGGTGGCGGTCACCTTGTTGGTGGCCGGGTCGATCCGCGACACGGTGTCATGGACGCTGGTCACCCAGATCGCGCCCGCGCTGGCCACCACCCCGACCGGGCCGGCCCCCACCCCGACCGGGTCGCGGCCGACGGTGATGGTGGCGGTCACCTTGTTGGTGGCCGGGTCGATCCGCGACACGGTGCCATCAGCGTGGTTGGCTACCCAGATCGCGCCCGCGCCGACCGCCACCCCGTCTGGGCTGCGGCCGACGGTGATGGTGGCGGTCACCTTGTAGGCGGCCGGCTCGGCACGGTTGGCCACCTTGTTGGCGTCCACGACCACAGCGACGCTGGCCAGCGCGGCGGCCAACCCCAGCCCCAGGATGATCATCCATCCACGGAGCCGGCCGCTCCACGGCCTCTGATCACCAGCCGGCCTCAACGACAACGGCATGCCGCCCACCTCCCGCCGTCGTACCCGAAAACACCAACCATCGCGGCGTGGATCGCGCCCCCACGATGGGACCGGGCGCTACCTCACACGTTGGCCTGCTGACGTGCAGCTTCGCTCCTGGCCCGTGATCACCCGTCAAGGTCGCGGGCACGCATCGGGCACAACGCCCCCCGCTTCCGCACCGATGCACTGCTGCGGCCTATCGCGATCGGGCAAGCTTGGCCCACTGCGCATCGGTCAGTTCTCGGGTTGTTCGTGCCATGGGCGCGAACTCTACCCGCCTGTCCCATCAACATTGCAAACACGCCCTAGCCAAACCAGCGTTGCCGGCCCGTGCGGTCTTGGCTGGTGGATGACCTCATCTGTCCCGATCAAGCAATGCGCCCATGTAATCGGCAGCCGCACGGTCCGCCTCGCTGACTCGGTGCATGTAGCCGCTCGTGACCGCGAGGCTGCCGTGTCCCATCCGCTCCCGCACCGTGCCGGCCTCCGCCACGGCGCCAAGCTGCGTTGCCATGAAGTGCCGAAGCCCATACAGCGTGTAGTCGTGGCCGAGCCGACGCACCAGCGCCGTGAACCGCTTGCTTACGGTGTCTGGCCGCCAAGGGGTCCGACCGTCCGGCGTCCGCGCGAATACGTACGCCTGCGCCTCCAACCGCCCGTTGAACTGGCCTACAAGCTGCTCGCAACGGGCTCGATGCGCGCGAAGTACCTCCACCGTGGCCGTGTCGAGCGCGAGAAGCCGCTCGCTATGGACGCTCTTGGGGTTGTCCTTCCGCGCGTACTTCTGCGGCAGGCTCTTGGCGGTGACGATGCTGCCGTTGATGCTGACCGTCGCCGCGTCCAAGTCCACTTCCCGCCACCGGAGCGCACAGACCTCGGATGGCCGCAACCCCGCCGTGGTGCTCAGCCGGAGGAACACGGCGAAGTCGGGTTCATCCGCGAGTGCCCCAAACAGCTCACGGACCTGCTCCGGGGTGGGCACCGGGCGCGACTTCCCCTTGCCGCCCGCCGGCCGGACCATTAGCGCTGGGTTGAACGGTATCCAGCCCCACCGGGCCGCCATCCCCAGCGCCCCGGACAGGATCACGTGGACGTCGCGGACGCGGTTCGCGCTCAAGCGTTGGTCGCCCGCAGCGGGCTGCGCTGCGGCGGCGGCCTTGCTCGGGTCCTCGCCTCTGGCGATCGCCTCGGCCTTGGCGCGGGCTCTGGCGCGGGAGGCGGCCTTGGCGTTGCCGTAGCGCCGCAGGTCGTCATAGAAGGCGTCAAGCACGCGCGCGGTGACGGTGTGCAGGCGCTTGCCGCCCAGGGCGGGCTTGATCTTCTTGGCGATGAGGTTGCGGTAGTCCTCGACCGTGTCCGGGGAGATGGGCTTGTCGCTGGCGGCGCGACGCTCAATCCAGAGGTCGAGCAGCTCCCCGAGGGTCTTGACTCGGGTG
>WNGE01007559.1_pt1 | contig 11787 bp, 9 predicted proteins | sample 5400651 | NCBI WGS metagenome assembly WNGE01 (sample SAMN13153370, study PRJNA577476) | soil metagenome | isolation source: 60 cm soil or saprolite under grassland replicate 2 | place: USA:California | collected 2016-06-15 | reverse complement strand
CCGCACTCTTTACGTATCCGGACCGCACGGCATCTTCATGACAACAACCGGTGGGGAGTGAACTGGTCGCGTGTCCATCTTTCGTTGAACTGCCAAAGCGTTTGAGGCTTGGCTGGGACTTGGCGCGTTAGTAGATAGGGACCAAAGTCAACGGGATGGAAACTACGATGAAAAGAATAAAGATAATCGCTTGGATAGCGGCAAGCTTCGCGATGTTAATGGTTTGGCCCTGGCCCTCATTAGAGCGATTGGGAAAAGTTTTCGCGCAAACGGCTAGTCCGAGTTGGACCTATACTGGCAATGTCAGCACAGCCCGTGCTGGACATACTGCGACGCTGCTTCAGAACGGAAAGGTGCTGATTGCCGGGGGCGCCACCAGCTCAAACGTCGCTAACAGCGCGGAGTTGTACGATCCAACGACCGGGGCATGGAGTGTTACCGGCGGCCTCAACGTACCTCGTTACTTGTTCACGGCGACGCTCCTCCGGAATGGGAAGGTGCTGGTCGCCGGAGGGTTCCAGAGCTTTGGAGTGGGGTCTTCGCCCACTAACACATCGGAGTTGTACGACCCGGCGACAGGAACATGGAGCGAGACCGGTAATCTCAACGGGACTCGTGCCTGGCATGCCGCGACGTTGCTGCGTGACGGCGGGGTGTTGATTGCGGGAGGCTGGGATGGATCGTCCCTTCTTAAGACGGCCGAAGTTTATGATCCAAGTACTGGAACGTGGAGCGTCACGGGCAGCTTTAATTCGCTTCGCGGTCGGTTTGACTATAGCTTAACGCCACTCCAAAACGGCAAGGTGCTGGCCGCGGGAGGAAGTGACACTGACGATTTCGGCAGTGCCTTGACCAATGCTGAGTTATACGATCCCAACACCGGGACCTGGAGCGTCACGGGCGACCTCAACACGGGCCGCAACGGTCACTCGGCGACGGTATTGCCAGATGGGAATTTGCTGATAGCCGCGGGTCACGGTTTTCCCTGTTCCGGAGGCTTTTGCTACTCGACCGTAAACACGAGCGCCGAAGTTTACAATCCGGCAACCGGGACGTGGAATTACACGGGTAGCCTCAGCCGCCGCAGCAACCACACCGCGACGCTGCTGCCGAATGGCCAGGTCCTGGTTGTGGGAGGTTGGAACGCTGGTTATGACGTTGGTCGCTTTATCACTCTCGACACTGCAGAGACTTATGATCCTGCGACCGGCCGATGGACCAGCATCGCCAATCTCAATTCAGCACGATATTTTCATACGGCAACGTTACTGCCCAATGGCAAAGTGCTCGCCGTGGGAGGATTTGGTGGCTCCGACGGCACTCTGCGAAGCGCCGAGTTGTACGACCCTGGTGCCAGTACTCCAGTTAATCCCATTGACGACCCGCAGTTCTTCGTACGCCAACACTACATCGACTTTCTCAACCGCGAGCCAGATGAGCCAGGCTTCGCAGCCTGGGTAAGCATCCTCAACAACTGCGCGGCCGGTGATACGAGTTGCGACCGGGTGCATGTCTCGGAGGATTTCTTCAAATCGCCCGAGTTTCAGCAGCGTGGTTACTTCGCTTATCGCTTCTATCCGGTCGCCTTCGGCCGCAAACCTGACTATCTGGAATTCATGCCTGACATTCAGCGTCTGAGTGGCTTTCTGGATTCGACGCAATTAGAGGCGGCCAAGGTGGCGCTAATCGCCGACTTTATGGCGCGACCGGCGTTTGTGGCGATCTATAATCCGCTGAACAACACGCAATATGTGGATACCTTACTAGCGACCGCAGCGGTGACGTTGCCGGCAGCTACGCGGCAGGCGCTGATTGACGGGCTCAACGCGGCTACGTTGACCCGCGCGCAGGTGTTGCGACAGATCGTTGAGAGCGATGAAGTCTCGACCAAGTATTTCAATCAGGCGTTTGTGGTGATGGAGTACTTTGGTTATCTGCGCCGCGATCCGGACATCTTATATCTGCAGTGGATTCAGTTTCTGGATTCAGGCGCATCTTCGCGCACCATGGTTAGCGGCTTCGTTAATTCACTTGAGTACCGCCAACGCTTCGCGCCGTAAGAGAAGTCTCGCGTGCTCGATCTTTAAGTTCGAACGCGCTGCTCTCAGGCTCGCTGATGACTCTCAGGCATTTTGCTGTTGAGGTCGCAGCCGCATCGTTGTCGTCCGCTGCATCAATCAATCGCCAGGCTCGGAGGCACTCGTCCTGCTGGACCATCTTATAATTTCCTTCAACCTTTCAACCCTGCAAAAAGTTCTTCTCTGAATCTTCTGGCTACCACCAATCATGATCTACCACCAACGGCTCATCACCCAGTGAATGGAACGAACGGAAGCTCGACCAGTAATAGTCTCTAGCAGAGTTTACTAATCCAGCCTTGACCGGGTTGGCATGTATGTAGTTGATCTTTTGCCAGATCATCCACTCGCTCCATAAGGCCACATCTTTGAAGCTTTCTTGCCAGACCTGGTGACCTTCGTCAGTTTTAGGAAACCTGAAGTGGCTGTTTGTCTGCAGAATTGCCTTCGCGGCTCGGCTTTTCAGATCGTGAGCAAATTCCTTTATTCGACCATCGCGGGGATTGGAGATCAGATGGAAGTGATCCGGCATTAAGAGGTGTGAAATCAATTTGCTTGGTCAATCTCGATTGAGTGTCTCGAGATCAGCGAGAAAAAAGTTTGCAGCACTCAGGTTCAGTGAAGACCGGGAGCCAGTTGAGGAAGTTGCCGATTACATAAAGGGGAGCGCCAGGGAGGTTGAAGTTTGACCATTTGAGAGCCATGTGAGCACAGTGCCTGGCAGAAAAATTGAAGCGCGCTTCGGTACTTCTGAGTCTCCTGGAGGGAATTTACGGAAGAACCTCCCTGTTCGGTGTTTATGCTTACTGTTCCTACGGCTTTTGTGTTTGTAACAAGATGCATGTTTGATGTAAGCTGTGCAGCGAGTTTTCAGTTTTCGAGGCGACAGTTAAGTCGTCCCCTCGTTTTCGCAAGGGAAATTGCCCTTTTCTTGCGAAAACCTTCAAGGAATTTGGTATGAGTGTCCTTCCCCCTAAGAATCTCTGGCGAACCCTCGCCGTCGTTTCTGCTCTTATCTTCGTCTACGCTTCCGTGCTCGCTAAGCTCTCGCACGATTGGTGGGTGGACGAGAACTACTCGCACGGTCTCCTAATCCCATTTGTTATCGGTTACATTCTCTGGGCGGAACGGGAGAAGCTACGTCAGGGCCGGTATAAACCCTCCATGGTTTGGGGCGGAGCCGCGATTCTGTTGGCATTGTTTGCCTTGTGGACCGGCGTGGCCGGCGCTGAACTTTTCATGCAGCGCACTTCACTCGTGCTCATGCTCGCCGGAGTGGTTGTCTACTTCTGGGGGGGGCATTTGCTTCGCCTGGTGTGGGTGCCTTTGAGTTTGCTGCTACTGGCGATTCCAATCCCGGTCATCGTTTTCAACAAGATCGCCTTCCCCTTGCAGTTGTTTGCTTCTCGTTGTGCAGTTTCGTCGATGAGGCTCTTTGATATTCCAGTTTTGCGACAGGGCAACGTCATCGAGCTGATGCCTCTGAATTCCGTGGAAACTAAAAAGCTGGAAGTGGTTGAGGCGTGCAGCGGAATTCGTTCATTAATGACATTGATGACACTGGCAGTGGTATTCGCTTACTTCAGTTATCCTCGAGCGCCGAGGGGAACCGGCACAACCGGAGATGGAACGAGAAAGACCGGACCATTCAACTCGTTGAGAAGCTGGGGCTTTTGGCGGTCCACACTTATCGTGCTGTCGGCGGTTCCGATTGCAATTTTGACAAACGCTTTCAGAGTAAGTGGCACCGGTATTCTGGCACGCTATTACGGAGTAAAAGTAGCCGATGGGTTCTTCCATTCTTTTTCAGGTTGGGTCATTTATATCGTTGCGTTTCTTTTATTGTTCGCGTTTGGTTGGGGCTTAGATCGTTTGCGCTCGTTATTTTCAAATAACTCACGCGGCGAACGCGCGGCTTTAGAACAGATCGATTCACTAAAACCGGCTGTGGGCTCGGCGCCGCAGGTGGCGCAATCGGAAGGGGCCGATTGAGATGAAGAGTTCCTGGCGCTTTGGGCTTTTGCTGGTGGTGCTAGTTGCGGGTGGCATACTCGTGAACACTTGGGCATATCTTAGCGAGGCGCACGTCGAACGCCAGGAATTGAAGAATTTTCCGGTGCAGGTTGGCGCCTGGAAACAGGCGGGCGTCGACCAGCGCTTTGATGCCCAGACGATGAGTGTCTTGCGCGCCAGCGATTATCTTCTGCGCGACTATCGCCTCGGTAATGGCCAGATGGCTAATTTGTACATCGGGTATTACGCGACTCAGCGAGACGGAGCGAGCTATCACAGCCCGCTGAATTGCTTGCCGGGAGCCGGCTGGAGCATGGCAGACCCAGCGATGATTACAATCACATTGCCGAACGGGAAAAGCTTCGTGGCAAATAAATACGTGATTAAGAATGGCAACATCCGGGAGTTGATGATCTATTGGTATCAGGGACGCGGCAGAGCCATCGCGAGCGAGTATTGGGGCAAGATTTATACGGTGCTGGACAGTGTACGTCTCCGGAGATCAGATGCAGCGATGGTGCGGGTGATGGTGCCGATAACGGCGTCAGACGCCGCTGCCCTCGAATCCGCGAGAGACTTCGCGGCCGTAACATCCGGAGTACTGCCGGAATTCGTTCCTAACTGAAAGTATGTTTGCCGCGGTCCTAAAACTCGGGGAAAAGTTTTATTTAACCCGCATATCGCGGAAAGGTTGTGCAATTCTCCATCTTTATTAGTGTCTTACTTTGTTTGGGCGTCACCAGGCTATTGCCCGCCGGGGATCCACAACGAAGTTACGATAGCGCAAATTAGTCTAACCGGAAATTGGCCAGGCTTAATCTGCGAGGAGCAAAAAAAACAGAATGAATACCAAGCCCCGAAAGTTTTTTTACTACTCAACTTTACTTTCCCTTCTTCTGGCGGCCGCCGTGTCCCTCGGTGGCTGTACGAATCCCGAAAAAGCCAAAGCTGCCCATCTTAGCAAGGGCGAAGCTTATCTGAAGGATTCGAAGTTTCAGGAAGCTTCTCTTGAGTTTCGCAATGCTCTGCAGATAGATGACAAACTTGGGGCGGCCCACTGGGGCCTGGCGCGAACCTATGAGGGCCTGCAGCGGTTTCCTGAAATGATCGAGGAGCTAAGGAAAACAATCGAGCTGGATCAGAATAACCTCGAGGCCAGAAACAAGCTTGGTAACTATTATCTAGCTGCCAGTAAGGGAAAGTCGGACCTTATTAGGGAAGCCGAGCGCCTGGCGAAAGAGGTTCTGCAAAAGGATGCCAAAAACATTGAAGGCCATATCCTGCTTAGCAGCGTCCTGTTTGCGCAGAACCAGAAGGACGAAGCTCTGGCGGAACTCAATCGCGCAATCGACTTAGATCCCAAACGCGTTGAATCTTATCTCAGCCTCGCCCGCTTCTACATAGCGACCAACGACCGGGTCAAAGCAGAAGAACTGTTCAAGAAAGCAATATCAATCGACCCCGGCTCGGCGTTAGTGCATACCGAATATGGAAAGTATCTAGTTCAAGCGAACCGTCCTTCCGAGGCCGAAGCTGAGTTGAAGAAAGCGGTAGAAGTAGCGCCGACTGATCGGAATGCCAGATTTACCCTGGCGAGTTTTTACATGGTCAACAAGCAGCTGGATAAGGCTGAGGAGGCATACAAGGCGCTCGCCGATCTTGAAAAAGATAAACCCGAAAGCCAGGCGGTCCTGGCTGATTTTTACTCATCCATCAATCGCACGGATGATGCCGTGAGGATATTTCAGAATATCCTCGCCAAGTCGCCTGATTACGCGCAGGGTCGCTATCGGCTTGCTGAAATCTTATTAATGCGTGGTGACACGAATGGGGCCAGCGCGCTGATTGAGGAGGCGCTTAAGAAAGATCAGCACGACAGGCAGGCACTTCTGCTGCGTGCGCGACTGCGAGCTCAGGGCGGACAGGCGGATGGTCTGAAGGCCGCGATCGAGGATTTGAAGGAGGTGTTAAGACAGGAACCAAATTCAGGGCCGGGGCTGTATTTTATGGCCCAGGCAAATTTCAATTTGGGGGCAATAGATGAAGCAAGAGTTTTTGCCGGAGATTTGGGAAGAAACTATCCTGATTACCTGCCTGGTAAGTTAATGCAGGTGCAAATCAATATTGCTGGTGGCGATCCCAAGACTGCGCTGAGTTTAGCGTCAGAATTACTCGACCGGTTGAGTAAAGTTGCTCCGGATCGGGAGAACTCACCGCAATTGCTGGAAGAAATTCGGGCAAAAACTTACCTGGCGCGCGGTTCTGCGCAAGTACAACTACGCAACCTGGCGGCCGCTCGGCAGGACTTCGAAGCAGCTCGTCAGGCCGCGCCTAACGAAACTGAGGCCTACAATAATTTGGCTGCGGTTTCCCAGTTGGAAAACAAACCTGACGAAGCGGTAGGCTTCTATCAGAGCGCACTTAAAGTTAGTGCGACGGATTTCAACGCGCTAAACGGGCTAATCTCCTTATATGCGAGAAAAAATGATTTTGACAAAGCTCACGCGACGATCGATCAGGCGCTGAATTCCTATCAGAACAACGCGTCATTACATTTTTTGAAGGGCCAGGTTTATGGGTTTCAGCACGACGCGCAGGGTGCTGAAGCCGAGTTACGCAAAGCTTTGGAACTGGACCACAACTACATAGCCGCCTACTCGGCTTTGGGTGCTCTCTTCATTAACACCAAACAAGAGGACCGTGCCATAGCGGAGTATAAAAAGATCCTCGAGCTTCGACCTGATGATCCGGCCGCCTACACCATAATCGGAATGCTCGAAGACTCCCGGAAGAACTACGATGTGGCCGCGGATTACTACCGCAAGGCCCTGGAAAAAGATCAAAACACAGTCATTGCCGCTAATAACCTTGCGTGGCTTTATGCCGTTCAGGGCAAAGGCAATCTGGATGAAGCGGTCCGGCTGGCCCAGGGCGCGGTTCAAAAGAATCCCAACATCGCTGGGTTCACCGATACATTGGGCTGGATTTACTATAAAAAGGGGCTTTATGGGGCTGCGGCTGAGCAGTTACAAAAGGCAGTTTCAATGGACGAAGCAGCTGCACGCAGTAGTAAAGCGGCTCCGAGCGCAACTTATCATTACCATCTCGGTATGGCCTTGAAAGCTAAAGGTGACAAAGCCGGCTCTCGACGCGAGCTGGAAGCTTCGCTGCGCCTGGCTGACAAATCACCATTCAGCGATATCGACGAAGCACGCAAGGCATTGGCTAGTTTGTAGGAAAACATAGAGGCGAAGATTTTGCGAAGACGGCAAATCTACAGCAAGTAGGCGAGAAAACAAGATCTCAGATTCGCCGGCTGACGGGAAAAACCTCAGGTTGAAAGAAACAGAAATAGGAGTGCTGTATGAGTATTGAATTTCGCCAGCGAAGCCCTAGCGAATACTTAAAGATAATTCGGCGACGTAAGTGGCTGATTATCCTTCCTGTTATTGCTGTAACCTGTGCCGTGAGCTGGGTAGTGTACCGGTTGCCGGATGTTTATGAGTCGGTCACACTAATTGTTGTAAAACCTTCGACCCTGCCAACAACGGTGGTTCCGACAATAACGGAAGACAGCTTAACGCGTCAGCTGACGAGTATTGCCCAGGTTGTCACCAGCCGCAGTTCGCTGGAGCCGCTGGTCAATCAGTATGAGCTCTATAAGCCGGAGCGACTTCGCGGAGAACCTATGGAATCGATTATCGACATGATGCGCAAAGACATTAAGGTCGAGGTCAATACCAGCCGCAACGATATTACTAATGGCTTCAACATCACCTACCGCGGCCGTGATCCAAAGATTACTCAGGCGGTCACCTCGGAGTTGGCCAGTAAATACATTAACGAACAGACGAAGAATACGGTCAACTCTACCAACTCGGCCAAGCAGTTCATTGACCAACAGGTCAGACAGGCAAAAGACGAGCTTAGTGCAGTAGATGATAAACGGCTCGAGTTCATGCAGAAGAATGTTGGTAACTTACCTACGGAGGCCACCTCGCTCGTCGGTCAATTAACAGGCTTGCGCGAACAACAGAAGGCTCTGATTTCGGAAATCGGCCGTTTGCAGGATAGGCGTTCATCCCTGACGACGCAGTCGACGCTGCTGAAGAAACAATTCCAGCAGACCATAGACGATTATGCCGAAAACACTACCGACCCGAAGACGACTCTTGCCTGGGCCGAACTGGTAAAAAGAAAGGCGGATCTCCAGTCGGAACTGCAGCGCATGATGACGGAGCTAAAGCCGAAACATCCTGACGTTCTCGCCAAACAAGCCCAGCTTGACTCGGTTAGCAAAGAGATGGACCAGATGGTTGCCGAATGGAAGGAACGAATCGTAGAAAAGCAACAAAAGTTGCAGAATCGACCTGATTTGAGCGTCGCTGACACCGAAGCGCAAATCAAGTCAGTAGATGGCGAAATAAAGCGCGAGCAAAAAATGCTTGATGACAATGAGAAGCAGATCGGCGCGATCCTGCAGCGCATCAATAGCGTTCCCGGCGCGGAGGTCGCTCTCGGGGCGCTCGAACGTGACTATCAAACAAAGAAGGGCGCCTACGATCAGTTGTTGCTACAACAGCAAAAAATTACCCTCGGCGCTGATGCGGCTTCGCAGCAACAGGGGGAGGGAATCGAAGTGGTCGACCCGGCCAACTTGCCCTCCAAACCGGTGGCACCAAAGCGAATCATGCTTTCCGGGATCGGACTTGCTGTCGGGCTGGGGCTCGGATTGTTACTAACGGGCATATTCGAGATACCCCGTCTTTTTACCATTCAAAGCGCCGAAGATGCACGCCACTACACCGGCTTGCCCGTGCTCATTTCAGTCCCTGAGCTGCTCACGCCAGAAGAAGCTCGGGCCCTTCCTCGTCGTCGCAGGCTATTGCTCGCTGCCGCTGTAACTGGGACTATCGTGATCATTCCAGTGCTGGCGCTGGCGTTGAAGGCTACCCATGTTTTCGAATTTCTATCGTCGGGTCGCTCCTCATAAAGAAGTTGATAAAGAAGTTGGGGAGTGATTTTCGTCCCGAACTTGGAGGTTCAGAAGAGTGTACGCAGAATTCTACGGGTTAAAAGAGTTGCCTTTCGCGCTGACGCCCGATCCGCGTTTCATTTATTTCACTCCGTCGCATACGGAGGTGGTGGCCAATCTCCACTATGGCATTGAAAGCGGCAAAGGACTGGTGGTAGTGACGGGCGAAGTAGGCACCGGCAAAACAACGATACTGCGATGGATAATGCAGCACCTGGACCGCACGGTTTTGGTCGCTTACATCTTCAATCCGCGTTTGTCGGTGCCGGAATTCTACCAGCATGTAGCTGCGCTGCTTGATGTTCAGAAATGGGAAACAAAGTCGGAGCTGTTGATGGAATTGGGCCGAAGTCTCGAGTCGCGCCATTCAAGGGGACTGCGTACAGTTCTTATTATTGATGAGGCTCAGGGTTTATCTCCGCACGTGCTCGAAGAAATTCGTTTGCTTTCAAATTTTGAATCGGACACCGCCAAGCAATTGCAAATCGTCCTAACCGGACAGCCGGAATTGCGCAAGGTCTTGAACGATCCTGATTTGCGCCAGCTAAAGCAAAGAATTGCACTGCGTTGCGTGATCAAGCCCTTACCAAACATCGAGGAAACCGAGCGGTACATCATATCGCGCCTGCTGGTTGCAGGCGCCGAGCGCACCAACATTTTTTCCCTGGGCGCCATCTCTTACATCTTCCGTTGCTCGGAAGGAATCCCCCGCAGCATAAACAATCTTTGCGATAACGCTCTCCTGGCCGGCTTCGCAGCCGGTGAGATTACGATCGGACCTTCGATTATTGAGGATATTGCAGAAACCTTCGACATGCTGCCGCGGTCGGATCACGGAATGCAACCAGGTGAAGAACGAGAGGCGCCAGCCAGAATCTTCTCTTCCGCCGGTCGGTCTGAGTTGTGGGCAGCGGGAACTTCAGCGGCAGAGACCGACACGGAGAGTGCAGCGCCGGTGCCGGTGGAGCAAGAACAGTAACCAGGTCACACGCGAGGGCTTCTGAGATTCATTTATGTAGTTTGAGAGGTAAATTGATGGGAAGAGTTTTTGACGCGATAAAACGAGCGAGCGCTGCTGACCAAGGTGGCGCGCGAAAGCGACAAGAAGCAAGTTCAGAGCGCCGCAGCGAAGTTCCCAGTGTTCCTGGGTCACCTTCCGCCAGGCAAAGTGAAGAGCAGCCACCTGGCCGCTCATCATTTCTGGCAGTCTCTAATGAGACGGCGCAAAATTCAGCGTCCTCTGCGCACACTGCGGATGTACCCGGCGGGTTGGCACTCCCCGGCGGAATGGCTTCGCGTGATGCTGGGGCAACTTTGGGCGCTGCCGAGGCGGCGCGCGTCGGGGGATTTGCCACTTATGACATTTCCCCCGCGCGCGTCGAACCTCACCTTGTCGCTGTTAGTCAACCCCGTTCTCCTTACTGTGAACAGTTTCGTTCACTGCGCACGAAACTGCTACAAGCCGGCGAACGCCAGCAGATGCGTGCCATTGTCATCACTAGTGCCGGAGTCGGCGAAGGGAAGACATTAACCGCGCTCAATCTGGCCTGGCTCCTGGCCCAAACTGAGGGTGTGCGAGCGCTGGTTATCGATAGCGACCTGCGCCAGCCCTGTGCCACGGAGTACCTTGGCATCGACGCACCGATAGGGCTTTAGGAGGTTCTGAGCGGGGCCGTAAAAACGGAAGAGGCGATCGTCCGCTTAGATCCTGCGGGCCTGTATCTGTTACCGGGTGGAAAGGCTCGAGACGACGTTGCCGAATTGCTTTCCGGGCCTTCTTACGCTCGCCTTCTGACCGATGTAAGGAAAATGTTCGATTACATCATCATCGATGCTCCGCCATTGGGAATCTTTACAGATGCCAACGTTTTGACGAACCGTGCAGACGGCGCCCTGCTCGTCGTTCGTTCCGGTAAGACACGCTATACCTTGATCGACAGGCTGCTGGAACAGATCCCACGGGAAAAATTGTTTGGAGTTGTCCTGAATCGCGTTGACGAGCAATTTGATGAATCGGCCTACTATTACCAACGCCGCTATTACAATCGCGACCGAGGACTCACGGAAGCAAAGATGAAACAACTGCCTGGTGAGCGCCAGGAGGGGGTCGCTGTAGTCAATTGAGAGCGTCGCGATTGAATGGACGAACCGTATTGCTGCTTCTCGCCGAGGCGGCCTTAATGTTCGGTGTGATCATCGGTGCCGTCTATTTGCGCGTTGGTGTGGCAGGAGCGCCATACGAACTAATCGAGAAGTATGGTTACTTCAAGGCCGGCTTTGCCACGACATTCTGTTTAGCAGCTTTCTATCTTTTTGACTTATATGATTTCATCGTTATGCACGACCGCCGTGAACTGATGTTGCGGCTGATGCAGGCGCTCGGATTGGCTTGGATAGCTCTGGCCCTTTCGTTTTACGCCTACCCGCGACTAATGCTCGGTCGGGGCGTTTCCCTGATCGCGCTTCCCATGGCGCTCGCATTGATGGCTGGTTGGCGGATCTCCATTCACTGGTTTTTGGGCCATCCTGACTTTGGCGAACGGATTCTAATCGTCGGCTCAGGCAATCTCGCCGTAGAGGTGGCCCGGCAGGTACTCGACCGGCCTGACGCCGGCTACAGGATTGTGGGATTTGTCGGCACGGATTCAGAACTGATCGGCA
>WNGE01015282.1_pt1 | contig 11789 bp, 9 predicted proteins | sample 5400651 | NCBI WGS metagenome assembly WNGE01 (sample SAMN13153370, study PRJNA577476) | soil metagenome | isolation source: 60 cm soil or saprolite under grassland replicate 2 | place: USA:California | collected 2016-06-15 | reverse complement strand
GGCGGCGTTGTTAAGATTGCTCGCGACCAAGGCCGGCGAAGCAAAGAAGAGACCGCAGAAAGCGGATCAAGGCCGGACAATTACGCCAAAGATAGGCGAGTCAATTAGGCGAGCACGAGTCGAATCGGACCAAGAACGCATTCGCAAATTTCTCGAAGCGCTCGGGCAGCCGACGACGGCGAAACCGCCTCCGCCGATTGTGCCGCGCACAGATATTCCGCCGCGACCAGTGGCACCGGTGCGGCCGCCACCCATCCCGATTGCCCGCGACGTTTTCACCCGCAGAAAGAGGCAAATTGTCGAGCCAACCGAATATCTAGCGCCCGCGCCAACCTTCGAGCATCACGAAACCCCACCCGCACACGAACTGCCGGCTGCTAATAAATCGCTGGTTGAACCATACGCCATCGATACTGAATCAAAAGCAAAGGTCGGACGCGTCGGGACAGACATCGCTACGCTTCTCCGCTCGCCAGCAGGACTGCGCGACGCGATCGTGCTTCGCGAAATTCTCGGATTGCCGCGAAGTCTGCAGCCTCTCGATGTCGTTGTAAGCGCTTGAGCTTCGTCCTGGAGATCGTAGTTTCACAATTCGCTTTCGCCGGCGTGGCGGAACTGGCAGACGCGCTGGACTCAAAATCCAGTGATCGCAAGATCGTGTGGGTTCGAGCCCCTCCGCCGGCAAGTCCCAGCAATACGTCGGATTGCGATGCATCTCGCGCAGGTTCAAATAGAACATTCCGGGTCGTGAGCCGTCGGGTGCGGGCTGCTGATAAAAGCTTTGTCGGGTGATTGCTCGCGGAATTTTTCAACGGTTGACTAAGAGACCGTGCGTTTTCAAAGACGTGACATTTGAAAACGCTGAACGCTTTCGCCATGTGTTATCGTGTTACGGCCTTTAGGGAGATCACGATTAGGCGCGGCTAAAAAGAAATGCGCCTCCGCTGCCTAAATTAACATCGAGATTGCGGGAGGCTGCTCGATCCACCAAAAAGCCGCAGAATTCATCCGAAACCGTGCGGCTTCAAATTTTGCGAATTAAGCTTCACTACTCTCTCTCGACGACGAGGACGCGCTTGACCGCCCCCCTGCGGTCAAAATCGAGATGCACGCGCGTACCCGCTCGGATCAGATGCGGATCGATTGCTCTGCCGTCCTTGTCGACGTAGCGAACCTTCCGGGCGAGCACATACGACATCGCTTTAGCGTCGGGCGAGGACTGCACAACGATCGGCGACGGGGGCGTAACGGTTGTCTGGGGGGGCGTGAATGCGGTCACCGTCCCGACTGCAACCGCTCCGGTGGTCATTTGCGTGGTTGCTGGCGTGATCACCGGTTGCGTCGTGGTCGCTTGTCGGGTCTTGGTGGTCCTTGTTTGCGCAAACGCCAAAGGCGCAATCATTGCACAAGCGAGAGCAATAGTTGTTCGTCTCATGTGTTCTCTTTCGTTGAGTTGACTTTCACTGGCTGTTTCGGGGCGCGCGTTCCTTTCGGATGCCTCGATCAGCCCGACAGTAGAACCTCAGACTCGGACACAGAGAAAAGTGCGCTGAGCGGCCATGCGGCCCCACTTGCTTCTTTCCCCCGGCCGAAGATAATCATCCGGAAGTGATATAGCCTTCCTCGCCGTGTTCGTTGATGTCGAGACCTTGTCGCTCGATTTCTGCCGCAGTGCGCAAACCGATTGCCCCGCGCACGATCGCGCCAATGATAGCCGTTCCAGTGACCGCAAGCGCAATCGTAATCGCGATTGCTTTCAATTGTTCGAACCAAAGCGCGCGGCCGGCGAGTTTGGTTAGGTTGGAATTCACGCTCGCGGTTGCAAAAACTCCAGTCAGAAACGCGCCGAGCGTTCCCCCAACCGCATGAATTCCGAACGTGTCGAGAGCGTCATCATAGTGGAACCAGGATTTTAATTTTGTGCACGCAAAAAACGGGACAATCCCGGCAGCAATTCCGATGATGACCGCGCCGGTCGGATCGACGTATCCGCACGCTGGCGTAATCACAACCAGACCGCCAACTGCCCCCGAACAAAACCCGAGGACGCTTGGTCTACCTCGCAACGCGTACTCGAGCATCGCCCAGGTGAATGAGGCAACAGCGGTGGCTAGAGTCGTCGTCATGAATGCGTTCGCGGCGATTCCATCAGGTGCGAGGGCGCTCCCAGCGTTAAAGCCGTACCAGCCTACCCAAAGCAATCCGGTCCCGACCATGCAAAGCACCATGCTATGGGGTGCCATGATTTCTTTTCTAAATCCGAGTCGATGGCCCAGAAGAATGCAAAGAACCAGCGCTGACCACCCGGAAGACATGTGCACGACGGTTCCGCCGGCAAAATCGATGGCGGTGATTTTCGCAGCGGGATTCCAGATGCCATTCATCCAGCCATCGATTCCCCACACCATGTGGGCGATCGGGAAATAAACGACGAACATCCAGACGGCGACAAAAACAAGCACAGCCGCGAATTTCATGCGTTCCGCGACCGCGCCAATGATCAATGCCGGCGTGATAATCGCAAACATGAGTTGATACATCGCGAAGACATTTTGCGAAACCCAATACGAATAATCGCCGTTCGGATGCGCGTCTACGCCGCGGAGAAAAGCGAACTTCAGTCCGCCGAGAAACGCGCAACCATGAGAGAAGACAAGTGAATAGCCCGCCACCCACCAAAGAATCGTGACCAGACCCGCAATGCCGAGACATTGCGCGAGCACGGAGAGAACATTCTTCGCGCGGACGAGACCTCCGTAAAAGAGGGCGAGACCAGGAAGCGTCATAAAAAGCACGAACGCCGATGCGGTCATCATCCAGGCATTGTGGCCGGGACCAGGCCCGGAAACGTTCGACGAAATTGTCGCATTTGCCGCATCGGCACCGCGCGCTGAATTGTTTAGATAAGCTTCAAGATCGGCCACGCGCTGCTCGAGCGATGGCGCGGTCGGACGGGGAGAAGTGGTTTGCGCCGGTGAGACTGCCGCGACTGATAAGAATGCAACGGAGATGAAAGCTCGAATGAGATTGTCGATCTTCACGCCCAGCGTTATACGGCGCAGCGTTCAAGATCGACAAGAAAACTCCGCCGAGCGGCTGGCCGGACCAGTTTAAGGCCTCGCCGGAGTCCCTGCCTCAAAACCGCGACATCGTCCATGGCCTCTTCACAGTCTTTTATGATCAAGACGCCGCCAAATGCGGATTTTGTCGAAGGCGCTGATTTTTTCTGACTCGCGTTCCTACAGCGCTATCCCAAAGCGTTATTTTGCAGTCGATTTCGGGACCGGCCGCAGAATCAGATTGCCTAACCAATCGGCGTTCGAGACGCCTTCGCGATATGCATTCAATGATTCAACCGAAGAATTGACGCGCAAGTTGCTGTAGGACTGATCTGGATTTTGCCAGCGTTCGTGCCAGTAAACAGCAGCTTTAACACGTGGATAACGCGTGCGAAAAAGGTCGAGGCCTTGTTTGATCCACTCAGTTTTCCTGATACCGGGCTCGTTGACCGAAAGCGGAAATTCGCCGGTCGCCCACTCGGCGATCATGATTGGCTTCGTCGGATCGAGGCCGCACATTTCCCGGTACGGCCAATCCATAAGTGAACCGATATCCGGATTTGGTTCGTCTTTAAACTGCTGCCCGTAAACGCTCAAGCCGAGCCAATCGACGTAGTCGGCGCCGGGATAATACGCAGGCGCGAAGTTCCAAGTGTCCAACGGATAGGAATAATTGTTAGTGTGAAACATCCATTTGATGTTTGTCGTGCCGCGCGCCCGGACGCGATCCACGACGTAGCGATAAGCTGCCTTAAAGTTTTCCGGGCCTTTCCAGTTATCGCGCTCGTCATTCCACTGATCGTCGCCGTAATAGATCCCCGACCACGGGAACCAGTCACCATTCATTTCCACGCCAAAAGCCACAATTAACGGATGACCAAACGCCCGCGCAGCATCAGCCCACTTGTCGATATAAGCGTCCCATTTCCCAGCGATGATGTCGTTGAGATTAAACTTGTCGGGGCCGCGATTTTGTTCGTAGGGCCGGTCCCACGGCGACCAGAAAACGAGCGGCAGCGAACCGTGTCGCCAAACCACGTTCAAATTTGCCGTTGGGAAACTTTGCTCACCCCAATAACTCGATGACGCGATGATCGCCTGATGTTTGCCAACCATTGTCTCGAAATCCTCGATTATCTCCAGCGTCACGTCGTCTTCCTCGTCTCCAAAATCCATGAATGCTGAACGCCCCTGTATATGCACCGTGTTCGGGAAGCACGACTTCAACACGGCCGTTTGGATCGACAGGGGATTGGCTTGCTTCTCTCTTGCACGAAACAAGGGCTAAGATCGACATGGCGAAGATGCCAGAGATCAACGTCCTACGATCAGCGTTCAACATCCGGGTCTCGAAACTTATACTCGCACGGGCACGGACGCAGTGCGTTCGAGTTTGCCCCAACTCACCCATGCACCTTTCACCGCGCGCAAGATCGCCTTCCAGATGCAATAACTGAGCATCGGACGATAAATCAGGCGCATCGGGAGAATCCGCCAGGCGCGCAGGATCGGTTCGCGCTCCAAAATGCACGCGAGTGTCGCGAGAATTACGTCCATCGCTAGAAAGGTAATGACGAATGGCATCACCGCGCGCCATGCGCCAAATGGCAATGAGGCGAGCAAAAACAAATCCACCATCGGCGTGACGGCGACGAGGATGATTTGGAAAAACCAGATGCTCGGCAAGCTAAACCAGCCAAGCGCGCGATAATTCCAGTTGAACATCATGTCGCGATGTTTCCAAAGACATTGCAGCGTGCCGTAAGCCCAGCGAAAGCGTTGTCGCGCCAGCGTGCGCACGCTTTCGGGCGCTTCCGTCCATGCTATCGCGTCGGGCACGTAAACGATTCGCTGTCGATGCTTGTGCAGGGAGAGCGTCAAATCCGTATCTTCAGCGAGCGTTTGCAAACTAAGACCGCCCGCTTGCTCAATCGCACCCTTGCGAATGGCGCTAATCGCGCCGGGCACTACCGTGATGCAATTCCAGCGATTATACGCCCGTCGATCGAGATTGAAGCCGCAAGTGTATTCCAAGGCCTGGCACCGTGCGATGAACGTGCGCAAATTTCCAACTTTGGCGTGGCCCGAGACAGCGCCGACGCGTTCATCGGTAAACGGTCCGAGCAAACGCGGCAGCGTGTCGCGCTGACATTGTGTGTCTCCATCGATAAAGACGACGATACCGTGATGCACGGCGGCGAGACCGCGCTGCAAGGCGCGCGCTTTGCCGCGATTCTCCTGTTGCAATAAGCGAATGCGTGGATCGACGTGTGCGACGTGCTTAACTTGGGAGGCGGTCTCATCACGCGAACCATCATCGACAACGATGACTTCAATCTCGCCTTTGTAGTCGCTGGCCAAAAGCGCACGTAAGGTCTCCGCGATCACTCTCCCTTCATTGTAAGCCGCCATGACAATGCTAATCGGTTCCGCAAAGTCCCCTCTTACCTTTCGTTGAAATCGAGATGCCAGCCAGATCACGACGAGCGTTCGCACAACTACGAGCCCGGTTGCGACGATCATGAACGCCCAAAAAAATTCTTCGGTTGCGTGATAAATGCGAAATCCCGTGCTGCTCACCATTCGCGCCACCGGCTGACCCGCTCCCGTTAGGGGCGGCATGACTGCATCGCGCGTGGTCCCGAGTAGCGTGCTCAGTGGAACGACGGCGTCGCCCCGAGTATGTAACCATTCGAGAATGCGCGGCAAGGCTGCGACAGTTTGCGAGCGGTCCCCCCCCGCATCGTGCAGCAAAACAATGCTGCCATCGCGGCGTTGCTGTTTCACGCGCTGCAGGATGATGTCGGCGCCCGGTTTTGCCCAGTCTTGCGGATCAATGTTTTCGAGAACAACTAGATAGTTGAGATCCTGCGCGATTTGCAGCGGCGTCAGTTCGCTCAGTTGCGAGGGGCTCGTGTCGGCTGCGTAAGGCGGACGGAATAATGTTGTCGCGCGACCCGTGATCGTTTCGAGCAGAAGCTGCGTCGCGTTCAATTCGAGACGTACGTGCTCAGGCCAGCAAAGCGCGAGGTTTGGATGATAATAGGTATGGTTCCCGATTTCATGCCCTTCATTGACAATTCGGCGTACAAGACCCGGGTAGCGCTCCGCGTTTACTCCCACAAGGAAAAACGCGGCCTTCACGTTTACCGCCTTTAGAATGTCCAAAATCTGCGGTGTCCACCGCGGATCAGGGCCATCATCGAAAGTGATTGCAACCTGATGCTCGCCGCCTGCGCCTTGATGATAAAGCGTCGGGAACTCCGGGAACTTCAGGTATTTTCCTGCAAGATAACCTTCAGGATCGACTGCAAGATTTCGCCTTCCATCGGAGCGGCTTTCGTCGACCGTCACGATTTCGCCGTCACCGACATCAGTGATCGTATCCGTACCTTCCAAGATTTCGAGCGACTGTCGCATTTGATTGTCGATTTTGAAATCGCGCGGCACGCTTTGGGCGTCCCAGATCGCAGGGTCTTCGCTGCCAAGCCGATACAACGCAAATCCACCTGCCTTTTGATCGCGCACTTCCCGCAATTCATTGAGGAACGTCACGACGTCCAGGAACCAGACGGCATGCTCCTTGTCGCCATCTTCAAAATAGAAATATGGATTGTAACTCGGTGCCTTTATTTCCGCGCTCTCGACTTTCGCATTATTGGCGCGGCTCATCGCTTCGGGGAAAGTGATAAGCTCTGCTTTTTTTTCGCCGATCGTCCAATCGTATCCATAACTGCCGAGCGCGATGATCCACTGTTTGGTATCGGAACCCTCCAACAGAACGTGGAGCCAGCCCTCGAACCACGAGCGCGAGCCAAGCGGGCCCGGGGGGTCAACGTCGGACGTCTCGTCAAACAACATCGCCACAAAACGATCGACGTTGTCAGAGAGATTTTCGAAGTCGATGTAATCCAGCTCCTGCCCGGGCTGAATACAGAGCCAGAGTTCCTTATCATCGTAGTGGAGCGCGTCGGCGAATTTGTCGATGAACCCAGCGATGTCTTGCTTGTAGGCGGGATCAATTTGCTCCCAATCGACCACCACGCCCGCCGCTTTTGCATTGCGCAAAACCGACAGCACGTTGCTGATGAATCGTTCTTGCCGATTTTGCGGACCGTGCGCCAGATTCTCGATTGCTTCAGGTTGCCACGTGTCGCCGACTAAATTGGTCAGCAGAGGCATGAGTGCGATGCCCTTGGTCGCAGCGAGCTTCGGCAGACGCGCATCTGCGTCGATTTGCAAGTCGCCCATACCATTGATGACCGTCATCCATTCTGGACAAACGTGCGTGATCTGCCCCGCATGTAGCTCGAGCGACGCGAAGCTGTACGGATCTCCATTGGTGTAAAATGCGAGTCGCACTTCGTTGCTCGGCGATTTTTTTCGGGGCCGCGCCGGTGGCGTCAGTGTTGGGCCGACGAGCGTTTTCGCCGCCTGTCGTGCTTGACCAAATTTCTGCCAGAGCAGCGAAACTGGAGAAAATTGTCCGGCCGGATTTTCCTTTTGCAGCGCTTTCAACTGGCCTTTCAACTGCCGCAGGGAAAATGGCACTCTCATTTGCGGCGCGACAAACAGGGTTTGAACAAACAACACCGTCCCAAAAAAAAGGAGCACTCCTGCGATGAGTAGAATCAGCCGCAACCGCGGCCAACGTTTGCCGGCCGGATCGGAGAAAACGAACGGCGTCACTGTATCGAGGGGGACCTGTTGCATGCAACGCTTACAATCATCGAGGCGCGAAGATAAGAAATCTCATCATATGATTCAATGTTGGACGTTCGGCTTTTGGCATTGGACGTTAACCTCTAAATGCATATCGATCCAGACCCGCTGCCAACTGGACACTCCGGTATTGCGGCCCGTTTAAAAAAGGGTCCCACGATTCATCCAAGTGCTTGGATTGTTCCCGGCGCAATAGTAATTGGTGATGTCGCGCTGGCAGAAGAATCGAGCGTTTGGTACGGTGCCGTCTTGCGCGGCGACATAAACCGCATCATCGTCGGACCGCGCTCGAACATTCAGGACAATGCCGTCGTCCACCTTGATACCGGTTATCCAACTACCATAGGCGAACTGGTCACCGTCGGTCACGGCGCCATCGTGCATGCGTGCAAGATCGACAATGAGGTGCTTGTCGGTATGGGTGCGATCATTCTCGACGATGTAGAAGTGGGCGCGCGTTCCATTATTGGGGCGAATGCTCTCGTTACTCTAGCGACGAAAATTCCGCCCGGTTCACTCGTCTTAGGCTCGCCTGCTAAAATTCGCCGTTCGCTAAGTCTTGACGAACAAAACGACATCGCCAGATGGGCCTGGAGTTACGTGGAGACGGCAAAACAGTTCAGCGAATTTTACAAAGGGTAGGACGCGCCGATGTAACCGCGGCAGCGTCAGCCGCCGGAACACCACCCGATGCTTGGCACTAGCGCCGCTACAATTTCTTCGCCAGCTCCCACGTCTTCCTGCGCAAGAGCTCCGCGGCACGGGCCATGTTTTCTTTCTCGTTCATTCCCGGCTGCGCGAGAACATAAACTCCATCGAAAATTTCCTGTACTTGTCGATCTTTGCTGGCTCGCCCGACAATCGCGAAAACGCGTTTACCAAGTTTTCGTGCGAACCGAGCCACTCCGGCGGGCGTTTTCCCCTGGAGTGTTTGTGCATCGAGACTTCCTTCCCCGGTAATGATAAGATCGATATCTTTCATCTTCGCTTCGAGTTTGACCGCTTCCGCCACCACATCGAAACCGGGCCGAATTCTCGCACCGCAAAAGCTCATCAGACCGAAGCCAAGACCGCCGGCAGCACCTGCACCGGGCTCCTCGCGATAATCGACCTTGAGGTCCCTTGCAACAATGTCGGCGAGTCTCGCAAGCCCGCGCTCTAACATGTCGATCTTCTCTTCGCTCGCACCTTTTTGCGGACCGAAAATCTGCGTCGCACCGTTCCTGCCGAGCAACGGATTTCGCACATCGACTGCAGCGACAATTTTTGGCAGCGATAGGTTTCTTGCTCTGTCAATGCGCGCCAGCTTTGTCAGTTCGCTCACTGCACCGCGCAGTTCTTGCCCTTCCTTCTTATCTTGCTCGAAGAATCGAAAACCAAGTGCTCGCGCCATTCCGAAGCCGCCGTCGTTCGTCGCGCTGCCGCCGAGCCCGATAATGATTTGATCCGCGCCACGGCGCGCGGCAGCAATCAACATTTCGCCGACGCCAAATGTGTTCGCGCGAAGTGGATCGCGTTCGCCGGCAGAGAGTCGGCGCATCCCCGCCGCCTCACTCATTTCCATGACTGCGAATTTGCGATGCTCAATCCAGACATAGCGCGCGTCGATTTCGCGCCCGAGCGGATCGTGCGCCGGACAATTTACCCAATCACCATCGAGCGTGTCGCCAATAACTTCGGCCGTCCCTTCGCCGCCATCGGCCATGGGCACCATGTCGATCTTTGCGCCCGGCAAAACATCGCGTAGTCCAGCTGCGATATTTTCCGCGACTTCGCGCGCGCTGAGTGAGCCTTTGAATTTGTCCGGTGCAATGAGGATTTTCATGATTGCCTCTCAAAGAGGTCGTAGGGGGAATCGCTTCCCGAAGCCGTCGTGTTAGAAATTTAGCTTCAAGGTTGACCGTTGAAGCCTTCTTCAGTTCTTCAACTTGCGCTTCAAAATCTCCCCGGCCAGCTGCGGATTGGCTTTTCCTTTGGAAAGTTTCATCACCTGCCCTTTTAGGAAATTGAGCGACGCAGTGTTGCCCGCTTTAAAATCTGCTGCCGGCTTTGGATTGGCCGCGATTACCTGGTCACAGAGCGCTTCGATCGCGCTCGCGTCGCTTAATTGCTCGATCCCTTTTTCCTTGACGATGTCGTCCGCTCCTTTTCCGCTCGCGAACATTTCCGCAAAAACCTCTTTGCCTTGTTTGCCGCTGATCTTGCCGCTGTCGATGAGATTGACCAGCTCATCCAACGCTTGTGGTGGAACGGGACAGTCGTTGATCGTCTTGCCGGCGCTGCTCAACGCACTCTGTAAATCGTTCAGGATCCAGTTAGCAACGTTTTTTGGTTTTTTTGCGCCCTTCGCTGCTATCTCGAAATAGCCGGCGAGATCGAGATCGTTCGCGAGCACGCCTGCGTCATAGGCGCTTACTTCATACTGCTCAATAAATCTGGCGCGTTTCGCTTTCGGTAATTCCGGAACACGCGAGCGTGCATCAACCAGCAGCACTTCGCTTTTTACCGGCACCAAATCCGGATCGGGAAAATAGCGGTAATCATGGGCCGATTCCTTTGTGCGCATGAGAAATGTTTCAGCAGCCACGTCGTCCCAGCCTCGCGTTTCCTGCTCTAGTTCTTCGCCACGATCCAGCGCCTCGACTTGCCGCTGAATTTCATACGCCAGAGCGCGGCGCACGCCGCTGATCGAATTCATATTCTTGATCTCGATCTTCGCCCCGAGTTCCGCCTGCGCTTCCGGGCGAACGGAAATGTTGCAATCACAGCGAAGTTGCCCCTTCTCCATGTCGGCATCGCTAACCGCGCCGTAAATCAAGATTTGTTTGAGCGAGGTCAGAAACGCGAAGGCTTCCTCAGGGGAATTGATTTCGGGTTGCGTCACGATTTCCATCAACGGTGTGCCGGCACGGTTGAAATCGATTCCCGTGGTCGATTCAAAATGAAAACTTTTCGCCACGTCTTCCTCGAGGTGAATCCGGACGAGATGAACTTCCTTGTCTGGAGTCGCGATGTTCTTCTGCGCGTCTCTCGGATAGGCGAGGTCGTGCAGGGGCACGTTGCCATTGGTGCAAAGCGGCATATCATATTGCGAAATCTGATAATTCTTTGGCATGTCCGGATAGAAATAGTTTTTCCGGTCGAATTTACAGATCGGCGCAATGTCGCAGCCAAGCATGAGACCCGTGAGCGCCGTCATGCGCAGCGCCTCGCGATTCATTACCGGCAACGCGCCAGGTAAGCCGAGGCAAACTGGACACGTGTGCGTATTCGGCCCTGCGCCAAATTCAACCGGACACGCGCAAAACATCTTCGAGCGCGTCTTGAGCTGGACGTGTACTTCGAGACCGATGGTCGTGATGTAATTCATGCAGACTTACTTTCCCTGAATTGAATAATCGAGAGCGCGCTGCAAATCGAATTTCTTGATTCGTTCACGCAGCATCGAGTCATTCGCTGCATCGATGATGCGCTGATCTTGCAAAAGATCGAGAACACGTCCCTGCGCGATCATATCTGCGATTTCCGGATCGTTTCGTAAAGCGACAATTTTCGGATGCTCGCTCAATTCTCGCGCACCAGGAAACCTCAGAAATTTCTGCGCGGCTTTTGGACTAGAAAAAACACTTCCTACCTTGCCGAGCGTCTCATAGGTCTGCGACGGAACGGGGTCTGTTCGCTTAACGGCGTCTCCAACTGGCCCGAGTTCGAGCGAATTCTTCAGTCGTGTTAGCGACGTTGCGAGGCTGGTCGATTCCTCACCTGACTCTTCAAGAAAACGTCGTCGCACATCAAGAAGAGAATGGGCGTCGGTGGCTTGAGAGCTTGCTCGACTGCGGACTTGTGCGTCCGCTACTGCGCCGATCGCACGAATGCTTACCACGGTCATCCAGAGGAGAAAGGCGCCAAAAAACAATCCGACGACTGCTCCTGAAAGTGCATAAACAAGTCGGACAAGCTTGGAATTTTGTCGGCTAATGCGTTTGAACAAAATCGTTCCAATGCTTG
>WNGE01014008.1_pt1 | contig 11789 bp, 8 predicted proteins | sample 5400651 | NCBI WGS metagenome assembly WNGE01 (sample SAMN13153370, study PRJNA577476) | soil metagenome | isolation source: 60 cm soil or saprolite under grassland replicate 2 | place: USA:California | collected 2016-06-15 | reverse complement strand
CGGCGGCAGAAACCCGACCGTTAGGGAGGGTGCAGAAATCCGCACGGCGGCAGAAACCCGACCGTTAGGGAGGGTGCAGAAACCCGCGCGGCGGCAGAAACCCGACCGTTAGGGAGGGTGCAAATGGCAGAAACATACATGCCCGACTCCGATTTTGATCACAACGAATTTCCGCTCGCTTACCTGATTACGATCCGATGCTATGGAACCTGGCTCCATGGAGACAATCGAATGAGCGTTGATCGCCACGGCTTCAACATCTTTGGCGCTCCGCGTCGTGTGGCAAACTCAAGGCTGGAGCGTGTGATGAGCGGAAAGATAAAGTTAGAGCCGGTTCTGCTGAACGAAACACAGCGTGCGGTCGTGAAAGAAGCTATCACCGAAGTCTGCGATTACCGCGGATATGATCTAAAAGCGATCAATGTAAGAACAAATCATGCGCATGCGGTTGTATCAGCTCAATCAAGCCCCGAGCCAATCGTAAACGCTTTCAAAAGCTACTCAACTCGCAAGCTTCGCGAAGCCCGAGCGTTGAGCAATGATGTCCACCCGTGGGCCCGTGGCAAGAGTCAGCGTTATTTGTGGAAACCTCTTCATGTTTCGCGGGCAATTGACTATGTTCTTTATGGGCAGGGCGACATTATTCCGGACTTTGATGATTAATGGTTTGCATTACTTGGACTTCGACCAAGCGTCAATTTTGCACCCTCCCTGACGGTCGGGCCTCTGCCATTCGCACCCTCCCTGACGGTCGGGTTTCTGCCTCTCGCACCCTCCCTGACGGTCGGGCCTCTGCCATTCGCACCCTCCCTGACGGTCGGGTTTCTGCATCCCGCACCCTCTCTGACGGTCGGGTTTCTGCCTCTCGCACCCTCCCTGACGGTCGGGTTTCTGCCTCTCGCACCCTCCCTAATGGTCGGGTTTCTGCCTCTCGCACCCTCTCTGACGGTCGGGCCTCTGCCTCTCGCACCCTCCCTGACGGTCGGGCCTCTGCCTCTCGCACCCTCCCTAATGGTCGGGCCTCTGCCTCTCGCACCCTCCCTGACGGTCGGGCCTCTGCCTCTCGCACCCTCCCTAATGGTCGGGTTTCTGCATCCCGGACGATTCAGATCAGTTGCTTGTGCAATTCGGCAAGCAGTTGCTTCGCCTGTTCCGGCGACAATTCATCGACCTTTACCGAGCGTAACTCGTCAACAACCTTTTGATTTGCCAGATCGAACAGCGATGCCTGCGCGGCTACTCGACGACGGGCAGCTCGCGTGACTGCTTTGCTCAAACCTTGCTCGTCAGCCCTTGAGCCGGCAGCTCCAGCCGCTGCAACGCGTTCGGTCTGATTGCTTGCTACTTCTTCGGCAAAGACATCCAATTCGTACCGCTCCAGTTTTTGCAGGACCTCACGCGCTCGCGCCAGGGCCGCCGGTGGCATTCCTGCCAGACGTGCTACTTCAATGCCGTATGATTTTGACGCTCGGCCTCGTTCGAGCCGATGCAGGAATACGACTTCGCCTTCGCGCTCAGTGGCAGTGATCTGATAGTTCTGGGCGCCCGGTAGTCTCTCGGCGAGCTCGGTCAGCTCGTGATAGTGAGTCGCGAAGAGTGTCTTGGCGGCATGCTCGGCTGAATCATGTAGATATTCTGCGACTGCCCATGCGATTGACAGTCCATCGAACGTCGCTGTCCCGCGGCCAATCTCGTCCAGTAGGACCAGGGAGCGAGGTGTTGCACTGTGAAGGATCGCCGCCGTCTCGATCATTTCAGTCATGAACGTGGAACGGCCGCGAGCGAGATCGTCTGAGGCGCCGACGCGTGTCCACACGCGGTCAAGCAAAACCAGTCGCGCTTTCTCAGCCGGCACGAACGACCCCATCTGGGCTAGAATACAGATGATCGCGGTTTGTCGCAGCACGGTGCTCTTGCCACCCATATTTGGCCCCGTGATTATCAGGAATCGGTCGGTTGAGTTATTCAGATAGACGCTGTTTGGAACGAAAGGCTCTTCATTGAAGACTTCGATGACCGAATGCCGTCCCTGGATAATCTCTATCTCGTCGCCATCGTGCATTGACGGGCGCACATAATTGCGGCGAACGGCGATTTCCGCTAGTGCGGCGAGCGCGTCGATACAGGCAAGCGCGCGCGCGGTTGCCTGAATGCGCGGAGTCTGGGCGGAAACCTCACGACACACCACGGCAAAGATTTCCGCCTCGAGCTGAAGTATCCGCTCCTCGGCACCGAGGACTTTGCTTTCCCACTGTTTGAGTGCTTGCGTGGTAAATCTCTCGGCGTTTGCCAGCGTCTGTCTTCGTTCATAGTCCTCCGGGACTCGCGCGGCATTCGCTTTCGACACTTCAATGAAATAGCCGAACACGTTGTTATATCGAATGCGCAGCGAGCCGATGCCGGTGCGCGCACGTTCTTCGGCTTCCAATGACGCGATAGTCTGTTTGGCGTTGCGGCTGACCGATCTCAACTCGTCGAGCTCACTTGAATAACCATCGCGAATCACGCCGCCGTCGACAACTTTCGCCGGCGGATCGTCCTGAATTGCGGATGCGATCAACGCCCGCACGTCAACAAGTTCATCCGCTGCGTCGTTCAAGACTTGCAGCAGAGACGAATCAGAATTTGTCAGCGTTTCGCGAACTTGTGGCACTTGATCAAACGATCGGCGCAGCGCGACCAGATCCCGCGGCGTGGCTGAGCCAAGATTCAAACGTCCGGTCAACCGTTCGACATCAGCTATTTCCTTGAAAAGAGATCGGAGGCGGTCGCGTTTTATATGCGAAGCATGAATTTCAGCTACGGCGCCGTGCCTTGCTTCGATTTCACCTCGTCGAACTGACGCTCGCAGCAGCCATGAACGAAGTAAACGCGCGCCCATTCCGGTCACGGTCTCGTCAATGACGGCGAGCAGCGAACTCGATCTATTCCCCTCGCCCAGCGGCTCAGTGAGCTCGAGATTTCGCACGGTAATGTAATCGAGAACGAGGTGATCCTGGGGCTCAAAATAAACAATGTCAGCGATATGTGCGGCTGCAGCGCGCTGCGTCTCTTGCGCGTAACGAAGACAGGCCCCGGCCGCGCAGATTGCTTCGCTCTTTGAGGTCAATCCATAGCCGTCCAGCGAACGCACGCCGAATTGCTTGACGAGAAGCGCCGCGCACTCCTCACTTTGCCAGAGCCAATCATCCAAAGGCGTGAGAGTCATGGACAGAAACCCGACCGTCAAGGAGGGTGCACTCGTGCCGTGCGCGGACGTGGTGACGGCTTCTTTGGCTTCTGCACCCTCCTTAACAGTCAGGTTTCCGCCAGCACCCAGCGGCAGAGGTTCAGTACGCGGGGCAGTTGCAAATCCCGCACGAACCAATGGCGCGAGCGAAACAGGAAAAAGTAATTCCCGAGGCCGATAGGATTCAATGTCCGCGACGATGCGATTCCAGGCGTCTGGCCCGGCGGCCTGTGTGGCGCGAAATTCGCCCGTCGAAATGTCGAGAAAGGCTGCGCCCGCAACTTCACCATGTGCGCAAACGGCGGCGAGATAGACCGACTCGTGCGGCTCGAGCAGTTGTGGATCGATTGGCGTGCCCGGGGTAACGATACGCGCGACTTCGCGGCGCACAAGCTTCTTTGCTCTTGAAGGATCTTCAGTTTGCTCACAGATCGCGACGCGATAGCCTTTACGAACCAACCTGGCGATATAGTTAGCAGCGGAATGGTGTGGTACGCCGCACATGGGAATCGGATCGCCGCGCTCTTTGTGCCGCGCCGTCAGGGTAATCTGCAATTCACGGGCCATTGGAGTGGGATTATCTGCGCTCATTCTTGTGCCAGTGAGAGAACTGCATTACGCGGGTGCTCATTCATTACAAGAGCCAGAAGCCTACATCGGAGGTGTCGAAAGGCGCAAGCAAGGCACTTCGATCTTTGCGTAGCAGGTTAGTTGGCGATCAAAGTGCAAGCTTCAGGTTGTTGACTAGAAGCGCAAGCTAAGGCTTGAAGTCTGAACGGGTTCATCACCTGCTCTCTTGACAGGTGGGAATCAAAGAAGTACTTACTGGATGCTGTTTGAATTAGCGAAGATGACGAAGAAAGAAAAGAAAAAAAAGAAAAAGAAGACGGCACTAATAATCTGCCGCGACCGGAAAGAATTTTGGACTACGCAGAAACAGTTTTGGCAGTGGGTCCGAGAAGGTGTGATCACGAAGACTCATGACCAGCCCCTGACCGGCATGTTTGTTCGTGATCACGAAGAGTTAATGGTGTTGGTGAGCAATACGATTCTCAATTTGGCACATCCGAATCACATGCGCGAAGCGCTGCTGTCGCGGCGCACAGGGGTTGGCAGAAAGTAATTTGAATAAACCATAGGATCCCTTTGGCCTCTGGCGACACAATCATGGGTGACAGCTTGACTATCGCCAACCGATGCAAGCGCATCCAAGGAGGGCTTCATTGACTAGAGGGTCTTCAGCTTACGAGTCAATTTGCAGTTCGAGCTTTAGCTTTCGCCCGTAATTGACCACCAAAGGTTGAACTCTTAACGAAAACCAAGCCACTACCGATTTTTATCGCGGGAAGATTTCTCTTGAAGAAAAGTAAGACTGACAGGCGCATCGCTTTACTGCTGGTGTTGATGGCCTTTGGCCGTAGTCTCTGGGGTCTGCCTCAGCAGGATGTTTCCGGCGGCGCTAATGCCCTGATTGGGCAAGACATCATTGGCGGCGCGGCAGTTGTCTTCAAACGGCCGCCGCGCGCTCGCGACCTTATCGGCGGCGCGGCTGCTCTCATCGCCAGGCATCGCGCTCCTCGCAGATCGCCGATTGAGATTGCGCGGAATAAACCTGTCGAGCCAGTGCTATCAAACGATGAAAAAGCGGAGATCTTAAATAATCAGGGAAATACCCTTTATGACGCAGGCCAGTACGGGAAGGCAATTGAAGCTTATAACAGCGCACTAAGTTTGAAAGCGAATGATCCGGTTACCTTCAACAATCTGGGCGGCGCCTACCTGGCGCTTGGTCAAAACAAAGAAGCCGTCGCTGCCTTCGAGCAGGCAATAAAAGCAAAAGCCGACGAGCCGGAGAGTTATTTGAATCTCGGGATCGCCTATAGCGTTTCCGAAAAATATACAGAAGCGGCGATTGCTGTGAATCGGGCGCTAAGCCTGAAGCCTGACTGGCCCGAAGCTCTCAACGCTCTTGGCGATACCGAATTGAGCCTTGGTCATTTCGAAGAGGCGGCGAAGGCTTATCAACAATTAGTGAAGTTTCAACCCGACAATGCCAACGCCTACAACAATCTGGCCTATGCCTTTGATCGTTTGTCCCGCTATGACGATTCAATTGGCGCGCTGACGAAGGTTATTCAACTAACGCCGACCGACGCGTTCGCCTTTAATAACCTCGGCGCGGCTTCGTATAAAGCGGGCAAGTATAAAGAAGCGGTCGATGCGTTCACGCAGGCTCTGCGCCTTAAGCCTGACGACGCCGAAACGCAAAACAATCTCGGTGCCGCACAGTACGCGCTGCAGAAATACGGCGAAGCCACGCTTTCATTTCAGCAGGCCACCAAGGTACGGCCGGACTTTGCCGATGCTGCCTACAATCTCGGCAACGCTTATTTGATGTTGGCCAGGTTCAACGAGTCGGCGAGCGCTTATCAGCAGGCGATTAAATCGCGGCCTGACTACGGTGAAGCGCAAAACAATCTGGGTATTGTCTTGACGAACCTGGGGCATTATGAGGAAGCCGTGGCCGCATTCAAAGAAGCTGCTCGATTGAAACCAAAGCTGGCGATCATTTTCAACAACCTTGCCTTCGCTCAAGACAAGCTTGGGAATGAAGCTGAAGCCGTCAACGCTTATAAACAAGCTATTGCTTTGGACAGTAAGTACGCGAAGGCCTTGAACGGGCTCGGCTACGTTTATGACAAGACCGGACGCTCAGCTGAGGCAATCGAGTTCTTGAAACAGGCCGTAGCCGCAAAATCTGATTACGTCGCCGCCCACTACAATTTGGGCAAAGCTTATTTCAACACGGGTCGGTTCAGTGATGCTGCGGCATCATTCAAGCGGGCCACAGAGCTAAATCCCGATTACGAGCAAGCAATGCTGAGTTTGGGCGCAGCATATTTTCGGGCGGGCCAGTTCAACGACGGGGCCGAAGCATTCAAGAAAGCCACAGTTATTAACCCGGCCAGCGTGGAAGGCTATTTTGGCCTGGGAAATGCAAACTACCGGACCGGAAACTACCAGGATGCCGCCGCCGCTCTCAAAGAAGCTGTGCGACTGAAGCCGACCTATGCGCAGGCGCATTACAGCCTGGGTCTGGTTTACGCCAGTCTCAATGACAAGGAGGGCGTAACGCGCGTGTTCTCAAATCTCAAGAAGCTCGATCCACAGCTCGCCGATCACTTCTATCACGCCATTAAGAAATAGGTGAATATTCGCTGTTTATATTCTTAATACTGGATAATACTGGATACTTAATCCTGATTTGACGTGGGTTGGCAAAGGGAAGTAAACTGCCCGGAATCCGTTGCCCGCGACATAGGTTTTTCAAATCGATTAAAGTAGGAGCAACCCCCCGATGATTACCAGACCAAGGTTTACTTTCGTCTTCCTGGGCGCATTTGTTGTATCAGCAATCTATGCGCATGGAGCTTTGCCTGCCCCGGCGCCGCCCGGTACACCCCAGCGTCCTCTCGCGCGGATCGTGAGCAAGGGCAATCTGCCGATTAAGGTGAACGGAAATGACGTCGCGAACGGCGGAACGATCGTGACTGGATCAGCGGTCGAAGTCCCCGACCAGGTCAGCGCCATGATTGATTTTGGGAATGGCAATACGCTCGACCTCGTACCCGACACCAAGATTGAGCTCGACTACGACGAAAACGGTAACGTGCGGGCCAAGCTAGTGCGTGGCTGCGCGGTCGTCAAAAGAAAGACGAACGTGCTTTCGGGCGAAACTGAAATCTATACCGACAAGGCCTCTGAGAAGACAAACAAGAAGCGCCGGCAGATGGGATTCTGCGCACTGCCGAACGGCGAATTAACTTCGTTTGGTCCCGCTGGCGCCGCAGCTACCTCAGGGGGTGTGAGCGGTGTCGACGCTGGCATCGTCGCCGGTGACATCATCGCGATAATCATTGCGACGCGCGGAACAAACCCTAGTCCCACAACTCCGTAATTCGAAGAAGATTCTTCTCTGAAGATTCTTTTCTCTATTGATTGGGGCGAGGTTCCGCTCGCCCCGGCGCGACGTTATATTCCTACATCGGCGTGAGCGCAGTGTCTTTACTTTCAGCTCTGCTCGGCGCAGCATTTGCGGCCTCTGCTTCTATGGGTGAGGTTTTCGTGGGCAGGATTCACCGCTGAGACGCAAAAAACGCAGGGTTAACGCAGAGAGTAAATCAAACCAGGACACCACCGGCTGTCTCTTTCCATTTGTCTTAACTCTATCTCTGGAAGATAATTCTCCGCGTTGTAATGAACCCCTCTGGCGCGCCATTTCCATTTCGCCTCGTATCTGCGTTACTGGTTACTACGGTTTTGTGGTCTCCCGTAATTCCGAGCTGCGCCGCACGGACACGCTCAACCTCCGAGATTTCGCGACGGAACCGCGTGGCGCTCGCACGCCTCGCAGAAGTTAAGGCCATCGCGACCGATAAGGGCGTACTGCTGCAATGGCGTACGGGATTTGAAATCGATAACCTCGGCTTCAATATTTATCGCGAACGCGATGGGCATCGCAAACGACTCAATCCCGGCATCATCGCAGGATCGGCTCTTATAGTCGGGCAGGGAACTGCGCTCGATGCGGGCTATTCCTATTCATGGTTTGATTCCGAAGGCACGGCCGAATGCCAATACTACCTTGAAGACATGGACCTCGCCGGCAAGAGCACGCTTCATCCGGCGATTACGCCCGAGTGGAAATCAAATGTGCCGGCCTATTCGCAGTCGCGGCTATTATCCGAACTGGGCTCGGCGAATTCGGCAGCCACAACACAGCGCGAATGGGCGGGTGTCGCGGATGACAAGTCGGCGACTGCAGCGGCCGGAGCGGTAACGCAAGCAGCCCTGTCGGATCAATGGGAGATTGCGAATACTCCGGCACTTAAAATAGGAGTACGCAGCAATGGTTGGTATCGGATCATCCAAAGCGAGATGTCGGCTGCGGGTTTCGACACGTCCGCCGACGCGGGCAACCTGCGCATGTTTGTAAACGCTTCCGAGATCGCCATTAGCGTTAGCCGCGACACTGGGCCGCTGCTCTCTTCCGATTACATTGAGTTCTGGGGAGAAGGCGTCGATCTCCCATCGACCGACACGCAAATCTATAATCACGCGACCGCGTTAGCTCTCGCCGTTGCGCCTTCGTTTGTCTACACGATTGAGCGGAAGGCGCGTACTGTCTATGCCACGTCGATCCTTAATGGAGATACTGAGAATTTCTTTGGTGAGGTTGTGACGCCCACTCTGCCGTCATTTACGATCAGAACTCCTTCACCAGATTCAACGGCGGCCGTTTCGGCGCAGATACAAATCACGCTTCAAGGCTTCACACAACAAGATCACCAGGTGAAAGTGTTGATTAACGGAACTCAAATTGACACGATGCAATTTTCGTTTCAGGCGGTGGCAACGAAAACCATTTTCTTTCCGACGTCCTTACTTGTTGATGGTAATAACTCGATCCAATTAACAGCCTCAGCGCCGGGCAATGACATCAGCCTGCTTGCTTCTATTCGTTTGACGTATCCGCGCAGCTTCAAAGCCGACAACAACACTCTTCAATTCACGGCGAAGTCAACGCAAAGCGCGCGCATTGACGGCTTTACGAGTCCGAACATTCGCGCGTTTGATATCACAGATACGAGCTCCGTGCAGGAAATCAAGCCGATAGTGGAAACCAGCGGCGCAGGTTACGCTGCGACGGTACCAGGCGGTTCAAAAGGCAAGGCGCGTCGTTTGATTGCTCTGCCTGCATCCGCGCATCCGGTATCGATCACCTTGAATCTACCTTCGACGCTTAATCAATCCAACAACGCCGCCGACCTGCTGATCATTTCATACAAAGATTTTATTCCCAGTTTGACGACGCCCGTGGCGCCTGCAGGTGTGAGCTTTATCAACCAGCGCACGGCTCAAGGCTTCACCGTCAAGATAGTCGACGTCGAAGACATTTATGACGAGTTCAGCTATGGCGTGCACACGTCGCAAGCCATCAAGGATTTTCTGTTGCTCGCCAGAACTAACTGGGCAACGTCAGCGCGGTATCTTTTACTGGTAGGCGATGCCAGTTACGATCCGCGCAACTACATCAGCAGCGGCTTCGTGGATTTCGTGCCCTCACGACATGTCGATACGCTTTTTATGGAAGCTGATTCCGATGACAGTCTTGCCGACTTCGACAATGACGGCGTACCGGAGATAGCCGTAGGTCGGCTGCCTGCGCGCACGCTGCCAGAAGCAAACCTCATGATCTCAAAAATCGTGAACTTCAGTCCGGCAAATGTTCCGCAGTCAGCGTTGATGGTCGCGGACTGGCCCAACGGCTATGTTTTCACGAACTTCAGCGAGCAGTTGGTCACGCTTTTGCCACCGGCTATGCAAAGCAATGTGCAGCGAGTTTACCGTCCGCCCTGTGATTCTATGGTGTCGTCCTTCTGTGAGCCCTCCGATGTCGCGGCGCACAGCGACATCATCAACAAGATCAACACAGGAGTTGCTCTAGTCACCTATTCCGGACACGGCAATGAGGACATCTGGGCGGGGCCTATTTTCAGTTCAACTGACGCGCTGGCACTTAATAATGGCAATAAGTTGCCGTTCGTCGTCGTGATGGATTGCTTGAATGGTTTTTTCTCTGAGCCTTTTCCTGAGTTGGTTCTCCAAGGGCTGGCCGAATCTCTCATGAAAGCGCCGAACGGTGGCGCAGTCGCAAGTTTTGCTTCCTCAGGTCTGACTGTTGCCGATCCGCAGCACCAGATGGGACAGCAAATGTTTCAATTGCTGTACCAGGGACCATCGATTCCGATTGGCGATGCCAGCCGGCAGAGCAAGACCGCCACCAACGACCTCGACGTCCGCCGCACCTGGATCCTCTTCGGCGATCCGACTATGAAGATCCGTTAGTTAGATTCGTTCATGCTTTGGTTGTGCGAGTAGAGCTGGCCATTCGAGGCAGTAGCCCGGCGCTGCGCGCCGAAGGACTTGAGACGACGATCCATCATGGAAGAAACCACACGATCGCCACTTGTCGCATGGGAGAGCGGACTCGCGGTTTGGGCGCGAACGCTCACCGCTCACTGATCCCTGACTCTGATCTCTGCCCTCTGACTTGCACAATTCAACATGAAAGGCTGTAATCACCGACGATGAGCAGCCAGATAGAATTTGAAACTGATCGGCGCAGCTTTCTTCGCGGCGCGCTGGCAACCAGCGCGCTTTTAATGGCGACGCGCTCGCGCACAGTTGCTGCTGTCTTAAACACCGAACGTCACTTCGCGCCCGTTAAAGTCGCCCGCGAGCGCATCATTCGTGAGGTTGTCGGCCTCAGACCATACCGGCCCGAAGGGTTTAAGGTTGAGGCCGAGCGAGTGGGCGAAAAACTCCTGGTCCACAACTACGGTCACGGCGGAGCGGGCGTGACACTCTCGTGGGGAACCGCATCGCTGGCGGTTGATCTAGCGCGAAACTTTCTTTCAGTACTACCCGCGCCCGCAGGTGAGGTCACAGTGTCAACCAGCGCGACGACGAGGTCAGTACCACCCGCGTCAGCGGGTGGGCCTCGGCGCCGTTCGCGTTCCCGCCACACTCCTCGCCGCTTTGCCGTACTCGGTTGCGGCGTCAACGGACTTTCGACTGCGCGTCTGCTGCAGAGACGTTTTCAGGATGGCCCGGGTACTGTAACTATCTACGCGAAAGACCTGCCGCCGGAAACGACTTCAAACATCGCCGGAGGTTTCTGGTCTCCTACCTCGGTCTATGATCCCGCAGCGACGACAACGAAGTTCACCGAACAGTTTCGACTTGCCTGCCGCATATCGAACCGAGCCTTTCAAAATCTCGTGGGCCCTGAGTACGGTGTGCGTTGGATGGAAACATTTGAACTGTACCATAACGAAGCGTCCGTCAATCGCGAACTAACTGGCGGCAACGACCTCTATCCGGAAATAGAAATTCACCGAGATTCGGATCATTATTTCGGCTTTCCTTACGTGAAGCAGTACAACACCATGTTGATCGAGCCGCCCGTATATCTCAATGCGCTTCTGCGCGACTTCTACATCGCCGGCGGTAAATTGGTGGTGAAGGAATTTCGCAGTCGTGAAGAGATCAAGCGGCTGCCCGAGCAAGTCATATTCAACTGCACCGGATTAGGCGCCCGAGCGCTATTCGGTGATCAGCAACTGGAACCGGTACGCGGCCAACTGGAAGTGCTGCTGCCGCAACCGGAGATTGACTACTGTTATCTAAGCAGCGGCTACATGTTTCCGCGCCGCGATGGAATCATTCTCGGCGGCACCTGGGACCACAACGACTGGTCCCTCGCCCCCAACCCTGAACAGACCACCGCAATCCTCGAGGGACACGCGGAGATAATGAAAGGACTCAAGGGGTGAGGTGCGGCCGGTGCCGATTCACGCTTTTCTGCCGTCTGACCCAGGACCGTAAACGCCGATCTCTGATCCCTTTGCTCTTTGCCGTTTTGGCTTTGCCGTTCTCGTTCACGATTTATGATTCACGATTTACGTAATTTGTCTCGCGCCTCGTAACCTGCTAG
>WNGE01019028.1_pt1 | contig 11791 bp, 8 predicted proteins | sample 5400651 | NCBI WGS metagenome assembly WNGE01 (sample SAMN13153370, study PRJNA577476) | soil metagenome | isolation source: 60 cm soil or saprolite under grassland replicate 2 | place: USA:California | collected 2016-06-15 | reverse complement strand
AGGGCCAAGGCGGCCCGGCGGTGATCGTCAATCAGACGAGCAACAGCGCCATCATCAACTGGAATACGTTCAATATCGGCGTCAGGGAGAGCGTGCGCTTCAATCAGCCGGGCAGCTCGTCGGTCGTGCTCAACCGCGTGACCGGCGGGCTCGGCCCCTCGGAGATCCTCGGCACGCTGACGGCGAACGGCCGCGTCTTCCTCATCAACCGCGACGGCATCCTGTTCGGCCTCTCGGCGGTGGTCAACACGGCGAGTTTTCTCGCCACCACCCACGACATCAGGAACTCGGACTTCATGGCCGGTCGCTACAATTTCAACATCCCGGGCCGGCCGGACGCCTCGATCGTCAATCAGGGACGCATCACCGCCAGCAGCGGCGGCTTTGCGGCGCTGGTCGCGCCCGGCGTGCGCAACTCCGGCACCATCACCGCGACGCTCGGCACCGTGGCGCTCGCGTCGGGCAACAGCTTCACGCTCGACATGTACGGCGACAAGCTGATCACCCTGGCGGTCAACGACCAGATCGCCTCGAAGGTCATCGACGTCGCGACCGGCCGCCCGCTCAAATCGCTCGTCTCCAACGAAGGCAAGATCAGAGCGAACGGCGGACGGGTGGAACTCACCGCCGCCGCGGCGCGCGTCGTGGTCGACTCCGTCATCAACACCAGCGGCGTGACCAAGGCCAACTCGATCGGCCACCGCAACGGCATGATCGTGCTCAGCGCCGCCACCGGAGGGAGCAAGCCTGCCGGCGCTCCGGCGCAGACCATCAAGATCTCCGGCACGCTCTCGGCAGCGGGAAAGAAGAAAGGCACGCAGGGCGGGACGATCGTGGTGAGCGGCGAGCACATCAAGCTCACGAGCGCGCGCGTCGACGCCTCCGGCCGCGCCGGCGGCGGCAAGGTGCTCATCGGCGGCGACTGGGGCGGCGGCAAGCCGAATACGAGCCTCGTCTCGAACTCGAGCGCGAAGCTCGAAAGCTTTGCCATCTCGACGGCAACGACCGTGAGCGTCGATGCCGGCACGACCATCAACGCCTCGGCGACCGGGCGCGGCAACGGCGGCAAGGTCGTCTTATGGTCCGACAGCGAGACTACGTTCGCCGGAACGATCCTCGCCCGCGGCGGCGTCAGGAGCGGCGACGGCGGATTCGTGGAGGTTTCGAGTCACCGGCTGCTGAATTACAGCGGTACGACCGACACTCGCGCGCCAAAAGGTGCGGTGGGCACACTGCTGCTCGATCCGGCTGACTTTTATATCCAGAATTCGACGCCGCCGACCGGTGCGTCGTGGATGACGCCGCAGCAGGTTGAAGCTGCGTTGGCAACCAGCAATCTCGTGATTGCGACCAACAACAGCAGCAATCCGCAGGGCCAGAACGGCGACATTTTCGTCAACGACACCATCCGCTGGAGCACCGACAATTCACTCACGCTCAGCGCCTATCGCAACATTGATATCAGCACCAACGGCGTAAAAATTGTGAACCTTGCAAGCGGAAATCTGGTGCTCCGCGCCGACAACACCGGAACGGGACAAGGGATAGTCGTTTTCGATCACGGAGCCCACGTCGACTATACGGGGAGCACTGGAACGGTCTCACTCTTTTACAACCCAAGCGGATCCCAAACGACCAAATACCAGAATCCGACGAATTACTTCTGTCCTCCCTGCCCAGGCGGGGGCGGCGTTTTCGTCAATCAGCCGTCGCAACTGACGGCCTACATGCTGGTAAACAACGCGGCCGATCTGCAAAACGTCAGCACGAATGTCAGTGGCACCTATGCGCTGGGCCGCAACATCGACGCTGGCTCGATTGCGAATTTCACGCCGATCCAGAATTTCACCGGCCTGCTCGACGGCCAGGGCCAGACCATCGCCAACGTGACGATCGCGTCCACAGCCCAGAACGTTGGGCTGTTCGGCAGCATCGGTAGCGCCGGCGTGGTGCGCAACCTCAACCTGGCCCACGTCACGGTGAGCGGCCTAGGCTCCCAATTTGTTGGCACGCTGGCGGGAACGAACGCGGGAACGATCAGCAACGTCTCCGCCAGCGACGTCGCGGTGAGCGTGGGGTCGAACGGTAACGGCGGCGGGCTCGTCGGCTTAAACAGCGGCACCATCACGAATGGGTTCGCGACCGGCGACGTCACCGGCGCGGCCGGCACCAATGGGTTCACGACGCTGGGTGGGCTCGCCGCGGTGAACCTGGGCTCGATTTCGAGTTCGTTTGCATCTGTAGCCGTGGGAAGTCCGGACGTTGCGAACCTTCAGGCCGGCGGCTTGGTCGGCAGCAATTCCGGTACGATCCTCTCATCCGTGGCCACCGGCAACGTGCAGGCCGGCGATGGAAGCATTGCCGGCGGGCTAGTCGCTTCGAATTCGGTCGGCGGCGCCATCACCGGCTCGCAGGCGAGCGGTAATGTCACCGTCGGCGCGGAGAGCGTCGCAGGCGGCTTGGTTGGAGCCAACGCCGGCACCATTGCAGATTCTACTGCTTCGGGTGCGGTCACCAGCACCGGTGCTGACAGCATCGTGGGCGCGTTGGTCGGAACCAGCACCGGCACCATCACGAATTCTATCGGTTTGGGCGTGGTCACCGGTGGGGTGCCCGCCGCGCCCAATTTGCCACCGATTCCACCTATCATTCCAGGCTGCGGCGACCCACTCTGCGGGCTCCTCAACATCCTGCCGCCAGCGCCGGCAACGCTGCCGGCCGCGGCCTTCTTCGAGTCGCTGCCGGGACCGACGCAGGTCATCAATAATCTCGTCGGCATAGGTCCAAGTCAGCTCGCGGCGCTCAACCCCGCCGCGCCGCCGTTGTTCGAGACCGTCCAAGGCGGCATCCGACTGCCCCCGCAGCAGCCCGCTTCGCCTGCGCAAGGGGGTCAGCAACAGCTGCCGTCGGGCTTCGACCGGCGGGTCATCGACATTCCGCCGTCCACTGAGACCCGTTTCGTCAAGGACGAGGTGGTGCTGCAGATCGCCACCAATGTCGCTGTGGAGCGGCTGCAAACCGCGGTCGGCCGTCTCGGGTTGACGCTGCTCGCCTCGGAAAACCTTGCCATCACCGGCTCGACCGTGGCGCGCTTCCGTATCACCAACGGGAGGAGTCCCGCCGAGATCATACGCGCGCTCGCGGCCATCCAGTTCGTCGCGGTCGCGCAGCCGAACTACGTCTACACCTTGCAGCAGCAACCCGAGGAAACCGCGCCGGCCGCACGCGGCGACACCGGCTCGAAGGGCGACCCCGCGCAATACATCGTCGAGAAGCTCAAGATCTCCGACGTTCACCGCATGGTCAGGGGCACCAATGTCCCGATCGCGGTCATCGATTCGGAGATCGACGCTGCGCATCCTGATTTGGAAGGCGTGATCGCGCAGCGCTTCAGTGCGGTCGGCGCGCCGGAGAAGCCCGACGCGCACGGCACCGGCATGGCCGGCGCCATCGCCTCGCACCAGCGGCTCCTCGGTACGGCGCCGGCCGCGCGGATCCTCGCCGTGCATGCCTTCTCCACCGCGGCGCCGACGCCCCAGAGCACCACATTCAGCATCCTCAAGGGCATCGATTGGTCGGTGCGCGAAGGCGCCCGCATCATCAATATGAGCTTTGCCGGTCCGAAGGATCCCTCGCTCGAGCGCGCGCTCAAGGCGACCTACGACAAGGGCATCGTCTTGATCGCCGCCGCCGGCAATGCCGGGCTGAAATCTCCGCCGCTCTATCCCGGCGCCGATCCCAACGTGATCGCGGTCACCGCGACCGACGTGGACGACAAGCTCTTCACCGGCGCCAATCGCGGCAAATACATTTCCGTGGCGGCGCCGGGCGTCGATATTCTGGTGCCGGCGCCCGAAGGCGATTATCAGATCACCACGGGAACGTCGGTCGCGGCCGCTGAGGTCAGCGGCATCGTGGCGCTGCTGCTGGAACGCAATCCCAAGCTAACGCCGGCCGACATTCGCCGCATCCTCACCACGAGCGCAAAGCGGCTCGGGCCCGGCCAGCGCGACAACAATTTCGGCTCGGGCCTCATCGATCCGCTGCAGGCGCTGCAATTGGCCGATCCGAGAACCGCGACCAGGACGCCACCCCGCCGGCGGTAGAGCGGTGCTGTAGCGGATTGGACGAAGCTGCCTGAAAACAGATCTCGCCGACGAGGTGATCGAATGAAGCCTCGGCCATGAATTACGAGGGCATTGACTACGTTGTTCGCGCAAGCCCAGGCCGCGATCAATGGACCCTGCTCATCTACTTTTCTGACACTGATGCCACCGTGGTCAAATTCAGTGGAACGCGAGACGAGGCAAGTGCGGCAGCGCGTCGACGGATCGATAACTGGGTGAAGCGGCAGCGGCAAAAGCAGCGAGCCCCTTCATCGCAGGCTTAATGTTGTGCCCCTCACCCTCTGCCCCCACCAGCCTCTCATCACCCGTGTACGCTTCTGGGCAGGACTGGACCATACTCGACGATGGATAGGCGCCTGCTATCGGTCCACATGTCGATGCGGTGTGGGCGAAGTGGGTGCGGTTTTTCATGACTGATTGCTTATACTCGTCACACAATTGCGAAGAAGCGGCGCACCTAGCCCTCGATCTAGTCTTCGTTTGGCTGCATGAGGCCGCTCCCCATCCCCCGCGAAAAAAAGCCGTACCGGCGACGGATTTTATCTCGGCCGAGCGCAAGTTCACGGAGGTATGCGCCTTTGCACGTCCTCTTGCAGAACTTGTTGCCCCACCAACGATGCGTCACCATGCCGAAACGTCCTCCACAATGATCGCAGACTTGAGGCTGCCTCATCCTATCCTCGCACAACAGAGGGCTCGTGCCTGCGAGCTTGGGAAAGCCAAAGTTGTTCTAGTTCGAGCAGATAGGCCTTTGTGTCTAGGCAACTGGCGCTCATGGCCAGATTTCTGGCCACGAAGGCGCGCTGGCGGTATTCGGCACTAACCTCCGCGTTGCTCATGGGGAACCCTCCTCTTGGCTGGTGTGGACGGACAAGGGCCCGCTCAGCATGAGTGGTACCCATCGCCCATGGGTCGCTTGTTGTGACGCGGCGGGTTCAACTGAAGCGCGCACGCTTTCGTGAAAATGGTTTCATCGAGGGCAAAAACGGTTTCAATTATGTTTCGTGGCTAACCACGGCGCCGCGACATCGAGCATGGCATCATAGACGGGGCCGGACGAGCGGTAGCGGAGCTCAAGCGCGTCATGCAAGCTGCAAAGGAGAATCCGGCAATGAGCGAGAAGGAGAGGTATACCGTGTTCGCCAACCTGAAAATTGGGAGTGCGCTTGTTGCGTTGGTTTGCATCGCAGTTGCGCCAAACGCATCAGCCGTAACTGCCGAGGTCGCAAAAAAGTGTAATGCTCTGACCGCCAAAGCGTATCCTCCACGCGTGGTCGGCAATCCTGCGGCAGGTTCCGCAAAAGGAACGGGGCAATCCCAAGGGGACTATTTTAACAAATGCGTGGCCAATGGGGGCAACATGGATGATCCCTCCAGCAAGGAAGCAAAGTGATTAATACCAGGCTGCGGAGACACTGACTCATCCGCGGCACCATCCGCGCTTGAGCATGGGCGCCTACATCCCATTGGATAGAAATGGGACCCGTGTGCCGGGACTGGGGGCATTTGGCAAGGCTGTCTGATTGACACTGAGGAGGAAACACTCGCCGACCAAATTCGATCTAGTCGTGAACCTGACCACGGCCAAGGCGCTCAGCCTCAAAATTCCGCCGACGCTCCTCGCCCGCGCCGACGAGGTGATCGAATGAAGCGCCGCGAGTTCATCACGGTGCTCGGCGGCGCGGCGGCGGCGTGGCCCGCTCGCGGCGCGCGCGCAGCAGCCCGATCAGGTGCGCCGGATCGGGGTCTTGATGTCGGTTCGTGAGAACGATCCAGAAGCACAAGCTTGGCTCGGCACGTCCCTCAGGCCGTGCACGGGAGAGCGAGAGAGCCGTGACCACATTTTTTATCAGTTCGGACAATCCCGAGACCGATCTTCAGCGATGTCATGAATCACGAAAATTTCTAAGCCGGCTTGTGATCACCGGAGCCACCGAGCAGGGCGAGATCAAGTTGTTCGAGGGCGTTGTTCAGTCGATCGAGGACCATGGTGAGAACGCGCCTAAAGGCAGACGATGGCGGGTGCTGATGATCGATGAATTTTAGCGGATCGCCGCCTGTCGTTCCTGCAAGTGGCATCATAGCCAGAGCAAGCCGGATTCCTCCGGCACCAGAGGCGAATTTTGAAACGAGTTCCGCGAGCTCCTGTAGGCTTCAACGCACAATATTTATTGTGCAGGTAAGCGTCGTTGTGAAATCTATCTGCACCATCATCTGCGAGTCTCGAATACAGCCAGCATCGGGCCAAGCGATAAGATGTTGCCATGGCGATTGAGCGAGGGCGCATACAAGCTCGAAGCACTGCCTCCGTCGAGAAACAGGGCGTTGGGGCAATTCAGCCCGTCACGGAATAGGCGTGCAAAGGCGTCAAACGAAACCTCTCCCTGAGAGATGGCGAATATGACTTTGCCATCCGCGCGTACTCCCACACCATTGCGCGTTTTGAGCGACGTGCTGTGCCGGTCGAAACGGGGATGCAAGCGCCCGTTTATCACCAGCATCGGCCCGGATTGCGTCGCCAGGTCCGCCTGAGGGCGCTGCTTAAGAAACGCTCGGGTCTCCGCGACGGCCGCCCTATCGACGGATACATAAAAGACCCCATTCGGCTTCATGTGAAAATTGCCATAGCCCGACGTGGTGTTTACATGCACGAACTCGCGCCCCTGTTGCACATAGAGCCCCACAGGCTTGAGGGCCGGATCAAACATGCCGGCGTTGGTGGCGAATAGCAGTTTGCCTCCCTCGCCTTCGAGCGCGCGCGGCAGGGCGGAGAGATACGCATAGGCAGTTCCGTCTGACCGCTTCCAATAGAGCCTGATCGTCTGCTGACGCAGATCGACCTCACAGACGGTGTACGCGCTGCGCTCATACTCCATTGCGCGGCACGGTCCCGGTTCGGCCAAGGCGCTGCTATTGTGTGCGGCAAGACTGAGTGCCACCACGAGGCGACAAGCGGTCGCTCGCGTTTGCTCCGATGCCAAACGATTCATCGTTTGCCGCCGATCCGCCATATGCATGCCCTACTCTAGACCCTCGTTCCACTCGTCAGAAAACCGGCAGCACTAGCCCGTGAAGCGCGAGGCGGAGGAGGATTGGGGCAGGGAGCGCTGGGGTCGCAGTAAGAGGGTCAGATGGTTCGCGACACAATTCATTCCAGCGAGACCGGACGCCAGATTGGCTACATCGAGAACAAACAGGCGTTCAACCTTATACGTCGCCAAGAGTGCATGCCGCGCAACCAGCGTTGTGAGCAATTTTATACAGACACGGACGCAAGATCGGCTCAGACTTATTCATACGGAGCGCTTCCAGTCATCAGCCCCCGACCCAAGAGCGCCCGAGGCCCCTCGCCGATGTCATCGGTTGGTGTCTGTCTAGTGTGAGTGTGTATGCGTAAGCGTACAGAGCCTCTGCTTTGAGTCACCGACCCCAATCCCCCTCGGCCTCCGCTTCACTGGCGCGGCCGTGAGGCACGAAGCGCAGCGGCGAGCTGCTGCTGGCGATGAAATCATAGAACAAGCGAAAAAGAGGGACGCGCTCGTGACTGTGGAGCACAGGAGCCACTTGATCGAGGAGTGCCACCGCCAAGCCGCTGAGGCCCGGCGTTTGGCTGACGCCCCGGGCGTCTCGCTGGACGAGAGAGACGATCGTTTGTAGTGGAACGGCGGTGGTTGTCGCTGGCGGCATGTTTCGGAGGTGCGATGATTCGTGGGCCGTCGTTATGCGAGCGACCATGATAACCGCTGCTCCGCGCCCGATGTCTTCGGCTCCTCTCGATGGAACGCCAGTCCGATTGTTCGCCTCTCTCGGGTCCGCGATTGCATCGTTTTGGACGGCTGAACGATCCCGGAAAGCGTTTGGGGCGGGGGACTATCGTGCGGGCTGGTTTTTGCTCGACGACGAGGCAGTCGAACTTAACAACCCGAGGGGATGGGAACCACTAACCCACGAAATTGATCGCTGAGAAAGCGCGGGACTTTGGCGAGCAAAAGCGGAGGCCGCCGAAAACCGGGCGCTGACGCCACCGCCCGCTGGCGGTGAGGTGACGGTGTTCGCAATTACCTCTGCGCCCACTGCGAGAAGCAGGCGCTCCGTCGTGAATCGGTCGGCACCGATTGCTTTCTCAAGCTGCCCGGTTGACCGGAACCCCCTGGTAGCTCGGGGGTCTTTCAGCATCGCACGAAGCGTTTGCTTTTGGCTCCACTCGCGGATTAAAGTCCAAACCACTCGCATCCTCCCATAGATAGAAGTCGGCACCAGCGCATCGACAAAACAGGATCGACGGGAACCTGCATCACTTGAGCCGCATTTCACCAGGGCTGGTGGTGTAGGTGCTTGCTCTGCTCACGTTGCGCTGCCAAGCACCGCACAGAACACTACGTTGCCCTTACCCGGCGGCTGCATACAGACATGCCCACGCCCATCAGGGCTGTCGCGGGGGTCGGGCTGGTTGTCCTCCAGAATACCCACAGGGATCGGCATCCACTCTCCGTCCTCCCGCCGATGCGCGAACCACGTCCCACCGATGAGCTTGAAGCTGGTTGAATAGCAGTCCTTCTCGTTGCAGCAGGAGTGTTGTCGATGACCCGGCCGCATCCACGTTTGGTAGAAGTGGCCGACGTCGCCGTCGTGAGTGTGCTGATGAAGCTCTTGGCCGCTTGCGGGGTAAAGGAGCCAATACAGAAGCGCTGCTCCACCAAAGATAAACAGAGCCGCTCTGAAACCTTCAGCCACGCACATCAGCGAACCGCCGCCAGCGTAGCGATGGCCGATGTCGTCACGCGGCACTTCAGCAGGTTTCGTAGAACTGGGTGCCAGTGACATAGAGCGAGCCGCGATATCGACGCTGAGGGTTCAAGAATTCTTTGAAGGGGATGGTGCAAGCACGCGGGAACGTTGCAATACTGCGACCTAGCAACTCATCGCTGTCAATGTTCGTTTTTTGGACGGCCCTCGCGTTTTTTGGATGGCCTACAACAGAGGGGTTTATCGGGAATTTTGAAGTCAGTGGGGTGGCGTCATCTTGGACGAATGCAGCCGGACCAGGAGGCTTATTCGGGCTGCTGCACGCCCTGCGCCGCGCCGAGACGATCCATCAGCGCAGTTGAAGCGCCGCAAATTCCGCAGCGACATCACGCAGGCGTGACGTGGCTTTTGAACGCGCTCGAACCCTTCCGCGACAAACGGGTATTGCAGACACCTAATTGGAGCCAGCCGGGACCGACACCAGTGTGTCCTGGCTGGCCACTTAGCGTGTGGGTGTGTGCGGGAGGACGACAATGATAGCGGCACCGAAGCAGCATTATGAGCACTACGAGGCCGAGGACTTGACGGGGCTGAAAAAGCTCTATGAGCACCACGCCGAGGATTGTGTTCGGGCGGCCGAGTTGACGGTCGATACTCGACGGCGTGCGCAATATCTAAAACTGGCACGCGAGTGGACTGAAGAGGCGGACGCGCTCGAAGCATCGACGCAATAGATGTGGCTGAGAACAGCTAGCCGCGCTCGTTCATGATGCCGCGCCCGCAAGCTCGGCTGAAATGTCCCGCAGCGAACGCTGAGCGCCCTTTGGGCGACGCCGACGCAGTTGACGGACCCCGGCGACCAGCTCGGGATTGCGCTCGGGGTGGCTCTTGCGCCCCTCGCACTTGCCGGCTTCACGGCGAAGTGATCGGATTTCATCCGAGTACGCTGACATCGGGGCATAGAGGGAGTGGACCTGGCGCCATCGCGAGCAAGAGCGAGCTTGTTTTTTTCGGCCAATCTTTTGTTGTTTTTGACCACCTGTGAACCCTAGGGCAGCGCTCGGAGACAAAGCATTAGGCCATCGCGGTGAAGAATGTCGGGCCACACCGCCGCGAGCAGTAAGTGCCAGTGCAAACCCTAGCCAAAGCTTATGAAGACCGCGCGGAGGATTACACCCGCGCTGCTGAACGGACTGACGATCCCGTGTTTCGCAGGCTGCTGCTTATGCTTGCGCTACAGTGGAAACAAGCTGCGCAGGAAGAAGCTAAGAGCAAGAACGCGCCTACCCCGCGAGCATCGAGTTAGCAACGAAGCGTCTGCTGACGCTGATGGTTAGAGACATCCTATGCCGCTTTCACTAGCCGATCTGTTTGCGTATCAAGCTGACGAAGCCGTTCGGACTGTTCTTACCCTCAAAGATCAAAAAGATCGCAAGCGCCGTCTCAGATTGGCGCAGAAATGGACGCAAGCGGCCGCCTTGCTCCGAGCATCGACGCGATAGACGCCGCAGAGAACGGCACCCCACGCTCGTTCACGATGCCACGCTCGGCGTCAGCACCACTCACGGCCGCATCGTAAAACTCATCGACCAGCTCGTACCCCCCGCTTGGCTTGTCCGAAGAAGAAGCAGCGTACCGCATAGGCAAAGGCCGCCCAAAGCGCGGCCCTACAAAGAAAAGCGCCGCTGCGGCGGGGCATCGAGATTAGGGCAATTCACAACAAACAGCACCAGCGTGTCACAGGCGTGTCATTCGCCAAAACGAGATTCCCCTACGATTGGAACCGTTGAGCGGCATCAGTCCCCTAGTAACACGTGGTGGTTCGAGAACGGGTGTAGCAGTTCAGGCGTCGCACGCCGATTGCGCCTATAGTATGGCCCCCGTAGCCGTCGCTGTAAGTGCTGGTGTACTTACCACCGATCCAGCCAGTCGTATTGCCATATCGATCAGTATAGGTGTTTACGGTGCTGCTGCCGTCAATGCCGGTCGTATAGCCAGATCGATCCGTGTGAAGGATGCTATTTTGGCCGTAGGACGGAAGAATTGATATCGCCAATGCCAGCGACGCAAGGAGGAGGCGAGTCATTGGACACCCCTTCGGTTGTTAGTGCAGACGGCTGCAGTCATATAGGGTCACCCTCACGTTACCTCCACAGCCGATCTTCAAAGTGCCCTCAACGGCCTTGCGCGTCATCTCTTCATCGCGCGCACGGCGGGCCTTGCTCGGCTGCAGCTAGCTCACTGGCACGCTGGCGGCGCGAGGCCGTGCACGCAGCTAATCCTTAACGGACCGGCGCGGAGCCGTCGATTTTCCTGCGCACGAAGTCCAATTCTTCCCGCACTCGCATCTGCTCCTGCTCGCGCTCGGCCAGCCCGCGCAGCGCCCACACCAGTAGCTCAGGGATAACCAGATCGCCGGACCCCCATGTCGCTTTGGGTCATGTGTGGACGGCGCCTGATTGACAAGAGCTTTCTTACGTTGATGCAGCATTGGTTGGGTGCGGTCATGTGTCCGGCCTGTTGATGCGGCGCGGATGGCCGCTGGCCCTAATGCTCTGCGCGGATCAGGTCCCAATCCAAAGCACGCATTCGAACGAGATGCGTTGACCCAAGCGGGCTCTCCTGATCCCCGGAACGACCGTGTCCGCATTACGTCGTTGTGCCCTCGCCAATTCCTATAACTTTTCCTGCTGTTGACGGCTAAGCCGCCGGCAACAACTTCGGCTCCTTGAACCGCTCGCCGCGCACCATCATGGCCCAGGCCATGCGTGCGATTTTAACGGCGCCTGATTGACAAGAGCTTTCTTACGTTGATGCAGCATTGGTCGGGTGCGGTCATGTGTCCGGCCTGTTGATGCGGCGCGGATGGCCGCTGGCCCTAATGCTCTGCGCGGATCAGGTCCCAATCCAAAGCACGC
>WNGE01016754.1_pt1 | contig 11792 bp, 11 predicted proteins | sample 5400651 | NCBI WGS metagenome assembly WNGE01 (sample SAMN13153370, study PRJNA577476) | soil metagenome | isolation source: 60 cm soil or saprolite under grassland replicate 2 | place: USA:California | collected 2016-06-15 | reverse complement strand
TGATCGTGCGGTGCAGGCATGACCAGTTGTCGCCCGCCGATTGGACGCAGCGGCTGGCCGAGCTCGTCCATGGTGAGGCCCGGACGTTCGAGACCGGGTCGCACATGCCGGTGTTGACGAACGGTCCCGAGCTCGCCGCGCTCATCCAGCGGGCGGCCGCTGCCCCGGGAGGAGACACGCGTTATCGTTGACGCGGTAACAAACCTCTGCGGGAGCTCGCACCAAGCGCGGGCTGAGAGGGCGACGCGAGGGTCGCCGACCGCCTGAACCTGACCGGGTAATGCCGGCGTAGGGAGCGGGTCACCATGACCAGTACTGCTGTTCGTCCTGCACACCACGAGGCGCCGCTCGTCCTCACCACGGACAGTCCGCGCACTCTCAGTTTCCTGGACCAGTTCACACTCTGGGGGAACCTAGGCATCTCATTGTTCGGGCCCGTCACCGGTGCGCTCGTCGCGGCGTACACGGGCTCGCTGGCGCAAGGCCTGCTCGCGGTCGTGGTCGGCTGTGCGCTCGGCGCAGTGGTGCTTGGTGGGTCGGCCGTGTTCGGGTCGCAGACGGGTGCACCGGCGATGGCCTGCCTGCGCGGGCTGTTCGGACGCGGTGGATCGATCGCGCCGACCGTGCTCAACATCGCGCAGAACATCGGCTGGGCGACGATGGAGATCATCATCATCTCGCAGGCGGCGGTCGCGGTGACGAGCGAGCGGTGGCGCTGGCTGTTCGTCGTACTGGCCGGCCTGATCGCGACGACGATGGCGGTCCGGCCGCTCGGCAGTGTGAAGCTGCTGCGCAAGGTCACGGTCTGGTTGGTGCTCATCGCCTCGGCGTACCTGTTCGTCCAGGTGCTCAGCAAGCCGGTGCACGACCTGCCGCAGGACAGCGTGTACGGCTTCTGGCCGGCGGTTGACCTCGCCGCTGCGGGCGTGGTGTCGTTCGCGCCGTTGGCCGCGGACTACACCCGGCACTCGCGCACGAACAAGGCTGCCTTCGCCGGCTCAGCGCTCGGCTACGGTCTGGCCGCGATCGTGTACTACGCGCTCGGTGTGTTCGCGGTCGCGACGCTGCAGACGAACAGCGGGGACGTGATCACCGCCCTCGTCACCCTTCCGGCCGGCGCGATCGCACTGTTCATCCTGCTGGTGGACGAGGTCGACGAGGCGTACGCGAACGTCTACTCCACCACGATGTCCACGCACAACCTGATCGGCCGCCTCGACCGCCGGTGGATCTCGATCGGCATCGGCGTACTCGCGACCGGCCTCGCCCTGTTGGTTGACCTGGGCAACTACACCCAGTTCCTCTATCTGATCGGCTCGGTCTTCGTTCCGCTGTTCGCGGTCGCGATCGCCGACTTTTTCGTTGTCAGCAAGAGAAACTGGGACGTCTCCGACACCGCCCGCTTCCGCTGGCAACCGACCGTGGCCTGGCTGATCGGCTTCGTCGCCTATCAGCTCGTGAACCCAGGCACGGTCTCCGGCTGGTCGTCGTTCTGGCTCGATCTCCAGCAACGCCTCTTCAACCATCATGCGGTCCCGGGCTGGCTCGGAGCGACATACACCTCCATCATCATCTCGATGCTCGCTGCGATCCTCCTCGGCCGGTTGGGCCGCTCAGCAAGAAGCGGCGCGCAACCAGTGGACAACTGACCCGGCTGAGCCGAGATACTTGCGCAATGCTGAACTCCGCACTGCGCAGCCGGGCCGAGTATGAGGAACTCGGAGCCGACGGTCTGGCCGCGCGTACCACGCCCGAGCGGGACGCGGCGATCGTGAAGGCTGTCGAGGAGCTCCTGGTGGGGCGCGAGTCGGTGCTCGACCTGTGCTGCGGGTACGGCCGGATCGCGGTGCCGCTGGCCCGGGCCGGCAAGGTCGTCCGCGCGCTCGACATCTCGCCGAATCTGGTCGAGGCCGGAAAGGCGAAGGCGGCCGAGGAGGAGCTGTCGATCGACTGGGCGATCGGCTCGATGACGGATCTGCCGTACAAGTGGGACACGTTCGACGCGGTGATCTGCCTGTGGACCGCGTTCCACGAGTTGTTCGCCGAGGACGAGCAGCTGTCCACGATCTGCGAGATCTCCCGGGTGCTGAAGCCGGGCGGCGTGGCGATCATCGAAGGCCCGGCCTGGGGCCCGGCGACGGCGGCCGAGATCGCCAACGGGATGCGCCAGGGCCCGGAGCACCGGATCGTCACCACCGAACACTTCGGCACCAGCAGCGTGCACTTCATCCACGACGAGATCAGCTACGGCCGGCTCTGCGCGGCCGCGGGTATCGAGGACTACAAGGTGTACAAGCGCGACTGGGGTGGCCGCCGCCGGCTCATCCTGGAGATCCGTCAACCGGCCGCTGACTGACTCATCAGACGCTGTTCCAGCAGAGAATCCGAACGCCGGATTCCCTTGCAGGTAAGGGAAAACAAGAAGCAGATCCCCACTCCACACTGGGGATCTGCTCCTTTTCGCCAGTGTAAATCCAAACGCTCGATTCCGGAAAAATCTGTCAGCTTTTCGATTCGAGATTCAGCAGGAATCGCTTCGCTTCCAGCCCACCCGCATAGCCGGTCAGGGCCCCAGTCGCCCCGATCACCCGATGGCACGGCAGTACGACGCACACCGGGTTCGCGCCGAGCGCCGTACCGACGGCCCGGGCAGCCTTCGGCTTGTGGATCTCGGTGGCCACTTGCCCGTACGTCGTCGTCCGGCCATAGCTGGTGTGGACCGGCAGGTCGCTGAGTACGAGGCGCTGGAACGGCGTCGCCAGCGCGAGATCCACTTCTAGGTCGAACGCGTGCCGGCGACCGGCGAGGTACTCGTCCAGTTGCCGTCGTACGTCGTCCAGCGCGCCGGGCAGTCGCAGTACGCGCGGAGACACGGCGCGGGCGAGGCGGTTCGTCATCGTCTCCTCGTCGCCGAAGGAGCTTGCCACGACCCGGCCGTTCGCGATCGCGAGCAACAGGGTGCCGATCGGGGTGTCGTGCAGGGTGTAGGCGACATCGGCTTCACCGAAGACCGGTGGTTTGAGGTCAGGTGTGGTGAGCCGGGTCAGTCGGCTCTCGAGGTCAGTCATCGTTCACTCCGAGTTTGGTGCGCAGCGTCGCGAGGGCGTCGCTGACGAGTCGGCGCGAGGCGGCGGGGGTGGTGTCCAGGGCGGCGGCCACGCCGTGGTGGTCGAGGTCGCCGACGTACTTGAGCGTGACGGCGAACCGTTGCCGTTCGGGCAGGTCGTTGACGGCCTGCCAAAGGTCGGGGTCCGGCCAGTCCGCGGCGTCGGGGCCTTCAACGGCGACCGGTGACGCCTCGTCCAGCGGGCTCTGCGGTCTGCGCGACCTGTGCAGGTCGGTCGCGCAGCGGGCCGTGATGGTCAGGAGCCAGCTGCGCAGGTTCTTCGCCGACGTCAGCTCGGGGTAGGCGGCGAAGGCCTTCTCCCAGGCGCGCTGGGCGACGTCGTCGCCATCCACCGGCCCGGCGAGCGCCCGCGCCAACCGCGCCACGTCCCGCCAGTGCTGGTCGACCAGCGCCTGGAACGGGGGCAGCGAAACCAACTCCCTAGCCATCACGCAAGTAGAACGCACGCACGTCGACTGGTGTGAGGGCAAGACGGCGGCGTGTCGTTCCAACCACTGGTCAGTTTCGGACAGTCATCCCAGATCGCGAGATTGTCTAGTTCCTCAGTAGACATTAATGAGAAGGTAGCTGACATGACGACGACCATGCTCACCCGCCGTCGCGTCATCGACTTCCTGCGGACGGCGAGCGCGACCTGTCGCTGACTCCTGCACGCGCTGTTCCGGCGGATTGCCGCCGTACGAGGCGTCTCTGAACCGCCTCCCACACCCCGCCCGGTCGTGGTGCTTCCTGCTGCCCATCGCCGGTCGTCCCTGCCCCGTTCCGAGGGAGAGACATGTCTGTTCATGCGATCAACCCGTCCGAACGCCCGTCCTTGTCCGTCGTACCAGACCGTTGGGAGGAGCGGATCGTCGACGCCGACGTCTACCGTTCCGTGTTCCGTCGCCACGCCGCCGGTGTCGTGGTGATCACGGCGGACGCCGGTCACGGACCAGCCGGGTTCACCGCCACCTCACTGGTCTCGGTCAGCCTGCTTCCACCGCTGGTCTCGTTCGCGATCGCCACGAGTGCGTCCAGCTGGCCGACCGTCAGCACGGCCGGCAGCCTGGTGATCAACTTCCTGTCCGCGGACCAGCAGGCCATCGCCGGCCGGTTCGCCACCAGCGGTATCGACCGGTTCGCCGAGCCGACCCGCTGGTCCAGGCTGCGCACCGGTGAACCGGTTCTCGACGAGGCGCCCAGCTTCCTGCGCGCACAGGTCGAGCACCGCTTCGCCGTCGGCGACCACTACCTGGTCGTCGCCCGCCTCGCCACCCACTCCGAACGTCGTGAGCACGAGCCGCTGCTGTACCACGACGGCCGCTACGTCACCGCCACCCCGAACACGAAAGCCGTTACCCACCATGTCTAGGATCCGCACGTACGCCGTACTGACCGCAACTCTCGCCACCGTCGCCCTGGTGGCCGGTTGCGGCGGTGACGCCAAGGCCGGAGGTGACGCCGGCGCCGGGAAGCTCGCCCTCGACGCCGCGCTGCCGACCACCGTGCCGGACGGCGCCAAGATCGTCGTCGGCGATCCGACCACGCAGAAGGCGCTGGAACTCGAAGTTCGTCCAGTTCGCCAACCTCAGCGGTGGTCCGCAGACGACCGAGGCGTTCCGGGCCAAGGCGCTCGACGTCGGTTCGGTCGCGGAAATCCCTCCGATCCACGCGACCTGGACCGGTCTGAAGGTGAAAATCGTCGCCTCGAAGTTCCGGCAGGACCCGATCAAGCACCCGATCTACAAGCTCGGCATCGCCCCCGGCGTGAACGTGAAGACGCTGGCCGACCTGCGCGGCAAGAAGATCGCCTTCAGCCCGGGTCAGGCGCAAGGCGCGCTCATCCTCAAGGTGCTGAAGAAGGCCGGCCTGACCAAGGAGGACGTCAAGCTGATCGAGCTGCCCAGCACCGGTGACGTGTACGTGCAGGCCCTCGCCTCCAAGCAGGTCGAGGTCGCCCCGATCGGCAGCGTGCAGATCAAGCGGTACCTGGCCAAGTACGGCAAGGACGGCGGCACCACGATCGACCACGGCCTGCGCGACGACGCCGGTCACCTGTACGTGCTGCAGAGCTCGCTGGAGGACCCGGCCAAGGCCGCCGCGATCCGCGCGTACGTCGCCGCCTGGGGTATCGCCCAGATCTGGATCGACAAGCACCCCAAGGAGTGGATCGAGGGGTACTACGTGAAGGACCAGGGCCTGACCGAGGCCGACGGCCAGTGGCTGGTCGACAACGCCGGTCACCCGGACATCCCGTCGGACTGGAGTGACGCGATCCAGCGTCAGCAGGAGACCATCGAGTTGCTGGCCAAGGAGACCGGCAACCCGGTGATCCAGGCCAAGGACCTCTACGACCTGCGCTTCCAGACCGTCGCATCGGATGCGATCAAGGCGGCAGAGGGGGCGGCGAAATGAGCGCCACAACACTGCCCGGTATCCGGGCCAAGGAAGTCGCCGGAAGTCCCGTCGTACGACGTCGCCGCCTCGGCCCGGGCAAGCCGATCAAGTTCGGCGCCGCCATCGGACCGGTGCTGCTGCTGGCGGTCTGGAGCATCGGATCGGCCACCGGCTGGATCGACCCGCGGTCGCTGACGGCGCCCTGGACCGTGGTCACCACGGCCGGCGACCTGATCGCCGACGGCCGGCTGCAGTCGAACCTGTGGACCTCCACCCAGCGGGCGTTCATCGGCCTGGGCTTCGGCATCGTGCTGGGCGTCGTACTGGCGCTGATCTCAGGACTGAGTCGCCTCGGCGAGGCGATCCTGGACGGGCCGGTCCAGATCAAGCGGGCGATCCCGTCGCTGGCGCTGCTGCCGCTGCTAATCCTCTGGCTCGGCATCGGTGAGGGCATGAAGATCGTCACCATCCTGCTCGGCGTCTTCATCCCGATCTACATCCACACCCACAACGGCCTGCGTACCATCGACGCCCGGTACGTCGAACTCGCCCAGACCGTCGGCTTGTCGCAGTGGGACTTCATCCGCCGGGTGGTCCTGCCGGGCGCGCTGCCCGGATTCCTGCTCGGCCTGCGGTTCGCCGTGACCGGCGCCTGGCTGTCGCTGGTCGTCGTCGAGCAGATCAACTCCACCAGCGGTATCGGCTACATGATGGAACTGGCCCGGACCTACGGCCAGACCGACATCATCATCGTCGGCCTGGTCCTGTACGGAGTCCTCGGCCTGCTGTCCGACGGTGCCGTCCGCCTGATCCAGAGGAGGGCCCTGTCATGGCGCCGCACCCTGGCCTCCTAATTGTGCTTTTGGCCGGGCCTCCGGCGCCGGCAGGGTCATGGGGCCTTGGCTCCCGGCCTTCCCTCGTCGCTCCAGTCGCTTCGCTCCCTTCACTCCTCAGTCCAGGCCGGGAGGCCCCATGACCGCGCTCATGACCGCGACCGTTCAGGTTCGAGGCCTGGTACGGCGTTACGACGAACGAGCTGTGTTGGACGGGCTCGACCTGGACATCGCGCCCGGCGAGTTCGTGGCTCTGCTGGGGAAGAGCGGATCCGGCAAGAGCACCCTGCTGCGGGCGCTGGCGGGACTGGACGCCGGTGTCGCCGGGTCCGGGGAGCTCGTCGTACCTGGGAATGTGTCCGTCGTCTTCCAGGACTCCCGGTTGTTGCCGTGGGCAAGAGTGCTGGACAACGTCGTACTCGGGCTGTCGGATGCCTCGGAGCGTGGCCTTACGAGTCTTGCGGAAGTGGGGCTGGCCGGCCGCGAGAAGGCCTGGCCGAACGAGCTGTCCGGTGGCGAGCAGCAGCGGGTCGCGCTTGCGCGGTCGTTGGTTCGTGAGCCGGAGTTGCTGCTGGCGGACGAGCCGTTCGGGGCGCTAGACGCGCTCACCCGGCTGAAGATGCACGCGTTGCTGCGGAAGTTGTGCGCGGCACATCAACCCGCCGTACTGCTGGTGACGCACGACGTCGACGAGGCGATCGTGCTGGCCGACCGGGTCATCGTGCTCGACGAGGGCAAGCTCGTCGCCGAGGAACAGATCGAACTGGCCGCGCCGCGGAGCCCGGCCGATCCGGGGTTTTCGTTGGTGCGGAGTCGACTCCTTGACGCATTGGGGGTTTCGCTTTGACGTCCTCCTCGCCCCTGATGGACGGGGATTTCAACTACTACACGGAGGTAGCGAGTTGAGGTTCACGCTTCGGCGAGACCCGTGGTGGCGTCTCTCGGCGTGCGCTGACGGCCCGTCCGGCCGCGATGTTGATGGCCGCGTTCACGTCTGCGTTCGCCCGGTGCCCGCAGGCCACGCACCGGAACACCGCTTGGCTCTCGCGGTTGTCCGGTGCGCGGTGCCCGCAGACGCTGCAGGTCTGCGACGTGTACGCCGGGTTGACTTTCTCGACCCGTCCCGCGGCCTTGTGCTCCATCCGGTTCACCAGGTCGCCCCCGCCGTTGGCCAGGATGCTCCGGTTCAGCCCCGCCTTGGCGCGGCGTCGGTTCGGCAGGTACCGACCTGGCCGTTCGGGGTCGGGTTTGGGCTTGGGACGGCGGGTCATCTGGGCGATCTGCAGGTCTTCCACCCGGATGAGGTCGAACCGGCGGGCGAGGTCGGTGCTGGTCTTCTCCACCCAGTCCTTGCGCCGGTCGCCGGCACGGGCCATCAGCTTGGCGATCGCGGCCTTCACCCGCCGACGCCGGTTGGAGCCGCGGCGGCAGCGGGCCAGGCGCCGCTGCAGGTGCTTGAGCCGTTCCTGCTCGCGTTCCGACAGCCCGGGGCAGGTCAGGAGTTCACCGGTGGACAGGGCCGCCGACACCGTCACTCCACGGTCCACGCCGACCACTCCACCTGTGCCCGGTGCGGGGATCGGTTCCGGGATCGCGGCGAACGCGAGGTGCCAGCGGCCGAGCCGATCACGGGTGATGCGGTACGACTTCGCCTCGGGAATCGCGCGAGACAGCCGGAACCGCACCCAGCCGACCTTCGGCACGAGTACGGAAGCCCACTTCCGGTTCAGCTTCACGACTCGAGATGCCTGGGATCCGACGATGCGGAATCCCTCGTGCAGCCGGGCTTTGCGCCAGGTCGGCCGTCGGTGGGTTCCGGCGTAGAAGTTCCGGACGGCCTGGTCGAAGTCGCGCAAATCCTGCTGCTGCACGGTCTGCGACCCGGCCCGCAGCCAGCCGAACGCGGCCCGCGCCTCGGTCAACTGCCGACACTGCCCAGCGAAGTTCGGCGTCGCGCCTTTGTCGCGGGTCCACATCGACCACTGCTCAAGCGCCAGGTTCCACACGTGCCGGGCATGCCTGCACTGTTCCAGCAACGCCGCTTGCTGCGCGGGGGTCGGGCACATCCGGAACCGGGACATGACGCATACCCAATCAGCCGGGACCGACAGTCCCCGATCTCCGAAGGGAGGGAGTCGCGGATCGGCCCCACCCTGAACGACGGGGGCTCCCCGCGACAACTCAGGTGACCAGACAGCTGCATTTGAACGCGTTCTTGATGAGCACCGGGCACCACGAGGCGTCGTGGCGGCTGCCGGAGAGCAATCCGTTCGCGAACACTTCGGTCGAGCACTATCGGGAGTTGGCTCAGATCGCCGAACGCGGGAAGTTCGACTCGATCTTCTTCGCCGATTCGCCGGTGCTGTTCGGTGACGTCGGCCGTCGGCCGGCCGGCTCGCTGGAGCCGACGGTGCTGTTGACCGCGATCGCGGCGGCGACCTCCCGGATCGGACTGATCGCCACCGCGTCGACGACGTACAACGAACCGTTCAACCTGGCCCGGCGGTTCGCCAGCGTCGACCACGTCAGCGGCGGGCGGGCGGGTTGGAACGTCGTGACCACGGCCGGTCCGGAGGCGGCGAAGAACTTCAACCTCGCGGACCAGCCGGCGCATGCCGAGCGGTACGACCGGGCGGCGGAATTCCTCGACGTCGCGTACAAGTTGTGGGACTCGTGGCAGGACGACGCCGCGATCGCCGACAAGGACGCCGGTGTCTGGGGGCTGAACGAGCGGGTGGTGCCCATCGACCATGTCGGGCGGCACTTCCAGGTCCGTGGGCCGTTGAATCTGCCCCGGTCGCCGCAGGGTCATCCGCTGATCGTGCAGGCCGGCTCGTCGGAGGACGGGAAGGGTCTCGCCGCTCGGTACGCCGAGGCCGTCTTCACGGCGCAGCAGACGTTGCAGGACGCGCAGGACTTCTATCGCGACCTGAAGGCGCGGACGGCCGCGTTGGGACGTGACCCCGACACGATCAAGATCCTGCCGGGCATCGTTCCGGTCATCGGTGGGACGGAGGAGGAGGCATTCCGGCTGGAGCGGCAGCTCGATGAGCTGATCCGGCCCGAGTACGCGCGGCTGCAGTTGGCTCGGACGTTGCGGGTGAAGCCGGAGGACCTGCCGCTCGATCAGCAGTTGCCGGACGATCTGCCGGACGAGGACGAGATCGAGGGTGCGAAGAGCCGCTACACCTTGATCGTGACGCTCGCGCGGCGGGAGAAGTTGACCGTGCGCGAGTTGATCGGCCGGCTGGGTGGTGGCCGTGGGCACCGAACCTTCAGCGGTACGCCGGAGCAGGTGGCGGACGCGATCCAGGACTGGTTCGACGCCGACGCGGCCGACGGCTTCAACATCATGCCCGCGGTGCTGCCGTCGGGGCTGGCCGCCTTCGTGGACGAGGTGGTCCCGATCCTGCAGAAGCGTGGCCTGTTCCGGTCCGAGTACACCGGGACGACCTTGCGGGAGCACTACGGGCTGGCCCGCCCGGCCGGTCGTACTGCCTCTTTGGAGGAGGCGACGGCCTGATACGTGTGCGCCGGGCCCCATCAGGTGGTGGGGCCCGGCGTGCTGTCAGTTGACCTTGACAACCAGCTTGCCGACGGCCGCGCCGTCCTGCATGATCCGGTGCGCCGCGCCGATCTCCTCCATCGCGAACACCCGGTCGATCCTGACCGGAAGCTTGCCATTGGCAACCAAGTCGACGTACCGCTGGAACGCGTCGGCCGGCAGGTCGCTGCTCTCGCCGCCGTACGCCGTCAGTCGCACGCCGTTCGGCAGATACCCGATCGGGTAGAAGTCCGGGATCGTCCAGTTGTCGCTGAGCATTCCGGTGAAACACACCGTCCCGTGCACCGCCGTCGCTGTGAGCGTGTCCGGCAGCACATTGGTCCCGACCAGTTCGAGGGCCGCATTCACCCCGTCCGGCAGGATGTCCCGGACCTTTGCCGCCACGTTGCCATCGTCAACAATGGGGTAATCGACACCGAGGTCTCGTAACACCTTTGTCCGTTGGGGATTCCGGGTGGTGGAGAACACGGTCAGCCCGTAGCCCTTGGCCAGCACCGCCGCCGCCACGCCGACCGACGACGTACCGCCGCGCACGAGCAACGTCTGCCCGCGCTCGATCGCCAAGCCGGTGTGCAGCGACCCGTGTGCCGTCTGCAGCATCTCCGGGAGCGCGCCGAGCGTGGCCCAGTCCAGGTCCGTCTTCACGGGGATGACGGATGATGCCGGGACGACGGTGTACTCGGCGTACCCACCGTCGTACTCCCGCCCCATCCCGCCCATCATCGCCACCACCTGCTGGCCGGGCTCGAACTCCCCGCCGGGCGCCGCGTCCACCGTCCCGGTCGCCTCGATCCCCGGAATCACCGGGAACCGGGCATTCGTCGCCAGGCCCGCGCGCAGGTGGTACTCGGAGCGGTTCAGGCCGAACGCCTCCACCTTCACCCGAACCCACCCGACCTCAGGCTCGGGCACCGGAACCCGCCGTACCCGCATGTCCTCCGGCTCACCCGGACCGTCCAGCACGATCGCCCGCATCTCCATGGTCCTATCCTCCGGCATCGCAAGGAGCAATCGTTTTCCGGTGACCGGCGTGCCTGCGTGACTTGCTCACTTGAGCGCATGCCAGAGTTGAGTTATGGCGCAGAGCTTCCTCGAGAGGAAGGCCCCACGCGTGGTGGCCCATCGCGGCGCGAGCGACGTCAGTCCCGAGCACACGCTGGCGGCGTACCTCCGAGCGGTCGAGGCAGGGGCGGACGGGCTCGAGTGCGACATCCGGCTCACCTCCGACGGCCACCTGGTCTGCGTGCACGACCGCCGGATCGAACGCACCTCCAACGGCAGCGGCGTGCTGTCCACCATGAGCCTCGAGGAGCTCGAAGCCTTCGACTGGGGCTCCTGGAAGAACCCGTGGGCCGACCTGGACGATGAGGCCGAGTTGCCGAGTCCCGACGTACTGAAGGTCCTCACTCTCGACAAACTGCTCGCCACCGTCCGCGACGCCGGCCGCCCGCTCGAACTCGTGATCGAGACCAAGCACCCGACCAGGTACGCCGGACTCGTCGAACGCCGGTTGGTCGAAACGTTGGACCGCTACGGCTGGGCGTACCCGAAGCTCGGCTCGGAGTCCCCGGTCCGGGTGATGAGCTTCTCCTGGCTGTCGCTGCGCCGCCTGCGCACGATGGCACCCGGCCTCCGTACCGTGCTGCTGATGGACCGGGTCCCGCTCCGCTTCCGCGACGGCTCCCTGCCCACCGGAGTCTCCTCCGCCGGCCCCAGCCTGGAGATCATCACCGCCCACCCCGAGTACGTCGACCGCGCCCACAAGCACGGCCACCAGGTCTACGTCTGGACCGCCAACGCCGATGCCGACGTCCGCCACTGCCGCGACATCGGCGTCGACGCCATCATCAGCGACCGCCCCGAAGCCGCCCTGAAAACCCTCGCCCAACCC
>WNGE01032452.1_pt1 | contig 11793 bp, 12 predicted proteins | sample 5400651 | NCBI WGS metagenome assembly WNGE01 (sample SAMN13153370, study PRJNA577476) | soil metagenome | isolation source: 60 cm soil or saprolite under grassland replicate 2 | place: USA:California | collected 2016-06-15 | reverse complement strand
GCGTAGTGGCCGTGCGCCACCTGGATCGCCATGAAGCCCGCTCGCCGGCTGTTCCCCCGCTCCTGGTAGCTCGCGTGCGCGCGCTCGTAGGCGGCGATCGCCTCATCGAGCCGGCCCACCCAGAAGGCCGCTTCGGCCAGCAGCTCGAGGTCCTCGGGCGACAGGGGCACTCCCGCGTCGGCCGCCTGGAGATGCTGGAACGCGTCGTGCCAGGCGTGACGCTTGAGCGCCTCCCGCCCGGCCTCGAGCCGGCCATCTGGCTTGTCGGGCATGGGCTCGAACTATAGCACGCGGGCCGGGACCGGCCGGTCGCGCAGCGTATAATTCCGGCGTGGATCTCTTCGATCCTCCGCCGTCCACCGCGCCCCCCGCGCCGGCTCCGCTCGCGGATCGCATCCGTCCGCGCACGCTGGACGAGGTCGTGGGCCAGCAGCATCTGATCGGGCCGGGCAAAGTCCTACGCCGCGCGCTCGAGGCGGGGCAGATCCACTCGATGATTCTCTGGGGTCCTCCCGGCACCGGCAAGACCACGCTCGCGTTCCTCATGGCGCAGGTCGCGGGCGCGCGCTTCGTGCCCTTCTCGGCCGTGCTCGCGGGCGTCAAGGAGATCCGCCAGGTCGTGGCCGAGGCGCAGACGGACCGCGCCCGGGGCGGCAAGCGGACCATCCTCTTCGTCGACGAGATCCACCGCTTCAACAAGGGCCAGCAGGACGCCTTCCTGCCCCATGTCGAAAAGGGAACGCTGATCCTCATCGGGGCGACGACGGAGAATCCGTCCTTCGAGGTTAACGCGGCGCTCCTCTCGCGTTGCCGGGTCTACACGCTGCAGCCGCTCTCCGAGGACGACATCGTGGCCATTCTCGACCGCGCGCTCCGCGATCCCGAGCGCGGGCTCGGCGCCACGGGCGCTGGCGCCGACCCGGACGCGCTCCGGCTCATCGCGCGTCTCTCGGGCGGCGACGCGCGGGGCGCGCTCAACATCCTCGAGCTGGCCGTGACGCTCCACGGAAAAGCGGTGACGGAGGCGGCGATCCGCGACGCCGTCCAGAAAAAGGCGCTCCTCTACGACAAGTCCGGGGAGGAGCACTTCAACCTGATCTCGGCCCTGCACAAATCGCTGCGCGACTCCGACCCGGACGGCGCGCTCTACTGGCTCGGGCGCATGCTCGAGGCCGGCGAGGACGCGCTCTACATCGCGCGGCGGCTCGTGCGCTTCGCTTCCGAGGATGTCGGCAACGCCGACCCCCAGGCCCTGCGGCTGGCCCTCGACGCCAAGGAGTCCTATCACTTCCTGGGCTCGCCCGAGGGAGACCTGGCCCTGGCGCAGGCCGCCTGCTACCTGGCGCTCGCGCCCAAATCGAACGCGGTCTACGCCGCGTGGAACCAGGTCAGGCAGGACATCCAGGACAAGCCCGCCGAGCCCGTGCCGCTCCATCTCCGCAATGCCCCGACCGGGCTCATGGCCAACCAGGGCTACGGCAAGGGCTACCAGTACGCGCACGACGCCCCCGAGGCGCGCGTGAGCCAGGAGCACCTGCCCGACGCCCTGCGCGGGCGCGTCTACTACAAGCCGGTGGGCCGCGGGCTCGAGAAGGAGTTGGCGGCGCGGCTAGCGGCATGGAAGAAATGGCGGGAGCAGCAGGGCGCGCGGTGACCGGGCTCACTCGATCGCCTGAGGACAGGCCCGTCCGGCGGCGCGTCTGTTAGAGTAAGGCGATGGCGAAGAAGCTCCGCGTGGGCGTCGTCTTCGGCGGCGAATCGGGCGAGCACGAGGTTTCGCTCGCCGGCGCTGCGTCCGTGATGGCCGCCATCGACCGCGACCGCTTCGAGCCCGTGCAGATCGGCATCACGCGCGAGGGGCGCTGGCTCGTCGGCGGCGACCCGCTCCGCGCGCTCGCGCAGGAAGCCGCGGGCAAGGCGCTCGGCGAGGGCGGCGTCGAGGCCCCGGTCAAGCAGTCGCTGGCGGCGCGCGCGGGAGAGATCAGCACGTCGACGGCGCTCCAGCGCATGGAGTCGACCGAAGGCCTGCCGCCGGGGCTGCGCGAGCGGCTCGACGTCGTCTGGATCATGCTCCACGGCCCCCGCGGCGAGGACGGCACCATCCAGGGCCTGCTCGAGCTCGCGGGGCTGCCCTACGTGGGCGCCGGGGTGCTCGCCTCCGCCGTCGGCATGGACAAGGTCGCGATGAAGGACATGTTCCGTGCCCACGGCCTGCCCGTCGTGGACTATCTCGCCGTGAAGCGCCACGAGTGGCGGCGCGAGCCGGCCGCGGTGGAGCGCGCCGTGGCCGAGGCGATCGGTTTTCCCTGCTTCACCAAGCCCGCCAACCTCGGCTCGAGCGTCGGCATCAGCAAGGTCAAGGCGGCCGAGGACCTGCCCGCCGCGCTGGCGCTGGCCGCCTCGCTCGACCGCCGCATTCTGGTCGAGCGCGCCGTGCAGGGGCGCGAGGTCGAGGTCGCCGTGCTGGGCAATGACCAGCCGCAGGCCTCGCTGCCGGGCGAGGTCTGCTATGCGGGCGAATGGTACGACTACGAGACCAAGTACGGCGCGGGGCACACGACCTTCAAGGTGCCGGCCCCGCTCGGCCCCGAGGTGACGCGACGCGTGCGCAAGCTCGCCCTCGAGGCCTTCCGCGCCATCGATTGCGCGGGTCTCGCCCGCGTGGACTTCTTCATCGAAGGCGCCTCGGGCGTGCTCGTCAACGAGATCAACACCCTGCCCGGCTTCACGGCGTCGAGCGCGTATCCCAAGCTCTGGGAGGCGTCGGGCATCTCCTACACCGAGCTGATCTCGCGGCTGATCGACCTCGCCCTCGAGCGACGGTAGGTAGGCATGCAGCGGGGCTTCGGCGTCATCTCCCTGCTCATCACTTTAGCGATCGTCGCGGCGCTCTCCGGCGTGATGCTCCAGGGCTACTTCCGCGCAAGCATGGCGCCGCTCCTGCAAGACCGATCCTCGGAGAGCGTGCGTCCCGACCAGTCGGCGCGGCTCGCGGAGGCCCAGGCGCTGCTCACCCGCACCATGATGGCTCTGACCATCTGCGCGCAGGGCAAGGGCCTGTCCGGGCGCTCGTGCTCGCTTGCCGACGTCGCGGGAAACGCCGGCGTCGCGGAGACGGGCCTCACGGCCGACGGCCGCTGGCAGGTCACCTCCGCCTATCTCAGCGTGAGCGGCACGCCGCCCGCGCCTGTCGGCAGGGTCTCCATTGCCGGCGTGGGCGGCAACGCCAAGGGCCTCTCAGTCTCGCTCTTCGCGACGGCGGAGGGCGCCGTCACGCGCTGCGAGGCCTCAGGCGACGCGCCCCCTTCGAGCCCGACCTCGGGCCAGGGCTGCTGATCGGCGTGCGGGTCGTCATCGCCGGCGGCGGCACCGGCGGTCACACGAGCGCGGGACTGGCGGTGGCGGCGGCGCTCGCCGCGGGCGGCGCTGAGGTCCACTGGATCGGCAGCCACGACGGCGTCGAGGCCCGCCGGGTGCCGGAGGCAGGCGTGCCCTTTCATCCCATCTCGACGGGCAAGCTTCGCCGCTACTGGGACCGCAAGAACGTCAGCGATCTCTTTTTCCGCGTCCCCGCGGGCTTCGTCCAGTCGCTTCGGCTCCTGCGGCGCCTGAGACCTGACGTGCTCTTCTCGGCGGGGGGGTTCGTCAGCGTGCCGCCCGCCCTCGCGGCCCGCGCGCTCCGCATTCCAGTCGTCGTGCACGAGCAGACTGCGGTCCCCGGCCTCGCCAATCGGATCACCGCGCGGTTCGCGGCCCGCATCGCCGTGTCGTTTCCCCAGGCATCCCACCAAGGATCGGGCGGCGGCTTCGCGGCGGATCGGGTCGTCCTGACGGGCAATCCCGTGAGACGCGAAGTCCTGGGAGGCAGCCGCGAAGCCGCTCTGGCGGATTTCGGCTTCGACGCGGCGGGGCCGCTCGTCTATGTCACGGGCGGGGCTCAGGGCTCTCACCGGATCAACCGCGTGGTGGGCGAGGCGCTGCCGCGGCTTCTCGCGATCTGCCAGATCCTCCACCAGTGCGGCGATCAGCCCGAGACGGGCGATCACGCGTGGCTGCTGGACCTGGCCCGTGCCCTGCCGCCCGCGTCGAGGCCTCGATACGTCGTGAGGCGATATGTAGACGCGGAGCTCCGCGACGTCTACGCGGCGGCGGCGCTGCTCGTGGGGCGCAGCGGGGCTGGCACGGTGACCGAGTGCTGCGGCCTCGGCGTGCCGGCCGTCTTCATCCCGCTGCCGGGGGCGAGCGGTGACGAGCAGACGGCCAATGCGAGACTCGTCGAGGCCGTGGGGGGCGCTGTCGTCCTCCCGCAGAGCGAAGTCACGGCTGAGCGGCTCGTCCGGGTCGCCGGGCAGATTGGCCTCGAGACGGCTTCTCAGCGCTTCGTAGCCGAGATCGGCGGGCACGATCCGGTGGCGCGAAAGCACGCGGCGCGTATAGGCGTCGGCGACGAAAACGGGCCGGCCCAGGGCATAGAGCAGGATGGCGTCGGCCGTCTCCGGTCCCACGCCGCGCACCTCCAAGAGCTCGGATCTCAGGGTCTCGAGAGGCACCCTCCGGAGGCGCTCGACGCGGCCTCCGGCCCGCTCCAGGAAAAAGCGCGCGAGCGCGCGGAGACGTTCGGCCTTGAGCCGCCAGGTGCCCGCAGGACGGATGAGCCGTCCGAGCGCGGGCAAGGACAGGCGCTGGAGCCGCCGGGGCGAAAGCCTCCGCGCAGCGTGGAGATTGCCGATGGCCCGCGCGACGCCTGTCCAGGCGGTATGCTGGGTGAGAATGGCGCCCACGGCGACTTCGAAGCGGCTCCGCGCCGGCCACCAGTCCTGCGGGCCGAAGCGGGCGCAGAGGGCCGTGTGGAGGCGCAGGAGGCGGCTGCGCAGGCTCACGGGGAGGCTCGATGACGGCAGCCGGCTTGGGACTCTGGGCGGCGATCACCATCGCCGTGGCGGGACCCGCGACCTCGCCCGAGTACCTCCCTCTCCACGTTGCCCAGGCCGAGGGCTATTTCGCCGCCGAGAAGCTCGAGGTCACGCTCAGGGTCGAGCCGTCCGAGCGCGATGCCGCGGAGGCGCTGGCGCGCGGCCGCGTCACCATCGCCGCCACTTCCCTCGACGCGGCGTATCGCCTCGGCCACGTCAAAGGCTCGCCGCCGCCGCTGATCTTCGGTCTCACGGCCGCCGCGCCGGTCGCCGTCCTGCTCTCTCCGAATCACAAGGACACCATCCATTCTCCCGCTGAGCTGCGCGGGCAGCTCGTAGGCCTGCCCGGCGTCGGCACGCCGGAGCAGGCGATGCTCGCCACGATCTTGTCGCGGGCCGGCGTGAAAATCCACCAGGTCCCGCTCCGGACCTTTTCCAACCGCGGGCTCGCCGCCGCGCTGGCACAAGGCGAAGTGGCGGCCGGCGTCATGGCTGATCCCTGGCTCAGCCGCGGCGTCGAGGAGGGCACGGCCTTCGTCCTGGCCGATCTGCGCAGCCGCGCCGGCGCCGCCCGCTGGCTCAGAGCGGAGACCGTTCACGCGGCCCTGTTCGTCCGGGCCGACCGAAAGCCGGAGGACGAGGAGCTGGAGGCGCTGGCCCGAGCCCTCCTCCGTGCCGTCGCGAAGGTGTCCGAGGCATACGCCGAGTCGCTCGCATCAGTCCTGCCCGCATCCGTCACGGGCCCTCCAGGCACCGCCGGCCAGGCGAGCGATTTCTCCCTGCGCCTGGCTGGGGCGAGGCAGATCTACCTGCCGCGCGGTCGAGTGACGGAGGACATGCTCAAGGCCAGCGTCGAGCAGGCGCGCGAGCGCTCGCCCCTGCCCGCGACCGTCAAGCTGCCCTGGTGGCGCTGGGGTCCCCTCCTTCTCACGGGGCCGCTCGAGCGCGCGGCCGGCGCGGCAGAGCCGACCCGCTAGACGAGCCCCCACCGCTCGAGCAGCCGTCGCGTCGTCTCGATTGGCAGGCCGATCACGTTGGTGAGGCAGCCGTCGACACCGGCCACGAGCCGGGCGCCCTCTCCCTGGACCGCATAGGCGCCGGCCTTGTCGAGAGGCTCGCCCGTCGCCACGTAGGCCGCGATCTCTTCGTCGGTCGCCGCGATCATGGTCACGCGCGTCGTCACGGCCGTGGTCTCCTCCCGGCCCTCCGGCGCTTCGACCACGGCCAGCCCCGTGACGACTTCGTGAGTGCGTCCGCCGAGCTCCCGGAGCATCCGGGCGGCGTCGGCCGCGTCGCGGGGCTTGCCGAGGTAGCGGCCGTCAAGGATCACCTCGGTGTCGGCGCCGAGGATGATCGCGGGGCCGCCCGTCCACTCGCGCGCGACGGCACGGGCCTTGTCCAGCGCGACCGCGGCGACGGCCGAGGCCGGGAGCCCGGGCGGATGGACTTCCGGGATGCGGCTCGCCAGCACCGTGAACGGAACTCCGAGCCGGGCCAGGAGATCCTGGCGGCGGGGTGACGCGGAGGCCAGAACCAGCGTGGGCCTGCCGTGGAGCGCGCTGCGGGGCGTGGGAATGCAGGTGCGCGGCACCGTTCCAGTAGCCGAGGGCATCAGGGTTCATGCGCGAGGCTATCAGGGCGTCGATCTCGGCAGCCGTCTGCGTGCGCGGGTCGGTGCCCTTGGAGGCCAGGATGAAGCCCCATGGAGTGCCGAAGCAGGAGATGAAGCCCTGGTACGGCGCGACGGTCGGGAAGACCTCGCGGAGGGTCCGGTTCACCGCGCCATAGAAGAACAGCTCGTTGATCTTGGTCATGCCGGCCTGCATGGTCATGACCCCGTCGTCCGTCAGCCGATCGCGGATCAGGGTGTAGAACTCGGTGGTGAAGAGCAGGCACGCCGGGCCCTCTTCGAGCGGCTCGGGCAGGTCCACCACGATCAGGTCGAAACGCTCCTTGGTCTTCTCGAGGTAGGCGCGGGCGTCCTCATGCAGCACCCGGGTGCGCGTGTCCTCGAAGGCGCCCTTGTGCATCTCGGGCAGGTGCTTCTTGCACTCCTCGACCACCTCACCGTCGATATCCACCATCAGGCAGTCGGTGATGGTGGAGTGCCGCAGGATTTCCCGGACCGTCGCGCCCTCGCCGCCTCCGATGACCATGGCCCCTGCTCGACGAGGTAGTCGGCCGCCGTCTGCGGCTGGAGCACGTCGCCGCAGGAGAAGATGTCCACCGCGGCGTAGCGGTATTCCGGCCACGTGTGGATGGCGAGGTGCGACTCGGCGATGACGACGACTCCGCTGATGCCGAACGGGTTGAACTCGTGAAACACGACGTCGATGATCGTGGCCTGGGCGCGCTTGGCCGCCTCCACCATCGACACCTTCACGGTCTCCAGGCTGTTCAGAGCCTCCGCGTCGCAGTCGAACAACTCGAGCAACAGATGTCGCCCCAGTGCTTGCACTCTTTCCCTCCTCTCCGTTGGTCGCTCGCTCATGAAAAACTCACGAGTGTGATTTTTCTGAATGTAGGGCCATGTTTTTGGCATTGCAAGGAAAAAATGCCCTCTTCGGAAGCGTTCGCCGAGGCCGAGAGGCCCGCCGCGGGCCGCCGCGGCGGGCGAGGAGCTATCAATCTCGTCAAGGTCTCCTCCATCCTGCCGCCCGGCGCCGACGTGGTCGAGCTGCCCCGGCTCCGGGCGGGCGCGATCGTGCCCACGGCCTACGCCGCCATGACCAGCGAAGTGCCCGGAGAGGTCGTGGCCGCGGCGGTCGGCTGGGCCCGCCCCGCCGATCCCAAGGCCAACGGCGTGATCATGGAGTTTCACGACAAGGCCACCCGGGAAGAGGCCGAGCGCGCCATCGTCCACATGCTCGAGGAGGCCTTCAAGGTCCGGGGCTGGGCGATCCGTGACATGAAGGTCTGCGCCGTCGAGCATCGCGTCGAGCGCACCGGCTGCGCCCTGGCGGCGGTGGCGCTGCTCGCCGACGACGACCTCGTCTAGCAGGCTGTCAATAAGGGGTCATCTGCGTCATTTAGCAAAGACTCTTGGGGCGAGCTTGCGACACCCCTTAACGTACGTGGCCATTCGAGCTGAGGGGCGCAGCCCCGAGGCGAGGGCTGAGACAGACTACGCCTCGGGGTGCCGCGGCGCTCGCCGCCTCGCATCTAACCCCTTCTCGACAGCCTGCATCCGCATCCTGTCTAGTTAACCAGCCGTGAAGCCGGCCAACCCGCGGTTCATCGCGTGCCGGGATCCGTACCCGGAAGCCCGCATCGTCCTCTTCGGCATTCCCTTCGAAGGCTCCGTCAACCTCCGCACCGGAGCCGACCACGGCCCGCGCGAGCTCAGGGCAGCCTCGGACTCGATCGAAACCTACTCGCCATTTCTCGAGAAGGATCTGGAAGACCTCGGCATGGCGGACCTGGGAGACTGCGAGCTGGGCGGCGGAACCCCCCGTGAGCAGCTGGCGCGGGCGCGCGAGGAAGTCCGCGCCTTCTGGCATCCCGGCCTCCTGACCGTCATGCTGGGAGGCGATCACACGGCGACCCTGCCTGTCATCGAGGTGCTGGCCCCGGCCATCCCCGACCTCCGCATCCTGCAGCTCGACGCCCATCCGGATCTCAGAGAGGAATTCCTGGGCGAGCGCTACAACTACGCTTCGGCCATGGCGAGGGTCATGGACGTGATCGCGCCCGCGCGAATCTACCAGGTGGGAATGCGGACGGGCGCCCGTGAGGAATACCGGCGGAAGGTGCCGCATCTCTTTCCGGCCCACGCCCTCCACCCGGTCGAGGCGGTCCGGAGCCTCGTGCCCGAACTCAGCGGGCACCCGCTCTACGTGACGATAGACGTAGACGTGCTCGACCCGTCGGAGGCGCCCGGGACGGGCGCGCCCGAGCCCTGCGGGCTCCGCGCTTCGGAGCTGATCGAGATCGTCAGGCTGCTCGCGCCCTGCACCGTCGTGGGCACCGATCTCATGGAAGTCGCCCACGCCTTCGACCCATCGGGCCGCACCGGCATCACAGCCTCCTGGATTCTTCGGGAGGCGATTCTCACGTGGTGGGGAAAGTAGTTGAGGATGAAGACCGGCCACTACTCGGCGCCGCGCTATTACGAGATCGCTTTCGACATGAACCGGAAGCAAGAGGTGGACTTCCTCGCCCACTGCTTCCGCCGGTTCGCGAAACGGCCCGTCAAGACCGTGCTCGACATCGCCTGCGGCACAGGCCCGCATCTGATCCGGCTCGGCCGGCGCGGCTACCGGATGTCCGGCCTCGATCTCTCCCCCGAGAACATCAACTTTCTCCGGCAGAGGGCGGCGGAGGAAAGCCTCGACGTCAGCCTCCACGTCGCGGACATGACGCGCTTCAGGCTGCCCAAGCCCGTGGATGCCGCAATCTGCATGCAGGATTCGCAAGGGCACCTGCTGACGAACGAGGCCATTCTGGCCCACCTCCGCTGCGTGGCCGGGGCCGTTCGAAAGGGAGGTCTCTACGTCTTCGATCGCTACATGTGCTCCTCATGGACGGACCCCGCTCGGCGCTGGTCCTGGACGCGGCAGCGTGGGCGGGCGACAGTGCGCGCGACCTTCGAGGCTCTCAAGGACCTCAACCCGGTGACGCAAATCTTCTACGAGGACATGGAGCTCGAGGCCCACGAAAACGGCCGCCGCCACGTCTATCGCCAGCGCCACGCCTCGCGCATGGTCTTTCCCCAGGAGCTCAAGGCCCTCGTCGAATTGGCCGGCGGCTTCGAGCTGGTCGAATGGTTCTATGGCTTCAAGCCCCGCCTCAAGCTCGACCGCGCCCACCATCCGCTCCTCATGGTTGTCGTCCTAAGGAAGCGCTAGCAGGCTGGCCCTGCGCACTTGTTGGGAGGGTGCTAGGCGGTGGCGAGGCTCGTTCTCAAGCGCGGCGCCGAGCAGCGGGTCAGGGCCGGTCATCCGTGGATTTACCGGACCCAGGTCGCCGACCTCAAGGGCTTTTCCCAGGCCGGCGAGGCCGTCGAGGTGCTGGACTCTGGCGGCCATTACCTCGGCCAGGGCTTCTACAACCCCCGCCCTTCCCTCTGCTGCCGCCTGCTCACGAGGCATGACGAGGCCATCGACGCGGGGTTTTTCATGCGCAGGCTCGAGGCCGCCTGGGAATACCGCAGGACGGCCGGCCTGATCTCGGACGCCTACCGCCTCTGCTGGAGCGAAGCGGACGGCTTGCCGGGCCTGGTCGTGGACCGCTATGGCCCGGTCAGTGTCGTCCAGTGCCTGACGCTCGGGATGTCGAGAGCCGCAGACTGGATCACCGCGGCGCTCGCCCAGCTCTTTCCCGACGGCAGGGTCCACCGGCTCGACGAGGCGACGGCGGCGCGCCTCGAGGGATTCGACCCCCGCCAGGATCCCGCAGGGACCGAGCTCGTGATCACCGAGGGCGTCTGCCGCTTCGGCGTCATTCCGGGCTCGGGCCACAAGACCGGCCTCTACCTGGACCAAGCGGAGAACCGCGCTCTGATCGCCCGTCATGCCGCGGGCCGCCGCATGCTCGACGCCTTCTGCTTTTCGGGAGCCTTCGCCTGCCACGCGATTCGATTCGGCGCGAGCCACGCGCTGCTCCTCGACTCGTCCGCCGACGCTCTTGCCCTCGCGCGTCGGAACCTCGAGCTGAACGGCGCCGCGGACCGGGCTCTCCTCAAGGAAGGCAATGCCTTCGATCTCCTCCGGGGCCTCGAGGCGGCGGGCGAGCGCTTCGGCCTGGCCGTCCTCGACCCGCCTCCCTTCACGAGACGGAAGGACTCGATCGACGCGGCGGCCCGAGGCTACAAGGAGATCAATATCCGGGGACTGCGCCTGCTCGAGCCGGGCGGAGTGCTCGCAACCTTCTCCTGCTCGCACCACATCACCCCCGCGCTCTTCGAGGAAATCTGCCGTGAAGCCGCAGGCGACGCAGGCGTCACCGTCCGCGTCCTCCGAACGCTGAGCCAGAGCCGCGACCACCCGGTTCTGCTGACCGTTCCCGAGTCCCGCTACCTCACCGGGCTACTGCTCGAGCGAGTTTCGTAAGCCGATCGAAAAAGGACGACGGGTAGACGAGGCCCGGGGCAGCGGGTGACGCCGCGAGCGGGGCGCCCCGCGGCGCGGAGCGCACCGCCTCACCGGCGATCGCCGAGTGCGAGAGCCGGATCGCGCGTCACACGTTCAGCACGTCGGCGGGAGCGAACACCGTGGGGCTGCTCGCGGCGACAGGACCCGCTGCCCTGGGCCGCGCCACGCGCGAGCATTTTCGGACGACGTTAGCTCTCGCGGTAGAGCAGCAGCAGCACGCCAACCAGGGCCAGGCCCACCGACCACACCTTTCCGGGCAACGCTGTCTCGCCCGGCGGCAGTCTCAGCTCGAGCCAGCGGCCCCAGCCGACGAGCATTGCCAGGACGCCCAGCGGCGCGTGGGTCACTTCGACGAGGTATTCGCTCTTGATATTGAGGGAGGCGTGGGAGTGCGTCAGCAGCAGCGCGCCGCCGACCGAGCAGAGAATGGGAAAGACCAGCGCCGCGCGTGGGGATCGGATCCGCCCGGTGCGCACCATCCACTCGAAGGTGCCGAAGCCCAGCACGAGGAGCACGAACAGGCGGTGCTGGAGCACTTCGGAGTAGGCCATGCCGGCCCAGAAGCCCTGCGGACCCAACGGCCAGGACCCCGGATCGTTGCGCACCAGCAGGAAAGCCGCCAGCGCGAAGAAGACGAGCGGCCAGTGCCGTGCCCACGGCGCCCAGCCCGTGCGGTAGAGGATGGCGAGGAGTCCCATGACGAAGACGATGAGCCCGGCGGTGTGATGGTTGAACTCGCTCCACTGCCGGTCCGCGTCGGTACGCGGGGCCTCGCGGTCCTCGAGCGG
>WNGE01009705.1_pt1 | contig 11795 bp, 15 predicted proteins | sample 5400651 | NCBI WGS metagenome assembly WNGE01 (sample SAMN13153370, study PRJNA577476) | soil metagenome | isolation source: 60 cm soil or saprolite under grassland replicate 2 | place: USA:California | collected 2016-06-15 | reverse complement strand
AAAGCTAATTAGTGTCACGAACTATCTGGGGAACCCCCGGTTGGGGGAACCGTGGACGTGGCGGTGCCGTCTCTCCTGGGTTCGGCGTGCGACACTGAGACACCGGACGGGAGCGGAGCTGGATGCACACGCGGACGTCGCTGGTCGTCGGATGGTCGATGGCGACGCTCGCTGTCGCCTGCACGAATGCAGGCAGTGAGAACGCCAGCGGAACTCCGGTACCCCCCACTCCCACCACCACGTCCCCGTCCCCGATGGGTCGGCCCTCTGCATCTCCTTCGCCGGCGCTCGAGGACGGCCGGCACTTCGGCTACATCCAGTCGGCACAGCTCACGGCCCCGCCTCAGGTCATCGTGTTCGACCTCGCCTACCTGCTGACCGGAGACGAGGCGAACCAGGCCGCAGCCGACCGGGGCCTGGAGACGCCGGTGCCGAACGACTACTTCATCGTCAACGACAACCCGAGGCTCCGACAACTACCGGCGGCGCCCGACCTGCGGATCCTCTTGCTCGACTGGACCAACTGCTGCGACACGATGTTCCGGGCCGACCCGCAGCTGTTCCAGGATTCCTTCGATCAGAAGAAGTACCCGCCGGGCAGCTACGAGGGGACGTTCTCCGGATACTGGCTGACGGTGAAGGGCGGAGCCGTGACGAAGGTCGAGGAGCAGTACTTCCCGTGAGAGCCGGGACGGTTCGCGGCCTCGTGGCTTCGTGCACACTGGGGACGATCGCGCTCCTCTCGGCGTGCGGAACGGCCGCGGCGGGCAGGTCGGTAGGAGGCGGAGTCCCGGAGGCATCCCCCACGGGAAGCGGTTCGGAGACGATGCCCGCACGCGTCTCCCCGTATTCCAGCCCCACGCCGCTCCCGGCTCGGTTCAAGGGAACAGTCTCGGACCTCCCGGCCGACCTCGAGGCCGAGATGCGAGGCACGACCTGGCACCCCGGGTGCCCTGTGGCCATCGGACGGCTCCGCCTGCTGACCCTTCGGTACTGGGGGTTCGACCGCCAGGTGCACGAGGGCCGCATGGTGGTGAACGGGTCGGTGGCGAGGGGGGTGGTGTCAGTCTTCCGGCAGCTGTTCGATGCGCGGTTCCGGATCAACCAGATGCACCTGGCCGTCAAATACCGGCGCAACCACGACGACCCCAACGACGACCGGGACTACACGGCGGGGTTCAACTGCCGGCCGGTGGTCACCGCTCGGGGCGCGGGCACCACCTGGTCGCAGCACGCCTACGGCCTGGCCATCGACATCAACCCCATCGAGAACCCATACGTCACCGCCGACGGGTACGTACGGAACAACAACGCCAGGCCGTTCCGGGACCGCTCGTTGCACGAGCCGGGCATGATCCATCCGGGGGATGCGGTGGTGCAGGCGTTTTCATCCATCGGCTGGCATTGGGGCGGGTACTGGTCCGGCGACAAGGACTACATGCACTTCTCTGCCACAGGCACATAGCAGGTCGGGGCCAAGAGCTACTCCGGCAGCCAGCACGACCTAACCGAGCCCCGCTGGCGCGCCTTCGCGCCCCTTCGAGCGATTGGTTTGACAACTTCCGGTCCACAGGCGTAGACCAACCTCCTTCCAGGGAAGGGAGCGGCAGCATGGCCAAGGATCTGACGGTCAGCCTCGAGAACAAGCCCGGCGAAGGAGCGAGGCTGGGCGAGGCGCTCGGCAACGCGGGCGTGAACATCGAGGCGTCGCTCCCCGACACCGTCGTGGACACGCCCGGGCAGTTCGGCAAGATGGCGCGGGCGCTCGCTGACGCGGGGATCAACATCACGCTGGGCTACATGGCCACGAAGAGCCGCAGCGTGCTCGCTACGAGCGACAATGCGCGCGCGATGGAGATCCTGCAGCAGGCGATGATGTAGACGGCTTCTGTACGAGGAGCGGGGCCGGGCCAGGTCGGTTCCCCGCCTCATGCGTCCCGGCTCGGATCGGGTCTGGGCCCTCACGGGTGCCGAAGGGTCGTGGGCGGCCGTTCGGGGCTGCTCCGCCTGGGATCCGACAGATAGATCTCGTGGGTCCTCGAACTGAACGATGAACCGGCCGGTGGATGATCGGCGTGACCTCACCGCCCTCGAGGAGCTCCTTCAAACTTCCGGGCACTGAACTTCGGCGCGGTCCGATGAGTCCTGCCGAGCCCCGTTCGTTCTGCTGCATATGTGCCACATCGACTCGTCGCGCCCGAACGAGCCCAACGAATTGCGCCCGCCCGGTAGCGGCGCGCGCGGAAAATGCTTCCACCGCCGATAACGGTCCGTGTAACGGCAGAGCACTCTGGGGCACTAGACAGAGTCGCGACCGGATACGTGTCCCGCCCGGGAAGGCCCGCTCAAGGACTTGCCATTACCGATTCATTCCAAGGAGGTTTCATACCCGATGTATCTCCGTGCACGAGTCACCGGAGCGATCGGCGTGATCTTGCTGATCGTGACCGGGTTCGTAGGACCGACACCGCTCGCCGTGGCCAGTGACGTCGTGGGCCATGTCTACGTGAACGACAACACCGCCGACACCAACACGATCGGCGCTTTCGATCAGCACGCGGACGGCACGCTCACGCCGATGACGGGCTCTCCCTTCGCGGCGGGAGGTGCGGGGACGGGCACCGTCCTCGGTTCGCAGGGCGCTCTCCAGGTCACGACCGATGGCCGGTACCTGCTCGCCGCCGATGCCGGCAGCAACCAAGTCTCGGTGCTGCGCATTCGCCCCGACGGCACGCTGAGCCCGGTTCAAGGCAGCCCGGTGTCCTCGGGCGGCATCGAGCCCGTGAGCATCGCGGTGCATGGCAAGCTCGTCTACGTCGCGAACGAGGGCAACGGCACGACGGGGAGCACCTACACGGGGTTTGTCCTGAACAGTGGTGGGCACCTCTCCCCCATCGCCGCCTCGACGATCCCGCTGCCCGCGACCGCCCTCCCCGGCGACATCCTGTTCGATCCAACCGGGACCCACGTCGCCGGGATCGAGGTCGGCACGACGGATCCGGGCACGTTCCTGATCGATAGCTTCACGGTCGGGGCGGACGGGCGCCTCATTCCGGCTCCCGGCTCTCCGTTCCCTGCGGAGGCGGCCGGACCGTTCGGCAGCGAGTTCTCACCTACCGACCCCGGGCACCTGTACGTCTCGAACGCGCACGGGGGCGCGAACAACGGGTCGGTCTCGGCCTTCTCCGTATCCGCCGACGGGTCGCTACGATCGGTGAGCGGCTCGCCCTACTCGGACGGGCAGACGGCGCCGTGCTGGGTCGAGATCTCGCATGACGGGCAGTACCTATTCACAGTGAACACGGGCAGCACGACGATCTCGAGCTACCGGATCCTCGGCGACGGCTCGCTGCAGCTCCTCGGCAGCACCCCGTTCTCGAGCGGGGTCGGGATCCGTCCGTTCGACGCTCGACTGGACGTCGATGGCAACTACCTCTATGTGGTCGACGCCGCCCTCGATGGGGTGAGCATCTTCGCCGTGGATGGAGGATTCCTGACCGAGCTCTCGTCCTCGCCGGCCGCGCTTCCGGCTGGGGCAACGCCGTTCGGCGTCGCGGTCACCGAGGCTTAACAGGTACGTGACGACCTGGCGAATCGCGCCGGGTTGGGAAGAAGCCGCGAGCATTCGGGCTCGCGGCTTCCCTTCCCGACTGTGCCACCAACAATTCGCCTCTCGCCTGGAGTTCCTGGATCCCAAGTCGCTGCGGCAAGAGCATGTCGCGGTACTTCGACTGGATGCGCTCGGTCCTCGAGCGTCGATAGGACTTCCTCCGGTCAGGGAACGACCGGGGTCCGAAGACAGCCCTCATCACGCCCCAGCTTTGTCAGGCCCTCAAGGTCGCCGGGGCCCCAGTCCGTCATCCCCCCACCGCCGGAGTTCATGAGCTCGCCCCACTCGGACGTGTGGCCCAGGCCGATGACATGGCCGAACTCGTGCTGGAGCACCGGCCCCTCGTCGTCCGGAAAGTCGAACCCCGAGGGGCCGATCTGCTCGGCGTTGATCACGATCCACCCGCTCACGTACACGCCCGTGCTGCGGAGCGCCGGCAGGGGCGTCGAGAGGCCCGCGAACTGAAGGCCGGGGCGCGACCACTGGGAGTCGTCGCCGGGGAGGACCGAGACCCAGGCGATCAGGACCGGCGCCCATCGCTCGCCGTACCGATCCGGCTCGTAGGCGTCCCGGTCTGGGGAGGGGGGCTCATCGGTCGGCCCGTCGTAGATCAGGTCGATACCGGTTACGGCCTTCACCCGTGCCGCCACGACCTTCACGTCCTCCAGGGCTCCGGGAGGCGCGTTGCGGAAGTTGACCACGTAGTGGATCGGCGTACAGGGGTTCCACCGGTAGGGATGACCGTCGAACGAGGCGATGAACGCGTATTCCTCCGGCCGGTCGTGGCCGACCGCGACCGCCACGGGGCCGACCACCATGAGCCCGACCAGCACAAGGGCGAGCAATCGTCCGCCGCGCAGCCACCGGGAGCGGACCCGCGCCGGGGGCACAGGCGGGATGAACACGTCCGGACGCCGGGGAACCGGGATGTCGGGGCGCGGCGGGGGGCGGTGCGCCGGGTGACCGATCACACCCTTGTGGTCGGCAACGGCGGCGCTGGGACTTGAGCTCGAGGCTCCGGCCTGAAGGCCCCCCGATTCAGATGAACAGCTGGATCGACGACTCCTTCATCTCCAGGAGCGCCGTGGCGGCCCCGATGGGTTCCTCCAGCCCGTCGATCAGGTCCTCCTGCTTGACCCCCATCAGGTCCATGGTCATCTGGCAGGGGATCAGGCGCACGCCCATGTCGCGGGCCATCTCCAGGAGCTCGGTGGGATGCGGGGTCTTGTAGTCCTCGGCCACCTTGCCGAGCATCCACGGACCCATGCCGGCGAAGTTGTACCGGGACAGCTTGGCCCGCTTCATGGCGCCGGGGTTGAGGACTGAGAGGGCCTTGGTCATCCACTCCTTGCCGGTCATGCGCTTCTCCGGCTTCACCAGCGCGAACAGGCCCCAGAACGTGAAGAATACCGACACTTCCATCCCGGACGCCGCGGCGGTCGTAGACAGGATGAGGGTGGGCCAGATCCGGTCCAGGTGACCGTCCCAGGCCACGATGGTGATCTTGTTCTTCTTGTTGAAGCCGTCGCGCGCATCTCGCTCGGCGAGCGCGCGGTCGATGAGCTCCGTGAGCTCGGTGGCGTCGTGGGACCGGTTGCCGGTCGTGTCGCCCATGATCATGCCTTCCTGATCAGATAGCGGAACACGCCGTCCTCGTGGCTGGCCTCGAGCAGCTCGTTCCCCGAGAGCCTGGCCCAGGACGGAACGTCGGACTTGGACCCCGGGTCCGTGGCGAGCAGCTCGAACACCTCGCCCGAGCCGGCACCCTTCAGGGCGCGGTGCAGGGTGACGAGTGGCCCGGGGCAAGACTGCCCTCTGGCGTCGACGGTGGTGGTGGTGATGCTCATCGTCGGAACCTCCGGATGATCAGCGGGTGGGCGAGAGGGAATCGGTGCCGGTGGCGCGGCCGTCTACGGGCCTGCGCCGGGCACCTTCGGACAGCAGCACCGGCAGGGGATCATGGCCCCCACGAGCCCGCGGCACCGTGTCCGGATCATTGCAACTGCAAATCCTACGCGCTGGCTCGGAATCGCGGCAACTGCCTACAGGAAACGCCGCCGGGAAGGTGGCCAGTAGATCAGGCGGACCTTGGCCCTGATCCGATCGGAGGTGACCGCGCCGAAGTGCCGGCTGTCGGTGGACAGGTCCGGGTTGTCCCCCTCCACCCACCACTCCCCGCTCTCCAGGATCCGGCCGTCCGGCGCGAGCTCGTCGGGGATGCCGGTGATCCGCTTCACCAGCTCGAAGCCCGGGCGTGACGGGTGCTCCACGACGACCACGTCCCATCGCCGCAGCCTCCCTGGGGTCACCGCCAGGGCCCAGTCCCCCGGCACGAGCGTCGGGGCCATGCTAGGGCCTCGGACCTCCACCTTGAACGGCTTCCACCGGAGGAAGCTGTAGGCGAAGGCCACTCCCACCGCCGCCCCGGCCATCGCTCGGCCGAGCCTCAGTGGGCCCCGGTGATAGGTTCTTCCAGGGACCCCGTTCAAAGGAGGCGGCATGTCCATCCTGGAAGCTTTGCTCAGGCCGACCCGCGTCGTCCATGCCCACTGCGACCTGCCGTGCGGCATCTACGATCCTGCTCAAGCCAAGATCGAGGCCGAGTCGGTGAAGGCCATCCAGACCCGATACCAGGACCCGGAGAAGTTCAAGACCAAGGCCGAGACCGTCGACGACTACCGGGCTCGGTGCCTGATCATCAAGGAGGAGCGGGCCAACCTGGTCAAGGAGCATCTGTGGGTGCTGTGGACCGACTACTTCAAGCACGAGCTCGTGGAGAAGTACCCCAAGCTCCACGAGCTGTTCTGGAAGGCCACCAAGGAGGCCGGGCTGGCCAAGAAGTCGCAGGACCCCCAGCAGGGCCAGGGCCTTCTCGACGCGATCGCCGAGATCGACAAGATCTTCTGGGAGACCAAGAAGGCCGCGTAGCACGAGTGGTCTCCCGGTAGCGGAGGGCTGGGCCGGAGCCCAGCCCTCAACGCATGTCGGCAGGGTCGCGCGCACCGATCGTTCCGCCGGAACCGGCTGCTAGGCTCGCCGACACATGAAGGACATCGGCCTCGTTGGCGTTCCGTTCTCCGGCAAATCGACGCTGTTCACCGCGCTGACGCGCGCGGGGGCGAAGGGCGGCAGCGCCAGCCAGGCGGTGGCCACGGTCCCCGACCCGCGGGTGGAGACGCTCGCCACGATGGAGCGGTCGAAGAAGATCGTCCACGCGCAGGTCCGGTTCACCGACGTGCCGGGAGGGACGTCGTCGGCCCACGGGATCGCGCAGCTGCGACAGATGGATGCGCTGGCCATCGTGGTACGAGCGTTCGGTGGCGAGGCGAAGCCGGCCGCGGAACTCGCCGAAGTCAGGGCTGATCTGATCCTGGCCGACATGGCGGTGGTCGATTCCGCCTTGGGGAAAGCACAGAAACGAGCGCGAGGCAAGCCGTCTGCGGAGGTGGACGCGCTGGCGCGAGCGCGCGACGCACTGCACGCCGAGCGGTTGTTGCGAGACGCCGGACTGACCGAGGAGGAGGTGATGGAGCTCCGCGCAATCGGTCCGCTCACGGCGAAGCCGTGGGTCGTGGTGGCGAACCTCGAGGAGGGAACTGCGGTGCCGCCCGAGCTCCCCGAGGGAACCCTCGGCGTGTGGGCGGCGATCGAGGCCGAGACCGCGGAGATGGAACCGGAGGAGGCCCGCGCGCTCCTGGACGAGTTCGGGGTCCACGAGCCCGGCCTCGACGGCGTGGTGCACGCGTCGTACGGGGCGCTCGACCTCATCACGTTCCTCACGACCGGAGAAGATGAGACGCGGGCCTGGGAGGTGCCGCGAGGGGCGAAGGCGCCCGAGGCCGCAGGCGCCATCCACACCGACCTGGAGCGTGGGTTCATCCGGGCCGAGGTGATCTCCTTCGACGACCTGGTGGCCGCGGGCAGCATGGAGGCGGCCAAGCACAAGGGCCTGATCCGGGTGGAGGGCAAGGACTACATCGTCCGGGAGGGCGACGTGCTGCACGTCCGCTTCGCCGTCTGACCTAGCCAGGTTTCCCTGGCGTTCGATGGTCTAGAACCTATATCCTCGAGACATGGCCGAAAGCTATCGGATCGGGGAGGCCGCCGGGCTCCTCGGTGTCAGGGTGGAGAGCCTTCGCCGGTGGGAGCGCGAAGGGAAGGTCAGGGTCACCCGGACCACGGGCGGCCAGCGCCTCGTTCCCGCGGAGGAAGTGGCCAGGCTCCTGGCGGAGCGGCGGGATCGGCCGAAGGTCACCGCGAGGAGCGTCCGCAACCGGTTCGCTGGCGTGGTGACCGAGGTGAAGAAGGACGGCGTGGCTGCGACGGTCGAGATCTTGGCCGGCCCCCACCGGATCCTGGCCCTCATCACCAGGGAAGCCGCGGACGAGATGCAGCTCGAACCCGGCATGCACGCCGTGGCCACGGTCAAGGCGACGAACGTGATGGTGGAGGTGGGGGAATGAGGCACGCCCTCGCCGGCATGGCTTGTCTTGCGCTCCTCCTTCCCTCGTGCGGCGGCTCGGGTTCCCAGCGCTCGGAGATCACCGTCCTGGCGGCCGCGTCACTCACCGGAGCCTTCACCAAGATCGGCGCGGACTTCGAGCAGGCCAACCCGGATGTCACGGTTCGATTCAGCTTCGGGCCGTCGGACGGGCTAGCCACACAGATCCTGGAGGGCGCGCCGGCCGACGTCTTCGCTCCGGCCAGCCCGAAATACATGGACCAGGTCCGGTCCGACGGCCCCGGGGTCACGGATCAGGCCGAGTTCGCCCGGAACACGCTGGCGGTCATCGTTCCGTCGGACAACCCGGCCCACGTTGGATCGCTCGACGACCTGGCTCGGCCCGGCGTCAAGCTGGTCCTCGCCGCCGTCGGGGTTCCCGCGGGCGATTACGCGCGGGGGATCTTGGCGAACGCCGGCATCCAGAAGGGGGCATTGGCCAACGTCGTGTCGAACGAGGAGGACGTGAAGGGCGTCGTCCAGAAGGTCCTGCTCGGCGAGGCCGACGCCGGGATCGTCTACCGGACCGACGTCACCCCCGACGTCTCGGCGCGCGTGCGGGAGATCTCCATCCCCGACGGCGTGAACGTCATCGCGACCTACCCGATCGCCGTCATGAAAGGTTCCGACCGTGCGCCGGCCGCCGAGGCCTTCGTCCGGTTCGTGACCGGACCGGGGCAGGCCACCCTCCGGACGTTCGGATTCCTCCCGCCCTCCTGACATGGCCGCGCCGAAACGGTCGACCCCAGGCGTCTTCGTCGTCCTGGCCATCCTGGGGATCGCGTTCGTCACGCTCCCGCTCGCCGGCCTGATCCAGCGCACCCCGTGGTCGAGGGCCGCCGACGTGCTCACCTCGGATTCCTCGCTCATGGCGCTCCGCTTGTCGATCGTTGTGGCGACGTCGGCGGCCGTCGTGTCGCTCGTTCTGGGGTTCCCGCTAGCCTGGGTGTTGTCCCGCTCGTCCTTCCCCGGCCGAAGGGTGGTCCGAGGGCTGGTGATCCTGCCGCTCGTGATGCCACCGGTGGTGGGGGGCGTCGCCCTGCTCGCGGTGTTCGGCCGGCGCGGGTTCCTCGGCGCTCCGCTGAACGACGTTTTCGGCGTGCAGCTCGCGTTCACCACACCGGCCGCGGTGCTCGCGGCGGCGTTCGTCTCGTTTCCCCTGGCCGTGTTGGCGCTCGAGGCCGGGCTCCGCTCGCTCGACACGCGACTCGAGGATGCGGCCGCAACGCTCGGGGGCTCACGCTGGTACGTGCTCCGGCGGGTGACGCTTCCGATGCTCGCGCCGCAGATCGCTGCCGGGCTCGTGCTGTGCTGGGCCAGGGCGCTCGGCGAGTTCGGCGCGACCATCACGTTCGCCGGGAACCTCCAAGGCCGGACGCAGACGTTGCCGCTGGCCGTGTTCGAACGGCTCCAAACTGACCCGGACGGGGCGATCGCGCTCTCGCTGCTCCTCGTTGCGGTGTCGCTCGCGGTGATCGTGGGCCTCCGAGGGCGGTTCCTGGCAGCCCGATGAGCCTGGTGGTCGACGTCGAGGCTCGCCGGGGCCACTTCACGGTGGCCGCCGCGTTCGAGGCCGCGGCGGGTGAGACCGTCGCCCTGCTCGGCCCCAACGGCGCAGGGAAGTCCACGCTGGTCGCAACGTTGGCGGGCATCCATCCTCCGGCGGGCGGGCGCGTCGATCTCGACGGCCGGACGTTGGACGATGTGGTCGCCGGCCGGCACGTCCCTCCCGAGCGACGGCAGGTGGGGGTGGTGTTTCAGGACCGGCTGCTCTTCCCGCACCTGTCGGCCATCGAGAACGTGGCGTTCCCCCTCCGGGCTCTCGGCGTCGCGCGCCGCGAGGCCCGGAGCAGAGCCGCCGACCTCCTGGCGCGGCTCGGCCTGGCACAGAGGGCCGACGCCCGCCCCGCCGACCTGTCCGGGGGCGAGGCGCAGCGGGTTGCACTGGCCAGGGCCCTGATCCGCGAGCCTCGGCTCCTCCTGCTCGACGATCCGCTGGCGGCACTCGACGTGAGGGCCCGCACACATGTGCGGGCCATCATGCGGCGCGAGCTCATCGGGTTCGCGGGCGTCCGGCTCCTCGTAACGCACGCTCCGGTCGAAGCCATGAACCTGGCCGATCGCATGGTGCTGGTGGAGGACGGACGGGTCACGCAGATCGGGACGCCGGGAGAGGTTCGCGCGGCGCCACGCACGCCGTACGCGGCGGAGCTCGTTGGCATGAACCTGTTCACCGGACGGCTCGAACGACTCGAGGCCGGAGCCGGCCGGCTCGTCACGTTGGAAGGAGACGTGGTCGTGGCCTGGCCCCCCGGGATCGACGGCGCGCTCGAACCGGTCATCGGCCTGCTTCGGCCGGCCGACGTCTCGCTCCACGTCCGGCCGCCCGAAGGAGCCTCGGCCCGCAACGTGCTGGCGGGCACCGTGACCTCCGTCAGCGTGGAAGGGGAGCGAGCACGGGTTCGCATCGACGCCTCTCCGCCGCTGGTGGCCGAGGTGACCCTGGGATCGGTCGAGCGGCTCGGCATCCGAGAGGGGACACGGCTGTGGGCCTCGTTCAAGGCGGTCGAGGTGCGGGTCCAGGCGATCTGAAGCCGCCGTGGCGCGGGTTCAAGCGACCTGAGACATTCTGCCTTCCCGGGTACCCTTACGGAGCCCATGGCCCCGGACAGCTCGCAGGATCCCGAGTCGAACGACGCCGACCCACCCCTCGACGAGCTCGTCTCGGGTACGGCCGCGGCACTGGGCGAGCAGGACGGCGAACCTGACGCGTCGCCCGAAGCCGCCAAACGACCCGAGGCCGGGAAGCCCGAGGAGCAGGACGAAGACCGACCCTCGTTCCTCCGCGAGGTCCCCGTCCTCGTCCTGCTGGCCCTCGCCGTCGCCCTGGTCATCAAGACGTTCCTGGTCCAGGCGTTCTTCATCCCCTCCTCATCGATGGAGCCGACGCTCGTACCTGGAGACCGGGTCCTGGTCAACAAGCTGGCCTACCGGTTCGGCGACTTGCATCGGGGCGACGTGGTGGTGTTCGAGAACCCGAACGAGGCTGCGCTCCCCGATCGAAACGCCGTCGAGGCCCTGTTCCACTGGCTGGGCGAGGGACTCGGCTTCGAGCAGCCGGAGAACGAGGACCTCATCAAGCGCGTGATCGGGCTCCCCGGCGACACCATCGCGATCCGTGATCACACCGTCATGGTGAACGACGATCCTGTCGCCGAGCCGTACCTCACGAAGAAGGCGTTGAACTCGATGAGCGACTACGGGCCGGTGACGGTCCCTCGCGGCGAGCTGTTCGTCCTGGGCGACAACCGCGGCAACTCCTCCGACTCGCGCGTGATCGGGTTCGTCCCGGAAGGCAACGTGGTTGGGCGGGCTTTCGTGATCATCTGGCCACCGGGCGACGCGGGGGGCCTGACCTCAGGCTAGGGCAGGTCGCAGCCGAACCCTAATCCATGGCCAGTGGACAAGGTGGAGTTGTCCGCGGCCCAGTTTGGCGGTCGGGTCCGGGCTGGGTTCCCATGGCTACAGGCATACTCCTGCGGGGGATCAAGCCTTCTTCTCGGCGTTCGATCATCACCGCGGCCTGCTGCCTCTTGGCGTGGGCGACCGGTATCGCGGGGGCACTCCAGCTGGTCAAGTTCCCCACGATCGCGATGTCCGCGTTCTTCTTGGTTGGGCTGGCGG
>WNGE01019701.1_pt1 | contig 11796 bp, 13 predicted proteins | sample 5400651 | NCBI WGS metagenome assembly WNGE01 (sample SAMN13153370, study PRJNA577476) | soil metagenome | isolation source: 60 cm soil or saprolite under grassland replicate 2 | place: USA:California | collected 2016-06-15 | reverse complement strand
GTCGTCAAGCCGCCGTTCGTGCGTCACGGCAAAGCCCTCGTTTCGTAATCCGCTCGGAGAGCCTCCATGAACGTTCCCGCGAATCTCAAATACACCGACAGCCACGAGTGGGTCCGCACCGAGCCTGACGGCACGCTTACCATCGGCATCACCGATCACGCGCAGGAAGCTCTGGGCGATCTTGTGTTCATCGAGCTGCCCGCGGTCGAGCGGACCGTGAAGGCCGGCGAGGCTGTCGCCATTGTCGAATCGGTCAAGGCAGCCTCCGACGTCTATGCCCCGGTAGCGGGTGAAGTAACGGCCGCCAATACCGAGGTGGTGGACGCTCCGGAGAAAGTCAACGCCGATGCCTACACGCATTGGCTCTACAAGCTCAAGCCCGCAAGTGCAGCCGACGTCGGCAAGCTCCTCGACGCCGCCGCCTATACCAAAGTGATCGGTGAGGCATGAGGACCCACCGATGAAAATGGACAAGCCTCGGACCGCGGTTGCTCGCCGCGCACTCGCCGAGCTGGAACAGCATCGCGGTTTTGTCGACCGCCATATCGGCACGACCGATGCCGAGCAGGCGGAGATGCTCAAGATGCTCGGCTATGCGTCTCGATCGGCACTCATCGACGCGGCCGTACCACCCGCGATCCGCCTGCGCGGGCCGCTGGCGCTGCCCGCCGCGAAGGGAGAAGAGGAGGCGCTCGACGAATTGAAGGCAATGGCGCGCAAGAACCGCGTGCTGAAATCGTATATCGGCCAAGGTTATTACGGCACGCTGACGCCCGGAGTGATACTGCGCAACGTGCTCGAGAATCCCGCCTGGTATACCGCGTACACGCCCTACCAGCCGGAGATATCGCAAGGCCGGCTCGAGGCGCTCGTCAATTTCCAGACGATGGTGTGCGACCTCACCGGGTTGGCCATCGCCAACGCGTCGATGCTTGACGAGGCGACCGCCGCGGCAGAAGCGATGACGCTGGCGCGTCGGGTCGGCAAGAGTACCAGCAACGCGATCTGGGTCGCGGACGATGTCTTGCCGCAGACGATCGACGTCATGCGCACGCGCGCGCTCCCGCTCGGGCTCAACGTGGTCGTCGGGCCCGCCGCCGGGGCCGCGGTGGCGGATTGCTTTGCCGCGCTGCTCCAGTATCCGGGCGTCAACGGCGACGTGCGCGACTATCGCGCCCTTGCGGAGGCGTTGCATGCGCGCGGCGCGCTCGTCCTCGTCGCCGCCGATCCCCTGGCGCTCACCCTGCTCGCCGCGCCGGGGGAATGGGGTGCGGACGTCGTCGTCGGCTCGAGCCAGCGCTTCGGCGTGCCGATGGGGTTCGGGGGGCCGCACGCGGCGTTTTTTGCGACGCGCGACGAGTTCAAGCGCAGCCTTCCCGGGCGGCTGGTCGGCGTGACCATCGACGCCAATGGACAGCCCGCGTATCGGCTGGCATTGCAGACGCGCGAGCAGCACATCCGGCGGGAGAAGGCGACATCGAACATCTGCACCGCGCAGGTGCTGCTCGCCGTGATCGCGGCGATGTACGCGGTCTATCACGGGCCGCTCGGGTTGGCGACGATCGCGGCGCGGATCCATCGCTTGACCGGCGTCCTCGCGGCCGGTTTGAAGCGGTTGGGCATCACCGTAGTCAACGACACGTTTTTCGACACGCTGACCGTCGCGACCGGAGAGCGCAGCTTCGATTTGCACGCCGCTGCCATGAGCCGCGGCGCCAATCTGCGTCACGTCGACACGACACACGTCGGCATCTCGTTCGACGAGACGACCACCCGCGAGGATGTCAAGCTGCTCTGGCAGATCTTTGCGCCCGAGCCTGCCGCGCTGCCGGATTTCGATGCGCTCGAGCCGACGGTTGACGATGCGTACCCCGTCGCTTTGCATCGCCGATCGCCGTTCCTCGCGCACCCGACGTTCAATCGCTACCACTCCGAAACGGAGATGCTGCGCTATCTGCGTCGACTCGCCGACAGGGACATCGCGCTCGATCGCTCGATGATCCCCTTGGGCTCGTGCACGATGAAGCTGAACTCGGTCGCCGAGATGATTCCCATCACCTGGCGCGAGTTCGCGCACATGCACCCGTTCGCTCCCGCCGATCAGACCGAAGGCTATCGCGAGATGATCGCCGGGTTGGAGCGCATGCTCTGCGCGGCGACCGGCTACGCGGCGGTCTCGTTGCAGCCCAATGCAGGGTCGCAGGGCGAGTACGCGGGCCTGCTCATCATCCGCGCGTACCACGCAAGCCGCGGCGAAGCACATCGCAACGTCTGCCTGATTCCTTCGTCGGCGCACGGGACCAATCCGGCGTCCGCGCAGATGGCCGGCATGCGGGTCGTCGTCGTCGCCTGCGACAATCAGGGCAACGTCGATCTCGCCGACCTGCGCGCCAAGGCCGAGGCGCATCGCGCCGATCTGGCCGCGATCATGGTCACGTACCCATCGACCCATGGCGTATTCGAGGCGGGCATCCGCGACATCTGCGACATCGTGCATGCGCATGGCGGCCAAGTATACGTCGACGGAGCGAACCTGAATGCGCTCGTGGGCCTGGCCGCGCCCGGCGCGTTCGGGGCCGACGTATCGCACTTGAATCTGCACAAGACGTTCTGCATTCCGCACGGTGGCGGCGGTCCCGGCGTCGGGCCGGTCGCGGTCGGCGCGCACTTGGCAAAGTTCCTCCCCGGGCACCGCATGCTCGACGCTCGGCCTGATGCAATCGGAGCTGTTTCTGCGGCGCCGTACGGCAGTGCCGGCATTCTGCCGATTTCGTGGATGTACATCGCAATGATGGGCGCCGACGGGCTGAAAGCGGCGACCGAGTCGGCGATTCTTGCGGCGAATTACATCGCCAAGCGGCTTTCGCCGCACTATCCCGTGCTCTACTCGGGGAGCGGAGGCTTGATCGCGCATGAATGCATTCTCGACTTGCGCCCGGTGAAGGAGACGAGTGAGGTCACCGTCGACGACGTGGCGAAACGCCTGATGGACTATGGCTTTCACGCGCCGACGATGAGCTTCCCTGTCGCCGGCACGCTGATGATCGAGCCCACCGAGAGCGAGTCGAAGGCGGAGCTTGATCGTTTCGTCGATGCGATGAGTGCGATTCGCGAGGAGATCGGCGCCATCGAAGATGGCCGCATGGATCGCGCCGACAATCCGCTGAAGAACGCGCCGCACACCGCAGCGACGCTGCTTGCGGCGGACTGGGCACACGCGTACAGCCGCGAAAAGGCCGCCTATCCGGTGTTGGCGGTGAAGTCGGACAAATACTGGCCCCCAGTCGGCCGCGCCGACAACGTCTACGGCGACCGCAATCTGTTCTGTACCTGCGTGCCGATCGCCGAGTACGCGGCGTGAAAGTTCTGGTGCTCGGCGCCGGCGTCATCGGCACGACCGCGGCCTGGTTCCTGCGCGCGGCGGGCCACGAGGTAACGGTCGTCGAACGGCAGAAGGATGCGGCACGCGAGACGTCATTCGCAAACGGTGGCCAGATCTCGGTGTCGCACGTCGAGCCGTGGGCGAATCCCGGCGCGCCGCTCCAGATACTCAAGTGGCTCGGGCAGCCGGACGCGCCGCTGCTGTTCCGGCCGCGGCTCGACTGGCACCAATGGCGCTGGGGCCTGCAGTTCCTGATCGAGTGCCTGCCCTGGCGCACGCGGCGCAACATGCTGCAGATCCTGGCGATCAGCAAATACTCGGGCGCCGCGCTCCGCGAGCTGCGCAGTGCGACGGGAATCGCCTATGACGAGCTGCAGCGCGGCATATTGCAGATCTACACCGACCGCAAGGGTTTCGACGATGCGGCGCGGGCGGCAGAGCTGGTCCGCCACTACGGCATCGCGCGCGAGGTGAAGACGGCCGAGGAGTGCGTGGCGCTGGAACCTGCGCTCTCGGCGCGTCGAGACTGGATTGTCGGTGGCACGTATACGGCCACGGATGAAACCGGCGACGCTCGCAAGTTCACACAGGCGCTCGCCGCGCTCGCGGGCCAGCGTGGGGTCGCTTTCCGTTTCGGTGTCACCGTCGAATCGCTCGCGGTCGCGGAAGGTGCCGTGTGCGGCGCGCGGATAGTGAACGAAAACAATCGCAAGGAAGTGCTCGCCGCCGACGCCTATGTCGTTTGCCTTTCGAGTCACACGCCGAAGCTCCTCGATCCGATCGGTGTACGCGCGGTGATCTATCCCGCCAAGGGCTATTCGGCGACGCTGCCGATCGTCGATTCGGCGGCGGCGCCGACGATCAGCATCACCGACGACGCCAAAAAAATCGTCTTCACCCGGTTGGGCGATCGATTGCGCGTTGCGGGGACCGCCGAGCTTTCCGGCTACGACCTCGAGTTGAATCCCGTGCGCTGCGAAGCGCTGACGAAGCGGGCGACCGAGTGGTTCGGCGCGGCCATCGACCCCGCGCGCGTCGAATACTGGACGGGGCTCCGGCCGGCGACGCCGTCAAACGTGCCGCTGATCGGCAGGACGCGTTACCCGAACCTGTATCTGAACGCCGGCCACGGCACGCTGGGTTGGACGATGGCCGCCGGCTCGGGGAAGGCGATTGCGGAGATCGTCTCCGGACGCAAGCCCGACATCGCCTTCGCGTTCCCGGGATACTAGGGAACCTAAGCAACGACCATCGTGGCGGAGCGAAAAGCGCGACGAAGGTATAATGCGGGCCTTCCTGCCGTTTTTCCCGATGTCCCGTTTTCTCCATTTCTTGCTCGTGCTCGCGCTTCTTTGCGTTGCCGCGAGCGCCGACGCGCAGAGCGTACCTGCCGCTGCGGTCCCGCCTCCCGCCGTTGCCGCCAAAGCATACCTGCTGGTCGACGTGCTGAGCGGCCAGGCGCTGGTGGCGCAGAATGCCGACGAGCCGCGCGAGCCCGCGTCGCTGACCAAGCTGATGACGGCGTACCTGGTCTTCCGCGCGCTCAAGGACCGAGAGCTCGTGCCCTCGCAGATGGTTACCGTGTCGGCAAGGGCGTGGCGGGCCGAAGGTTCGCGCATGTTCATCGACCCGAAAAAAGCGGTGAGCGTCGATGAGCTGCTGCGCGGCGAAATCGTGCAGTCCGGCAACGACGCGGCGATTGCGCTCGCCGAGGCCGTTGCCGGCTCCGAGGAAGCTTTCGTCGAGCGCATGAACCGCGAGGCGGCGAGGCTCGGCATGAAGAACACGCGATTCGTCAACGCGACCGGCCTTCCGTCGCCGCAGCAGGCATCGACCGCGGCCGATCTGGCTCGGGTGGCGTCCGCGCTGATCCGCGATTTCCCCGAGTATTACCCGTTGTACGCGCTGAAGGAATATCGTTACAACAACATCACGCAGCCCAACCGCAACCGTCTGCTGTGGACCGATCCGTTCGTCGATGGGGTCAAGACGGGCTACACCGATGCCGCGGGCTATTGCCTGATCGCGTCGGCGAAGCGTGGGCCGCGACGGCTCTTGTCGGTCGTGCTAGGCGCAGGCTCCGATGCCGCGCGCACCAGCGAGTCGCAAAAGCTTCTGAACTACGGCTTCCAGTTCTACGACACGGTAGAGCTCTACCAGAACGGAGAGTCGGTAAGCACTCTACGCGTCTGGAAAGGCGCCGCGAATGCCGTTTCGGCGGGCTTTGTCGCCGATCAGTATGTCACGCTGCCCAAGGGTCAGGCGCAGAAGCTCAAGCTGACGCTCGAAGCGATCGACCCTCTGATCGCGCCGGTGACGCGCGGCCAGCGCGTCGGTGCCGTGAAAGTGACCCTCGAAGGCAAGCCGCTGGGAGAATTTGCCTTGCTCGCGCTCGACGATGTCGCGCCGGCGAGCTTCTTCGGAAGGATGTGGGACACAGTGCGGCTGTGGTTCAAGTGACGAATCCGTCCGAGAGCAGGCACGAATGTGCCTGCGATCGGAAACGGATGCGTCATCCCCGCGAAAGCGGGGATCCAGTGTCGTGTGATGTCGCGTACCAATGAACTTGGGTCCCGGCCTGCGCCGGGACGACGAATCGCCGCATCCGTGGGGATGACGACACAGGCAGAAGTCCGCGAGAATGACGACAGACGATAGGAAAGCAATGACGGTTTATCTCAACGGGAAGTTTCTCCCGATCGACGAAGCGCGAATCTCCGTCCTCGATCGCGGGTTCATTTACGGAGACGGAGTGTACGAGCGATCATTCACGACCTGATCACACGGCAGCCCTTCGATGATCAAGGCGTCTACCTGCAGGTCACTCGCGGCGCGGCCAAGCGCGACCACGCCTTCCCGCCCGACGCCGTACCGACCGTGTTCATCATGAGCAATCCGCTGCCGGTCCTGTCGCGCGAGCAGATCGAGGGTGGGGTTGCCGTCGTCACGGCCGTCGACGAGCGCTGGTTGCGCTGCGATTTGAAGACGATCTCGCTTCTCGGCAACGTTCTCGCGCGACAGTTTGCGGTCGATCACGGAGCGGTCGAGACGGTCATGTTCCGCAGCGGGTATCTGACCGAAGCGTCCGCGTCGAACGTGTTGATCGTGATGGGCGGCACCATCATTGCACCGCCCAAGGACAACCTCATCCTTCCGGGCATCACCTACGACGCAACGCTGGAGCTGGCGCGCGAAGGCGGCTTGCCCTTGCAGATTCGGCCGGTGACCCGAGACGAGGCGCTCGCCGCCGACGAGATGTGGCTCTCTTCGTCGACCAAGGAAGTGCTCGCGGTCACCACGCTCGACGGCAAGCCTTTCGCGGGCGGCAAGCCCGGGACCGTGTACCGGCAGATGTACCGCTTGTTTCAGGCGAGCAAGCCCAAAGCGCTTAGCGCGGCGTAGCGATCAATCGTCGCGGCCCTCCGGGTCCGGCTGGCTGACGCGATACCTGCTGCCGTGCCACACCAGGGGCGACAGACGCCGATGCGCGGCAGCGACGACTTCGCCGATGAAAAGCATGTGGTCGCCCGCCGGGTGGAGCGCGTGATGCCGGCATTCGAGCCATGCCGCGCAGCCTTCGATCAACGGCGCATCCGCCTGGCCAAGGCGGAATGCCACGCCGGCGAAACGATCGGTGTGCGGGTGCGAGAAGCGTCGCGCCAGCTCGACCTGATCGTGCGCGAGCACGTTGACCGCGTATTGCGCGGCGCCTTCGAAGATCGCCAGGCTGCGCGAGCGCCGTGCGAGGCTCCAGATGATGAGCGGCGGGTCCAGCGACACCGAATTGAACGAATTGGCGGTGAAGCCGATGAAGCCGTGCTGGGCACGCGCGGTGATGATCGTGACACCGGTCGCAAACTGCGCCAGGGCGTCGCGGAACTGACGCTCGGCCATAGCGGGCCGCTCTATGCGCTCGTTGACTGTCGGCATCGTCTCGCACCGCGCCGCCTGCGACAGGCGAACGGTGGCGCCGCATCTTAGGCGGCTACGCCTTTGGGTGTCAAAACGCGCCGGGCCCCAAGCCTTTAGCTGCTGCGCTTGATCGGGGACGCCCGGCGGACTCGCCGGCGACCGATGGCGCACGGACGCGGGGCGCTGCTAAACTGTAGCTTGGTTCCGCATTCGTCAGTCGACATCCTCCGCGCATGAACCAGCCACTGCAGAAAATCATCGCCAACCGCTACAGTGGCCGCGACATCCCCATCGCCCTCGTTTTGCCCGACGGCGATCGCGTTCCGCTGTCGGAGACTCCCGAGGTCGATGTGTACGCCCGCACGTGGCAGGGCTTGAAGACGCTTGCGTCGCCCGAAATGGGCGCGCTCGCGCGAGCCTACGTTCGCAACGATATCGACTTCAGCGGCGGCGCCCGCCGCGTTCTCGGCATTGCGGAATCGCTGGTCGGCAGCGTCACGTACCGTCGCGATCGATTCGCCGACCGCGCGCGAACATGGCTCAGCCGCCGGCGCGGCAACAGGGTGAACATCCAGCATCATTACGACGTCTCGAACGCCTTCTATCGGCTCTGGCTCGACGAACGCATGGTCTATTCGTGCGCGTATTTCCGCAGCGAGACGGATTCGCTCGACCAGGCCCAGGTGCAGAAGCTCGATCACATCTGCCGCAAGCTGATGCTGAACCCGGGCGAGGAGTTTCTCGACATCGGCTGCGGCTGGGGTGCGTTGATCTTTCGCGCGGCGCAAAGCTACGGCGTCAACGCACTCGGCATCACGCTGTCGCAGAATCAGTACGATTACGTCAAGGCGAAAATCGCCGAGCTCGGTCTCGGCGACCGCGTGCGCGTGCAGCTGCTCGATTACCTCGACTTGCCCGAAGACCGGCTTTTCGACAAGATCGCCAGCATCGGAATGTTCGAGCACGTAGGCGTCGCCAACTACCCGCGCTACTTCGGCAAGATCAGGCGCATCCTCAAGCCTGGCGGGCTGGTGCTCAACCACGGCATCACGCATAACTGGCCGGGCGGCGACAGCCTCGGCAGCGGCATCGGCGATTTCATCGAGGAATACGTCTTCCCGGGCGGGCAGGTCGCGCACGTATCGAGAGTCATCGAAGGGCTCGCCGCCGACGGCCTCGAACTCGTAGACGCCGAAGCCCTGCGCGAGCACTACGCGCGGACGCTATGGAATTGGCTCGACCGGCTGGAGGCGAATGCCGATGCGGCCCGGCGCGAGGTTGGAGAAGAGAAATTCCGCGTCTGGCGGATCTATCTCGCGGGCTCGGCGCATGCATTCGATCGCGGCTGGTTGTCGATCTTCCAGCTCCTCGTCGGCAAGCCGCTTCCCGACGGCCGCCTGCCGCATCCGACGACGCGGGAGTATATGTACAGGAGCTAGGGGCGACGAAGGCTCAGGGCTTGCGCAGATGTCATGCCGGCCCAATATGGGGCCGATGGAGATGACCGAGACCTTACTCGAATTCCCCTGCGCGTTCCCGATGAAGATCGTCGGACGCACGGAGGATGGATTCGCGCAGGCGATTCTCGAAGTCGTGCTGCGCCACGCGCCCGATTTCGACAGTGCGTCGATGGAAATGCGCGCCTCGCGCGAGGGCCGATACCTCTCGTTGACCTGCACGGTCAATGCCACGTCGCGCGAGCAGTTGGATGCGCTGTACCGCGAGCTGTCGTCGCATCCGATGGTCACGATGGTTCTCTAGGAGCCGGTCGGCATGGACGGCTGCGCGGGATCGAGCGACGCGCGCTCCGCGGACCTTGCCCCGCAGCGCCCGTGGGCGATGCGGCGACTGGGTTGCACGGATTACGTCGCCACCTGGCGCGCGATGCAGGCGTTCACCGATGCTCGCACCGCCGGCACGCCGGACGAAATCTGGCTCACCGAGCACGGCTCCATCTATACATTGGGCCTCGCCGGACGCCGCGAGCACGTGTTGCGCGACAACGGCGTTCCGGTGCTCAAGGTCGATCGCGGCGGACAAGTCACATATCACGGACCCGGCCAGCTCGTTGTTTATCTGCTGATGGATCTCAAGCGTGCGCAGCTCGGCGTGCGCCAGACGGTCCGGCGCATCGAAACCTGCGTGATAGAATGGCTCGGTTCGCTAGGAATTTCCGCGTATGGTAAGCCGTCGGCTCCGGGCGTGTATACCGTGGTCCGAAATGCCGAAGCCAAGATCGCAGCGCTCGGATTGAGAGTGCGCAATGGATGCACCTACCACGGTCTGAGCGTGAACGTCGCGATGAATCTCGCGCCCTTTGCCGACATCAATCCCTGCGGCTATCCGGGTCTTGCCGTGACCCAGCTCGCCGACTTCGATGTCGTGAGGACGGTTGACCAGGCCGGCGCCGAATTGGCGCCGATGCTTGCCTCGCGGTTGGCGTCGGATACTTTGACATGAGCGACGCAGCGACTTCCGCCCGCGACAACGCAGCCGGCGTGAAGCACACCGGCGCTGCGAAAACTGCGCGCATTCCCATCAAGGTCGTCGCGACCGAACGCCTCCCGAAGCCGCCGTGGATCCGTGTTCGCGCCCCATCGAGCCCGCGCTTCTACGAGATCAAGAAGATCCTGCGCGAGCACCATCTGCACACCGTCTGCGAGGAAGCCTCCTGCCCGAACATCGGCGAATGCTTCGGCAAAGGCACGGCGACGTTCATGATCATGGGCGACATCTGCACGCGGCGTTGCCCGTTCTGCGACGTCGGTCACGGCCGGCCTCTGCCGCTCGATACCGAGGAGCCCGCGAATCTGGCCGAGACGATCGCGGCGCTGAAGCTCGCGTACGTCGTGATCACCAGCGTGGACCGCGACGACCTGCGCGACGGCGGGGCCGGCCCTCAGGCTGCTGCAGGAATTCAAGCGCCGGTTCTCAGATATTCCCACCAAGTCCGGCTTGATGGTGGGCCTGGGCGAGACCGACGAGGAAATCCTTGCGGTCATGCGCGACATGCGCGCGCATGAGATCGACATGCTGACTATCGGCCAGTATCTGCAGCCCACCGCCGGCCACCTGCCGGTGTTGCGTTATGTGCATCCGGATACCTTCGCGATGTTCGAGCGCGAAGCGTACGCGCTCGGCTTCCGCCACGCCGCGGTCGGCGCGCTAGTGCGCTCGTCGTATCACGCGGACAATCAAGCGCACGGCGTGCTCGAAGCGACCGGCTGACTTTCTCGGAGCGATTGGAGAGCAGCATGCGCGGCCGCCTTTTGCGCGCGATCGCAACGATCGCGCTTGTCGCCTTCACCGCCGGCGCGCGCGCCGAAGTCGCCGAGGTGCGCATCTCTCACGGTTACGGTCTGCTCTACCTGCCGCTGATGATCATGGCGAGCGAGAAGCTCGTCGAGAAGCACGCGAAAGCGGCGGGCCTCCCCGAGGTGCGCGCCGACTACAAGGTGCTCGACGGCGGCAACGTGATCAACGACGCAATGCTTTCGGGCGCGCTCGACATCGCGTCGATCGGCGTGGCCGGGTTTCTGACGCTGTGGGCGAAGGCAAAGGACAATCCGGCGCTGGAGATCCGCGGGCTGACCGGCATGAGCTCATCGTCGATCTATCTGATGACGCGCAACCCGACCGTCAAGACGCTGAAGGATTTCACCGACAAGGACCGCATCGCCGTGCCGGGCATCAAGTCCTCGCTGCCGGCGGTGCTCCTGCACATGGCGGCGGCCAAGGAATTCGGCGACGCCAATTACGGCAAGCTCGACCCGATCACGGTCGCGCTGCCGCATCCGGAAGCGCTGACGGTGATGCTCTCGGGGAAGAGCGAGATCAACAGCCACATGGCCTCGCCGCCGTTTTCCTACATCGAGGACGCGACGCCCGGCCTGCATCGGGTCTTCAGCACCGTCGATATCCTCGGCAACATCACGCTCGACATGACCTATACCAGCCGGCGCTTCTACGAAGCCAACCCCAAGCTCTGCGCGGCGTTCATCGCCGCGTTGAACGAGGCGAACGCGCTGATCGCAAGGGACAAGAGGAAGGCGGCAGAGATCTACCTCGCGATCTCGAAGCAGAAGTCCTCGCCCGACGAGATCGTCAAGATCCTGAACGATCCGAACTCGAAATTCTCGGCCGTTCCCGACGGCACGATGAAATACGCTGAGTTCATGTCGCGCATCGGCACGATCAAGGCGAAGCCCGCGTCGTGGAAGGATCTGTTCTTCCCGCCGATTCACACAGTGGCAGGAAGTTGACGTCACGATGGTCCTCTTCGCCGGAATCACATCATGAAGGCGGCGGCGCGTCCTTCGGCCAGAGCAGCCAGAGACGCGCGGCCTGCTTCATGCGGCCAGCCGGGCGCGCCGCATCGTCGCCGAAGCCCCAGAAAAAATCCACGCGCAGCGGCCCCCGGATCGCGCCGCCGGTATCCTGAGCGAGGACGAGACGATTCAGCGGCCGGGTCGACAGCGGCCAGGTGGTGGCGAGAAATACCG
>WNGE01015277.1_pt1 | contig 11796 bp, 8 predicted proteins | sample 5400651 | NCBI WGS metagenome assembly WNGE01 (sample SAMN13153370, study PRJNA577476) | soil metagenome | isolation source: 60 cm soil or saprolite under grassland replicate 2 | place: USA:California | collected 2016-06-15 | reverse complement strand
TGTCCACCGCCAACTCCTCGAACAATACCTGACCAAGCCCAAAAGTCGCCGCGCCCTGGACCTGCAACTCAGAGAGACGCGGATTGATCACCTTGCCGGCGTACATTTCAGCGTGGAGCCGCGTGACTTTCACCCGTCCGGTATCTGTGTCCACCTCCACCTCACAGACCACTACTGCGGGATGCCATTCCGCCGACCCGTAGCCTTGGCCGGTTTCAAAATCCATCACTACCGGACTGCCGTCGGGTCCCGAACCGGAAACAAAAACACCATGACCCAAAAGATTGTTCGCCTTGGTAAAGCGAATGGCGTCGACATAGGAGACCGACTTGCCGGCGAAGCCACGGACGACGATCTTGCCATCCTGCAATACCAGATCTTCTTTGGCCGCTTCGAGCTGCATCGCCGCCGCTTCAACAAGTTGCTCCCTGACATCCTTAATCGCCTCACGGATGGCCGTGCCCATGCAAAAAGTTGCGCGGCTGGCCGCGGTCATCAGATCGAAGGGAGTAAACGCCGTGTCAGGCTCGGAGATGCGCACACGCTCCACCGGCAAGCCGACCTCGGTCGCAGCGATTTGCGCCAGCGCGGTTTTTAACCCTTGGCCCATTTCGACGGAGCTGGTCAGAACATTGAGGCTTCCATCGCCATTGAGTTTAACCGTCGCCGTTGATGTGGTCGGCGTCGCCATGCCTTTGACGATGACGCCGATGCCTTTGGCACGGATCTTATTTCCCTCCCGGAGCACCAAAGGACCGTCTTTCCACCCGATTTTTTTTGCCGCCGCAGCGATGAGCTCATTGTAGTGCATCTCCGGCATCGGCTCGCCAGTCGAGAATGGGTCGCCTTTTTGCAAGACGTTTTTGAGCCTGAGCTCGACTGGATCAAGACCCAACGCATCTGCGATGATGTCCATTTGGGTCTCATGCGCCCAAGCCACTTGGCTAATGCCGTAACCCCGAAACGCCGCCGAGGGCGGAGTATTGGTGTACACGCCGTAGGAATCCATGTGAAGGTAGGGCACCCGGTAGGGTCCCGTGGCCGCGTAGCCACGGGTAATCAAATTCGGCGTGGTATCGCCGTAGGCACCGGAGTTGTAATAGCAATGAGCTTCGACGGCCACCAAGGTACCGTCGGCTTTCACCCCGGTCTTGAGCTTAATCTTGCACTCATGCTGAACGCCGAGAAGAAAACACTCGGCGCGTCGCGCCACCATGCGCACGGGCCTCCCGGTTTTCTTGGCCAACAGGACCGCCGCCGGTTCCAATTTGGAATTCAGCTTGCCGCCGAAGCCGCCGCCGAGGGTAAAAACGATCACGCGCACATCGGCGATGGGCACTTTGAAAATTCCGGCGAGCTGGCGCTGGACAACGTGGGGATTCTGGCTGCAAGTCCATACGGTTATCCGCCCGCCGCTGACCTGGGCCACGGTCACGTGCGGTTCGAGCGCAAGGTGGTTAGCGGAAGGCGAAAAAAAGGTGTTCTCGAAAATCCTGTCGGAATCACGGAAGCCCCGGGTCATGTCCCCTTTGCGCTGCTTGAACAGGTGGACGATATTGGTTCCCTCCAGCGATCGCGCCGCTACATCCGGGCGCCCGGCTATGATGCGCCTCGGTCCCGGATGCAGAATCGGCGCTCCTGGCTTTAGCGCCTCTTCCGGGTCGAACACCGCCGGCAGCTCTTCGTACTCAACATTAATCAGCTCGACTGCTTCGGCCGCCGTGTCCGCGTCCGCGGCGGCGACAGCGGCAACCGCCTCGCCCACAAAGCGGACGGTATTCAACGGCACCGGGGTCTGGTCTTGAATGATCAGGCCGAAATAGGGGTCAATTTCATTGCTGATCAAATCCTCGCCGGTGAGCACGGCGGCAACGCCCGGGAGTTTTTCGGCTTTCGAGGTATCGACTTTGACAACGCGCGCGTGCGCATGGGGACTGTGCAGCACGCACGCATGGAGCATTCTGGGCAGCTCAAAATTCAATGTATAGTCGATGCCACCGGTCACCCGCAGCTGCGAGTCTACCATGCTGATCGATTGTCCAACCGCCATATTCTCACTCTCGTAGTCCCGTTCGAAGGGCGGGATTGAAACCCGCCCCTACATTCGTCGTGTTATGTCTTGGGCGTCATTCCCGTGAAAACGGGAATCCAGGCTCGCCTCCGCCCCTGGACTCCCGCTTCCGCGGGAGTGACGGACTTTATTCGGTTCGACGGCCAAAATTATCGTGAAGCGTTTCTCGCCTCAGCGATCCAATATCCATCCCCATTTCGCCAGAATTGCGCGCGTGCGCTCCGGCGTGCTGATGATATCACCGGCCAGCGGATGGTTCTTCCACGTGAACGGCGTGGTGGCGTCGATGATCATGCGCGAGTTCGCGTTCAACTCGCGCTGATCCGGCGCGATGGCCATGTCGATGCGGCTGCCCTTGGTATCTTTGATTATCTCCACGCCACGCTCAGGATCGCAGCGAGCCAAAATCGCCCAGACGACGTCTTGAATATTCGTAACGTCGACATGGTCATCCACGACGACCGTGAGCCTATTCATTTCTATCCCACCGGAGCACTGCGATGCGATGAGTCCCGCTTGCTTAGCGTGGCCCACGTATTGAGTTTTGAGCGCGACAACGGTCATTAAACGGTTACCACCTTCAGGCGGGGCCCAGACTCCGCATACTCCCGGCACTCCCGCTTTCTCGAGCTGATCCCAGATCATCCCGGCACGGAGGTATGCGAGGAAGCGATTATCTTCATGCGGCGGCTTGCCTTGAGGGCATCCCAAAAGAATTGGGTCGTTCCGGTGATAAATGCGATGAATGCGTACGACGCGATCATTGGGATAACCATCCTGATAGTAGCCCATCCATTCGCCGTACGGACCCTCTTTAGAATATTCGTCGGTGGTGATGAAACCTTCGAGCGCAATTTCAGCATGGGCTGGAATGGGTAAGCCCGGCAGCTCGCCCTGGATCACCTCAATGGGACTGCCACGCACGCCTCCCGCCCAATCCAACTCGCTTTCGCCATAACGCGGCCCCTCCACGCAGGACGCAAGAAACAGCAGCGGATCGGCTCCCACGACGGTGACGATGGGACAGGGCTGGCCCCGCTGCATATATTTTTCCTTGATGATTCCGCCGTGGTGCGGGGGAGCAGCGCGAATGCCGATGCTGTTTTTATCGAATACCTGGTTTCGATACGTGCCGGCATTGATGATGCCGGTATCAGGATCGCGCATGATGTTGACGCTCGCCGTGCCAATGAAACGTCCGCCATCTAATGGGTGCCAAATCGGCACGGGAAAGCGATTTAGATCGACGTCATCATCGCGTAAAATATTTTGTTGAATCGATCCGCGATTGACTTGCGCCGGAGGAATCGGGGCGAAGCCCTTGAGCAGTTCACGCCAAAACTGCAACAAGCGATCGTGCGAGGCTTCGTCGGGATCCAAGCCCAACGTTACCGCCTGTCGTTTGCGCGAGCCCATGCTATTGACCAGTACACGGTAGCCCGGCGTAAAGTTCGTTATCTGGTCGAAAAGTACGCAAGGACTCTCTTCGGTGTGATCCAGCATCTCAGTGACGGCGCCGATGTCTTCCTCGGAATTCGCGCCTTGAACTCGTTTCAGCTCGCCCAAGGCATCTACGACATCAAGCCACTCCCGCAGGTCGCGCCAGCGCCGCTCGGCCGTTTTGGCTTTTACTTGCTTGGCCATTCATTTGCCTCCCCTGAGGTAACCCAGATCTCCCTCGGATAGAGGACGCACGTAATCACCGGGATTCATGCGCTCTTTGACTTCCGGAGGAACACGCGTCGCGGCTGGGAACTTACCCGCCGACAGCGGACGTGTGCAATCAAAAATCAGCTTGGTCTCAAGGGTACCTTTTTCGTCCCGCCGGTAACCGTAAGTTGGCGGGTTCAACCGGCTGCCGATTGAATTCTTTATGACCACCAGATCCTTGTCTGCTTGGAAACGAGTTGCCAACGCCCATAGGACGTCTGCTTCGTTGGTGACGTCGATGTCGTCGTCGACAATAAATACATGCTTGGTGGCCGGGCTATAGGCCATCAGATTGAAGGCCGCGAGATGAGGCTCCCCATCGGCGACTTTCTTCATCGAAATATAAGCATGGTTTCGGGCTACGCCCGAGATCGGCAGATGCACGTTGATCACATTGGGACATACGTCGCGCGCTCTATTAAGCAGAAAACCCATCCGCGCCAGTCCGCCGATGGCCGAGTGCTCACGCCTTCGATGACGATCTCGGCGCGGGCCGGCACTTCAAGGTCCACGGTCTCCGCCGGCACCATCTCCAACGGTTGCTGCAACAACCCCCCCGCCACCTCCAACTCACCGCCCATGCCAGGAGGATTGGTGGTGCCTGCGAGCAGCAGGCAGGGATGGTGGCCGATCACCATCGCCACTTGCATCGGCTGCTTGCGCTCGCGGTGCTCAACGAGAATATAATTTCCCCCTTGAAACGCGCCGGTCATAAAACCAACCTCGTGCTTACCGTGAAGCATGGAACGATAAATGCCGGCATTCTGCACACCGGTTTTCGGATCGCGCAAAATAAAGATCGCCGAGGTGATGTACTTGCCGGAATCGAGCTCTTGATGGCGGAGTATCGGCAGTTTGGTCACATCAGCGTCGGCCCCTTTCCAGACGACCTCTTTCACCGGTGCCTGTGCTCGATCAACCCGTTTGACTGGAACAGGAGCATTTTCACGGCGTCCAAACTCTTCCACCATTCCTTGAAGGTTCGAGTTGATGGCCAGCGCCAGCCTCTCATAAGTTCCTTGCAGATTGATGAGCAGCGGGATAGACGAGCCCTTGATCTTGCGAAAAAGGACCGCCGGATAGTTGGGATAACGAGCATCGGTTCTCATTTGATCAACAATCGCGGTCACCTCAAAGATCGGATCGATCTCTTTATCTACGATCATCAATTGTCTGGGATCATACTCAATGAGCTTTTGCAGATACTCCCGGAGATCTTTGGGACCGGATAAAGCCTTGTCGGTCTGAGTTTCATTGCGCGGTGTTACCTCTGTTACTGCTGTCTGCCTTGCCATCTTAGGTTTCTCCCTTCGCTCCTTCTGAAGAACAAAACGCCCCCCGGGGTCACGCCCTCGAATTAGCCCGTAACGAGCCGAATCAGTTAGTCGCTGCGCGAGCTAGCGGTTGAGAAATTCATAAGCTCGCTTTTGATGGCTCATATCTTCTAATTCCTCGGGTGTAAAGGCTTTGGTAATCTTAAGAGCCTCGCGGTAAATATCGATCTCGCTCTGCACCGCCTCTCGAGGCTTGGTGCCATCCTTGCTATACACCGCCATCACCGTAGCCAAAGCCTCGACGGCGACGGAGGAATCGATTTTGTGGATCTTTAAAACGTAATCCACCAGCTCGCGATGATTCTTGGGATCGCGCATGTAGACCATGGTCTGCAACACGGCGCGAATCACTGAGAGTCCCTTGGTTGGGTTTTTTTTGAGAGCATCCGAAGAAGCCAATAGTCCGATGCCGCTAAGCGGGGAGTAATCCTTCGCCTCGGCCAATCGGTTGAAACCTCTCTCCTGGGTCTCCTCAGCGAAGGGTGGAGGCAGCATGGCCGCGGCGAGTTTCTTGGACATCAGGGCGGTGCGAGAGCTCTCCGTGCTTTGAGTATAGAAAAAATTTACCGCCGCAGGATCGACGCCGTTTCCCTTCATGATCTCCCGCGCCGCAATGGCGGTGGCGTCGGTTAGTGCCACGGCGCCTACCGACTTGCCAATAAGGTCGCGGACACTTTTAATTTCCGGCGCGGCCATCAGGGCAAAAGTCACGTACTGTTGAATGTACAGGATGCGCTTGATCGGCAGCCCCCGCATGGTCGCGGAAATCCCGGCTCCAACCGTGGTAGAGAAGTCCAGTTCTCCAGCAACGAGGGCGGCGATCGCCGTCGGCGGTGACATCAGCACCAGATCCACATCGACGCCCTCGCGCGTAAAGAAACCCTTGTCCTTACCGAAAAATAGCGGCATGGAGGTTAAGCTTTTCGTCGGGATGTGAATAATTGCCCGCGTGTTGGATGGCGCTGCCCAGCTGATCCAAGGAAAGCATACGAGAGCAGCAACCAATCCACCAGTGGACGGTAATATTTTCATACCCACCCTGGCCCTATATCGGCACCGGTTGTTAGCTCGATTAAGCCGCCCATAGAACGATAAAGACATCCCGCCACAAAAAACGAAAAGCACGAAATTTAAAGTCCCCCAATTCCGAAGCCTTCGCGGCCTGCGTGATCTATCTAGCTGAGAATCTATTTCATCAAATGATGCAGTCCTTCGGAAACGAACAATCGAACCGAGAAAGTCAGCAGACGGTTTCAACTTCCGTTTGAAGCCTAATCGCCAAAATACAGTCTGTTCGGATTATCCCTCAACATGGCTGAAACCAGCGCAGCATCGAGATCCGCTCGTCTACGAATCTTCTCCACCGCTCCGGGAAAGAAACAATCGTGATGCGGAAAATCAGACGCGAATACTAACGTCTGAGTGCCAACGGTCTCAGCAACATAGGACACAGCCCGCTCCTCAAGCTCAAAAGAGACAAAACACTGACGGCGAAAATAAGCGCTCGGCCGTTCCTTCAAATGCGGCAGCTCGAACCGATAGTTCTCGGCATGCTCATCCATCCGCTCCAACCAATAAGGAACCCAACCACAGCCCGCCTCCATAAAGCCAACGCGTAGGCGGGGATGGCGTTCCAGAACGCCGCCAAGAATCAGACTCGCCGCCGCGGTCATCTGTTCCATCGGATGTGCGTGCAAATGGAAAAGGCAGTAGCGGTCAAAGCGTTCCGCGCCGGCGGTCGGCAACCGAATACCCGTGCTGACGTGGACCAACGCCGGAACGTTGAGTTGCTCGGCCATGCCCCAAAGCGGTTCATAGGCCGGATGATCGAGGTTACGGTTGTCGACCGGGTGCGGTGAAATAAATAGGCCGCGATGGCCAAGTTCCGTCACGGCGCGCTGCGCCTCTTTGACTGCCAGCTCTGGTTCCTGAAGCGGGATCATCGCAACTCCCAGCAGTCGCTCTTTATTCGGCGCACAATGTTCGGCCAACCAATTATTATAAGCGCGAAATAGCGCCGGCGCGAGCTGAGGGTGGCGGACACCGCCAAGACGAAGCGCGTGTGTGGGAAAGAGAGCGACCCTGTCGATGCCTTCGTCATCCATCACCTTGAGACGAGTCTCAGCGCCGGCAGCCAATTGAAGAAGATCCTGGCGACCCGTTTCAGGAATGAACCCCAATGGGAAACGACTTGTCGGGCCATCGTTGCCCGTGCTGTTGCCATTCTCAAGCCCAGGGATGCTGGTCACAACGTCACGCAGCGGCGCATCCAAGTAACGCAGCCAAATATCCTGTGGCTCAAACACATGCGCATCGGAGTCGATAATTTTCTCTGTCCTCGGCACTGCCTGCCCCCCCTCTTTTTGCGAATCGGCGGCGTGCTGTGATCGTCTAAGCCGCGCTCAGAGTATAGTTAATGGCGATCCTCTCGCCACCGTAAAACTGCTGTAAGAATTCCTCCTGATTCGTGAAAGGCTGATTCCGCACGAGCCGGCCCTCGAAAGATAGCCTCAGGGGATTCACGTCAAAGGGGAAAGGACGTACCACCGCCTCGGTTTCATTTAGAACATCGATCGTCAGAGTTACGTGTGGCCGTTCGGAGAACACCGGCACGGCAATGCCGCTCAACGTATGTGTCGGACCGTTTTTCCTGGCCTGACTATTGAACGGATATCGGTTGCAGACGAACTGCGCGAATTGGTCGAAAACCTCCATCAGATTGAAATTGGTCCAAAGATGCGTCTCGGTTGTCACGGCAGTCAAGGCTTGGTTTTTTTGCAACATCGGCAGCCATTCGGCGCGCAACTCCTTTTGCTGGGCAATAAATTTTTGGACAGCGGGGTCGCCGGTATAGTCGGGCATCGACGGCAACAGTCCCATGCCTCGAGTCAATAACGCTTCACCATGCATCGATACAAAATACGCGGCGTAGAGATCCCGCGCCGCCAGGCGCTCAATGGCGCGGCGATATAAATCCAGCCAAACGCCTTGGCCCAGGTGTTTGATGCTTCCGATGTAATCCGACGGGTAACCCTGCTCGTTAACAGTCGGTTTGATCTCCCAATCCCACCAACCGCTGTCGTGTTCTTGGGCTGCGAGCACCATCGAGGCGTATGGATTGAGGCTCGCAAATTTATCGTTCCCCCAATGGGCAGCTAGAAGTCCCGCGATGCGCGAGTGATCGGTTTGAAGGACCAACACTAGAAAAGATTCATTATAAGGACAGACTATCATAGCGCTTTCCTTTCTTTGTCCGGCTGACACCTGTTCCCAACGCTTTAGTTATACCCAATACAAGTGGTTGTCTAATATATAAAGTTCATGGTAGCCATAGAAAAAAGGATATGGTTAAGCGCAGATGACTCTCCACCAACTAAAGATCTTTGACGCCGTGGCGGAACATCTCAACATTACACAGGCATCACGGAAGGTCCGAATCAGCCAGCCATCTGTGACTAAACAGTTGAGGCTCCTCGAACGAGAATGCGGATCGAAGTTCTACGTAAAGAACGGACGTGGAATTAGGCTCACAGAAGAAGGACGTTTATTTCAGGTTGCCGTCAAACCGATCTTAGAACAGACGGAGAAACTCAAGACAACTTTTACAAATCGAGTCGCTGAGGCAAGATCCGAAAACCTTATCGTGGGCAGCACTCCCAGTCCCGCCGGATTTTTCCTTCCAGCTGCATTGAAATCATTTGTGCAACTCCACCCTACGGTGCATCCCACGCTCCGCACAGGCTACCCTCAAGCCATAGAAGAAATGGTCCTCAATGGCGAGGTTGAAATTGCGCTCAACACGAGACTTCCAACTCATCCGCAGATCGTTGGCGAACCCATTCATTCCGAAGATATTGTGGCTGTAGTTGCCGCCAAGCACCCATTGGCAACGAAGAGAAAACTCAATGAAGCTGAGCTAGGTCAAGCCCCTTTCGTTATGACAACACGAGGTAGGATCGCACAGGAAATCGAAAGAATGGGACTTAAATTGAATATCGTCATCTGGTGCGAGTCAATAGAACTGAAAAAGGCAGCTGTTCAGGCCGGCCTGGGGGTAGGGCTTTTCTATCGCGGCAGTGCAGAGTCGGGTTTAAGAGAAGGATACTTCAAGGTCATTGAGATCCCACGGCTGAAAGAAATCAATATCACGTATTATGTTATATACAGAAAGGAAATACCCCTCTCAGCGAACGGACGCGACTTCCTCACGTTTTCGCGTCAATGGTCAAGAACGCCAATGACTTCGGGTTAAAGGCCACGAAATCGCCGATGCTTTTTCCTGCGATCCGCAGCCTCTGACCTTTCTTCACCTCAACGGCCCGCACCGGAATTTTTCGGCACGACCTCACTCTTCGAGACAGCCACCCCGTCTCTTTTTAATCCACGCCTGCCAAGCACTCCGATTGTTCCCTCATGCAGCCGGAGTGTCAATAGCTGCCGTAAGATTGCCCGTCTTTAACTGCTCTTGAAAGTCGATGACATGTTAGAATCCGTGCAGCGCTCATTCACAATGAACACATCGTCTGACGTAACAATACAGGTACTCGTCTTTTCCCTGGTCGCGGCGGCTTTCACCACCGTCTATATTACCCAACCCGTGCTGCCGGTCATCCAGGACGAGTTCGCCGTGGATGCGAGAACCGCTTCACTCTCCATATCCATGGTTATCCTCGGCATCGCCCTGGCCAATCTCCCTTTCGGAATCCTCGCCGACCGGTATCCAATCAAGCCCATACTCCTCATCGGCGGCACGGCAATAACAGCGACGAGCCTCATCTGCGCCGGCACCTACAGTATCGGGATCCTCATTGGGGCACGTTTCATACAAGGTCTTTTCATCCCGTCACTGACCACGTGCCTCGCCGCTTATCTGGCGAAGAGCTTGCCCGCATCACGTCTCAACGTAGTGATGGGTTCCTACGTGTCAGCGACTGTAGCGGGAGGAATGGGAGGCCGGTTATTGGGTGGTTGGATCCATCCGCCGTTGCACTGGCGCTATGCGTTCGTAAGCGCGTCCGTATTGTTGATCACCGCAACGATCGCCGCATCAATTTGGTTGCCCGTAGAGAAAGAGGAGCGCAAGGCCGAATTGCAGCAGGCCGGCTTCATCCAGCTGGTCGCGCAGCCGAGCCTATGGCGCGTGCTTGGCGTCGCATTCAGCGCGTATTTCGTCTTTTCATCGGTGTTCAACTATCTCCCCTTCTATCTCTCCAAGCCGCCGTTTTCAGCGCCTACCGAGGTCATCACGCTCATGTATTTGGCATACTTAGTCGGAATCGTCATGGGCCCGATGTCCGGGAGACTGAGCAACCGCATGGGAAGCGGGGTAACAATAGTGTTGGGTTCTTTGCTGCTGGCCGCGGCCGTGGCCGCCACGCTGATCCCATCTCTCGCTGCGATCGCGGCGAGCCTTGTCTTAATGTGCGCGAGTTTTTTCAGTATTCACGCCGCCGCCATCGGCTCGCTCAACCGGAGGCTTACCTCGAGCCGCGGGCGGGCGAATTCGCTCTACGTTTTGTCCTATTACTTGGGCGGCACCGCCGGCATCACTGCGTGCGGGTACGCCTACGACAGCTGGGGCTGGAACGGCGCCGTCGTTCTCGGCACCGCCGTGTTATTGCTACCCATGGTGATAGGGCTCACGGAGATCACGCAGGAACGGATGGAGAGGAGCTAATCTCTGCAGTGTCCTTTTCAACACGTCTACCACGCGAAAGAAATTTTTTTCAATAGTAGCCGTAACTGTCACCCGAAAATTATATGTCGATCGCGGGTGCGAATATGCAGTACAATTGAATTGAAGCGTCGTTGGACTAAACCGCTTCGCGGTGGGTGAGAAGCCGCACCCATCGATGCGCTTTCGGTAATCTTCCCGCTGTTACTTTCTTCATCGATCTTTTCTTTGACTCTCTCCCAGAGTGCGGTGATAGCCTCCGTGAATCAAATTCACTCAAGGAGGCATTTATGGGAATCTTACGTGACCGAATGATTGAGGAGATGAAGCTACGGAACTTCTCTCCCGCAACGCAGGAGTCCTACGTCTACGCGGTAAGCAGACTGGCCCGATATCACAAGAAATCACCGGATCAGCTCAGCAAGGAAGACATCCGAGCTTTTCTTGTGCATCTGACGATGGAACGGAAGTTATCGCCGAATAGTCTGACCGGATACTGTTCGGGGTTGCGGTTTTTCTACAATGAGACCCTGGGATGGGATGAGACCAAGCTGTTTATCCCTGCGCGCAAGAAGCCTTCAGTCCTGCCCGAGGTGTTCAGTCCCGACGAGGTCGTGGGATTGATCGGTGCAGCCCGAGGTCTCAAGCAACGTGTTTTACTGATGACCGCCTATTCGGCAGGACTCAGAGTCAGTGAGTTAGTCAATCTCAAGATCACAGACATCGATGCGGCGCGCATGACCCTTCGTGTGAAGCAAGGCAAAGGGGGGAAGGACCGCTATGCCATCCTGTCTCAGAAGCCGCTTGTGGAGCTGCGCCAGTATTGGAAACGCTACCGGCCTGCGATCTGGATTTTCCCGAACCGGGCCAAGAACGGCCCGTTAAGCCGAGGGGAAGCCTGGCATATCTTCCGCTCGGCGAAGAAAAGAGCGGGGCTTAAAAAGGGCCGTGGTATTCACAGCCTTCGTGCCTGCTTCGCCACGCATCTTCTGGAGGCAGGTGTGGAC
>WNGE01017014.1_pt1 | contig 11800 bp, 9 predicted proteins | sample 5400651 | NCBI WGS metagenome assembly WNGE01 (sample SAMN13153370, study PRJNA577476) | soil metagenome | isolation source: 60 cm soil or saprolite under grassland replicate 2 | place: USA:California | collected 2016-06-15 | reverse complement strand
GATTTGCCTACCCTTCCACATCGGCTTCAGCAAGTCCTCATAGGTCTTGGGGACGTCGTCAGGCTTCACGTTTCGTTTGTTGTAAGCCAGAACGAAGGTATTCTGAAACGTAGACCCCCAATAGCCATTCTTGTCCCTGAGCTCGGCGGGAAGATATTTATGCTCGGGCGATTCGTAGCGGCCGAGAATATTTCTCTGCTTGAGGACGGTGAAGCCACCTCGGGTGGACATACCGTGCAAAACGTCGGCGGCGTAATTCTTCGCGGCGTACTCACTGACGACGCGATTGACCAGCGCGCCGGAGCCGGAACGGAACAGATCGACTTTGATGAACGGATATTGTTTCTCAAATATGTCCGTGAACTGTTTGCTTTCGGGGATGGAGACTGTCGTGTACCAAGTAACACGCCCTTCTTTTTTCGCTTGCGCGACGAGGTCAGTGCCGACCTGAGCCATCGCCGGACCAAGACAAAGCTTTAGAATCGCCAAGATCGCAAACATGATCATCCAGATGTGAATGGTCATCGGATTGGGCCCCCTTGAGCAGCGTTCTGTCACGCTTTCACCGCCCCAGAGAACGCAGCGCATTTTTCAGGAAGCGATCGTCCATGAAGGCTTTAGGGTCAAAGTTGGGACGCTCTTTGAGTGTCGCGATCTCCAGTTCGGCGCGCAGCATGACACCGTCGGGCGTGAGCTCCGGTGAGAAAGCATCGCGCATCAAATCATAGAGCGAGGTCGCCACTTCCTTGTCCACCTGGCCGTGGCGCATGATCATTTCGATACCTCCCTCGCGATTTTCACGTATAAAGAACAGCGCCTTTGTGACGGCCGTAACCCCGCGCTGAACGAGATCCGGCTCTTCCTGAATGACTTTCGCCGTGGTGAGCATTGCGCTGAACGGGATATTTTTGAAAACATCACCGACATAGACCAACCTTTTGAATCCCTCTTTGAGGAGTTGCCGGTCTGCCGGCGGCGCCATGAGAGCGGCCGACGCTCTTCCTTGGATCAGTGCAGCGGTCTTAGCCTGATCTCCAGGTAGATTGAGGTACTCCGCGAAATTCGGTGCGATCCCATATTTGGTCAGTAAAGCGATCAAAACACTGTAGGTTGAACCGCCGAATGTTACGGCGATTTTACTACCTTTGAGATCTTGCAGCTGCTTTATCTCTGGCCGGGTGACTAGACTAAATGGAATCTGATTGAATATCGGGACGAGGATGCGGATCTGCTCGCCGCGAAACATCGCGTGCATCGACGGGCCGAAGGCCGACGCGAACTGAACGCTGCCCGCCACCAATGCTTGAACGTTGATAGAATTACCACGCAGAAAGACCAGCTGGGCGTTGGTAATGCCCATCTCGTCGTAAAACCCCTTAAACTTGGCAGCCGCCAGCGGAAGATGCTGCAGATTGCCGGCCGAAGGCATCGAGACATAGACCGGCTTAGTGTACTGGCTGTGAACCGGTGCCGCAGAGAGCAACACGAGAACCATCGGGACAATACCGTGTAAGGTTTTCACCTCTTCCTCCTACCGAATCAGCTATGCTCGTGGACGGAACCGGTTCTTTGAAGGTCGTGTAGATGACTAAAACAAAACCTCGCAAAAGTAAACTTTGCACTATCTCATGAGATCCTTGGCCGCGGCGATCACAGTTTCTAGCGATGGCAAAAACGGCCGTTCGTCCCAATAGGGAAGAAATTCGTCGGCACCGGAAATGATGCGCGGCGTAACCCCAAGGACGCCCGATGGAAGCTCATCGAGCAAACAGCGCACGTAGGGCGCGTACCCCGACCACAGCGGTTCGTCTTGCACGATCAGTACTCTTCCCGTCTTGCTTGCCGCTTTCAAAATGGTCTCCCGGTCTAGCGGCTTAATAAAGCCGAGACTAACCACTTCGACCGCTCCGCGATTTCCCTCTTTAGCCAACTGATCGGCTGCATCTTCGGCGAGCGCCGCGGTTCGTCCGGCGGCGATGATCGTGAGGCGATCGCCTGAACGCGTTATGCGCGCTTTGGCGCCGGGATTGGTAGCAGCGACTTCTCCGGAACGGCTGTGAATCGACCGGTCCTCAAAAAACAACGTGGGCGTCGGACGCTGCAAAGCATCACGAAAAGACCAGTAAGCTTCATCGGACGAAGCGGGCATGACGATATTGAGATCGGGAACATTGTAGAACCATGACACGGCAACTTCGTTGCCCATAGGGCCGTGCCCACGGAAACGCGCGATGGGAAGGCGAATCACGACGGGACATTGTAAACGCCCGCAGGTAAGGTAATGCATCTTAGCGGCGCTCTGCACGATGGCCTTGTGACAGACGGAAGAAATATCAGCGTAGGCAATCATCACCACCGCCTTCCACCCTTTCATCGCCGCGCCCACCGCCATTCCCACCATGGCGCTTTCGCTGATGCTCGTATCACGAATGCGGCTCTCGCCGAATTCTTCAGCCATTTGCTTCAAAGTATAGCCGGCAATATTCTGGCCGATGAGGATTAAACGCGGATCTTCGCGCAATGAATCCTGAAGCGCTCTCCCGACTGCATCTCGATAAGTCAACGTCGCCATCGAACCCAATCCTTTCCTTAGTTGGTCGTTTCCGCGAGAACCTGCTTGAACGCTTCCTGGATCCCCTGTTCTTCCTCTTGCCCTACTCGCTCCAAGTCTTGCGCCGCCGCGAGCCCTCGGCCGATTAACCAATCGGCCATTCTTCTCAATGGATCGCGCTTTCCCCATTCGGCCAGATCTTTCTCGATTTCCGGACGGGTCTCACCGAAATGGGAACTGTAGGTGCCGCTGCGAAAAGTGATGCAATCGAGAAAAACCGGCTGGCCGTTTAAAGCAGCGGCGCGCGCCCAGCGCGCCGAATGATAAACATCCCACGGATCGTTGCCGTCGACTTTGCGCGTGGCGAAACCGAAGGGCTCTGCATAAGGAATCAATTCGGCATCACTCCGCGCTCGGGCCACGAGCTGTGATGCGGCGCATCGCGCGATCCTCCGGCCGCCAGCGGGCTGTGCATGATCTCGCGCAACTGCTCGGCGATGGTGATGCCCATGGCAACCATGGCGCCGCGCGTACGAAACGATGGAATCACCGTGTCCCCTTTTTCCATCGCCAGGCACGTCCCGACAGCTATGGCTTCCTGACCGCGACTGGGAAAAACTTGCGCCGACATCTTGCCTTCGTGCTCCCAACGGATGCAGGCTTCTTCGAACAAGCGAGTGACGAGCATATCTCTATAAAGACGCCACTCGATGTTGCTTTGACGATTCATGCTTAGTGGCGAATGGATTGATTCCATGCAGTTTCTCCCTATGCAACCTCAAGCAAAGTTGGAGGCGTGACTTGTGATCAGCCAACTTGTCTTATCACAAGCGACCTCCTCCGCTTTCACCTCTTCTCCCTCGACGGGATTGAGGTGAGGGTGCCTGAGATTTATATAACCCCTCACCCTAGCCCTCTCCCGCAAGGGGAGAGGGAATGGTCACCTTGAGTTGATTAGCCTCAGCCGGAAAAACGATGCAAGATTCCGGCGCCACTGAAAAATGTACTTGCTTGCCTGCAGCCGGCGTGCGCGTCGGATGGGCACGTACCCGCAACGCGATTTCACCGCAGCGAATAACGACGTCGGCCGAGTTGCCGAGAAAAGTCACCCGCTCGATAATACCGGTTCCAGTATTCGTTCCGTTATTCGACGGATTGTTCCGGTCGAAAAATTCGACATACTCGGGACGGAAGAATAACGACGTCGGCAATCCTTCCCGCCACTCGACACTGCGCCGGGCGACAAAAGTGCCCAGCGGCGACTCCACCAGCATTTCATCCCAAGCTTGGTTTCCGCTGCTTTTGACTTGCGCTGGAACGAAATTGGACGTCCCGAGAAAATCGGCGGTGATCCGGTGCGCGGGACGGAGGTAAAGCTCCGTCGGAGCGCCGACTTCGAGCAGCGCGCCCTCATGCATGAGGCCGATTTGGTCCGACAGCGCCAGCGCCTCTTCTTGGTCGTGCGTTACATAGACGGTCGTTATGTTAAGTGACTCGTGCAGCGCCTTGAGTTCGAAGCGCATTTGTTCTCTGAGCTTCGCGTCGAGATTGCTCAGGGGCTCATCGAGCAAAAGCACCTCCGGTTGGGCAACCAAAGCGCGGGCCAGCGCAACCCGCTGTTGTTGGCCGCCGCTCAGGTTCGGAGCCAAACGATCCGCCAAGCCGCCTAAACTCAGTCGCGCCAGAATTTGTTCCACACGGCCCGCGAGCTCTTTACGGCTCATGCCGCTAGCCAACGGATAGGCAACGTTTTGAAAAACCGTCATGTGGGGCCAAATCGCATAAGACTGAAAGACCATTCCGATACGGCGCTGTTCCGGCGGAACGAATGTCCCATTTGACGCGCTAAAAACGGAGCGGTCATTGACCCATATTTCGCCTTCCAACGGTTGCTCCAACCCGGCGATGCAACGCAAGGTCGTGGTCTTGCCGCAACCGCTCGGACCGAGCAACGTGAAGAGTTGACCTTTGCTGACTTCGAACGACACGCCGCGCAAGGCGCGAACTTCGCCCTTCGCTCCTTGAAAACTCTTCACCAGGTCTTTTATCCGAATCACGGTCGAGGACCTGTTATTGGTAGGAATTTCTTCTCAGATAAGACAAGAGCTGTCCGCCCAAAAGTAATACAGCCGACAGCAGAGTTAACATCACGCCCAATACGGCAGCATCTGCTGTCCTGCCGTTTTGCCACATGCTCAAAACGTTGATCATGGCGGGAGCCAACAGCGGCACCGTTATCCGGCGCAAAGTGCGAAGCCAAGGAGCACCGGCCATTTGGGAAGCTTCTTCCAGTTCGCCGTGGACCTGAATAAGGGCGGAAGTCGTTGTGCGCGAGCTAAAGGCGAGGTAGCGAGTCGTCATAGCCAAAGCGATGATCCACAGAGTGCCATAAATGGGAATTGGGAATCGAACGTAGACAAAGATGAGTGCCAGGCCGATGACGATACTGGGGACGCCTTGGGGCAGAAACGACACGGTGGCGAGATAACCTGCAAGTGCGCCCGATTCACGTCTACGCCGCACGACAAACCAACTCACAAGAACTGACAATGCAATGGTCGCCACCGCCGTAACTAAAGCAAGTATGGTGGTATTCCAGACGGCGCGAACGACGCTGCCGTCGCGCCAAATATTCAGATAGCCATCAAAGGTTGCGCGGCCGAATGAATCCATAGACGGGGGGGCATAGAACGGTTGCACGCTGGTCCATAGTAGCATCACGAACGGCAAAACCACGGCCACGAGAACGTAGATCGAACAGAATAGAAAAGCCGGCAACGTCCACCTGCCCAGGTTGATTTGCCGCGGCCGATAGCCTTTGCCCGTTATAGTGGCAAATCTTTCTTGGTGCGCCGTCAGCCGATGATAAATCCACATCAAGAATAACGCGAGCGCCAACACGATCGTTCCCAATGCGGAGGCAAGACCGTAGTCGGGCAGCCCGACTTCCGAATGAGTCGCCCAATAGATGGCGGTGCTCAGGACTCGAATACGTGCAGTGAAACCGAGCAGTCCAGGGATATCGAAAGACTCGATGACGACGATGATGAAGTAGATCAGCGCCGCAAGCAACGCGGGGCGAACAATCGGCAACGTCACTCTCAAAGTGGTTTGGGCGACATTGCGTCCCGCCACGGCGCTCTGCTCTTCCAACGACGGATCCATGGCGCGGAACGAAGCCGCGATCATCAGATAAGCGGAAGGCACGAGCCGTAGTCCCTGCACGAAACACATGCCACCGAGTGAATAGATATCCAAGGGACCCGTTTCGCCGCTCAGCCCCAGCACGCCGCGCAGGGCCACATTGACCAATCCAATGCGCGGATCCAACAGTTGGATCCATGCAATCGCAGAGAGTAGCGATGGAATCGTCATCGGCACGAGGATGAGACTCGCAATCCAGGTCCGTCCGGGGACCGCTGTCCGTTCGAGCAACCACGCAAAGGTGATGGCGAGGGGTAGTCCAATGGCGAGGGAGCCGAGGGTAAACAATAGTGTGTTTAAAAGCAGCGGCAAGGTCGCTGGACTGCTAAAAACCAAAGCATAATTCGCCAGCGTCGTTGCAGTGGTTTCAAAGGGTAGTTTATCCTCGGTGCTTTTGATGCTCGCGTAAAGCAGTGTGATCAGAGGAACAATGACCAGGTAAGAAACGATAAGGAGTGTGAGCCCGAAGGCCAATGATCGGCCGGAAAAACCGGCCCTCAATATGAAAGGCGCAGGCAGGACCCGGGTTCTCGAAACAAGAGCGTTACGAAACACGATCACGTGCCCAGTGTTTTTCTTTCTTAGCGCAGCGCACCAAGTAATTTTCCGAGCTCGCGCTGAATTTCCAAGATCGCCGTGAAATTCTTATCCGTCTCTAAAATGATCGCCGGACGCGCTGCCTTGATTCGCTCGGCAACGGCGCCGATTGCGTTTCTTCCCACTTCATTCGCTTGACCGGAAGTCTCGTATCTTACTTTCTGCCCTTCCGTGGTTCCCATCCAACCGGCAAAAAAGCGCGCCGCGTTCGGATGAGGAGCGGTCTTAAGTACGCCGACAGCCGAGGTAAGAACCGGAAGTGGGGCCACGGATATCCAGTCAACCGTCGCGCCGGCTTTCTTCAACCTTTCGATCGTGTAGGCGTAGGTTCCTATAGCGATGGAAACCTGTCCACCGGCAAGTGCATTGGCGACGGTCGTACCGCCCTGCACAATGATGGGCTCCTGCGCCAACAGTTTTTTGACTACTTCGGTCGCTTTAGTTTTACCCCATTCCGTGCCGAGCATCGCAAAAGGCACTAATCGAGCTTCGATGATTAATTTTCTTCCCTTCCACTTTGGGTCCAGTAATTCCTCCCAACTCTTCGGGGCATCTTTTGCGTTGACCATTTTTGAATTGTAGGAAATAGGCAAGGTCAGGTTATAGGCTCCAACAAACCGGTCGCCGGCATAGACGGCATCGAGGCCGAAATCCTTTTCCCAGCCTGGGTATGCAGCCAACATGTCCCGATCGATCAACGGCCGAACCGCGCGCAGCGAGCCGGATTGTATAATGTCGACACTGGCCGGCTTGCCCGCCTGGCTTTCAGCGATAATTCTCTGCACCAACGGCTCCGGTATGCTTTCGAAGTGCTCAATTTTGATTCCCGGATATTGCTTATCCAGGACTGCTTGCATTTTTTGATAGATGATCGCGTCTGTCGGCCCCCAGATAATGACGGTTCCTTCTTTTTTTGCTCCGGCGTAGAGCTGCGCGATGGCCTCGCTACCCGCGCTCTTGCTCTTTTCCTGGGCGTAGCCGGCGTTCACGAGGAACCCCACCACGATCATTAGGGCTACCGTTCTGCTACTGACACGCATTTTCATCATTGCCGATTTCCTCTTATTGTGCGGTTCAAAGTTCAACGTTCTCGGGCATCAACTCCCACGAATTGGATGGCGCGCGAGAAAATCCTGCAATGCTTTAAGCGCGCCGTCGCCGTCCCAGAAGGTCATATGTCTGACCCCTGGAACCAGTGCTAACTCCGCTCCGGGGACCAATTCCCCCAATCGCCGCGCCGTTCCCACCGGCGTGCTGCCACGCCGGTTTACATCGTCGTCTGCGCCGCAAAGAATCAGCGTCGGCACTTTGACTCGTGGCGCCTGCGCCAAAGCGTCCCAAGTCAGGCGTGCCTCTTCATGGAGGCTAAATTGTTCTACCGTACTTTGTCCCGACCAGAGAGCCGAGGCGAGTGCTGCGGCCAAGTCGCGGTGTCCGCCGTAGAATTTAGGATTAAAAGCCATCCCATCGTTGTCTATGTGTCCCTTGATGTATCGCTCGAATCCCATTTCGCGAATTTCGCGCGCTGCTTCAGGAGACAAATCCCGCGGGCCGCCGCTGAGGGTCTTTGATCCCGGCCCCGCGGCAGCCATGGTCAGGGTCGCGACTAAATCCGGCCGCGCGATAGCCATCGCCTGAACGATCTGTCCGCCGAGCGCAAAGCCCACCACGTGGCAACGTGGGATCCTTAGATGCGACAAAAGCGCAATGCCGTCTTGAGCGAATTGTTCGACCGTGTATCCGTCCTTCGGTTTGCTACTGTGTCCCGTTCCACGGCAATCGAAGATGATCGTGCGATAACGTTGGCTGAGCACCGGCACAACCCCAACGTTCCAGGTCGCCGCCGGCCACCATGAAGGCGGCACGAGCAACACCGGCTCGCCCTGTCCTGTCTCTTCGTAGCAAAGACTGACATCTCCTAGGTTCGCGGTCGGCATCTCACCTCCGTTAATAGTTCAAGGTTCAATGTGGACGTTTAGCGCGAGACGGGCTTTCTTCACAAGCGAAAAATTATGAGGCTCGGAAGTGAAAATCATTGACCCGTTCCAATAGGATGCCGAAGCAAAAATTCTTGCAGCGCGGCAAGCCCACCGGTGCCATCCCAAAAGGTCATATGCTTCACGTTCGGGATCAAAAATAGTTCGCCGCCGGGCGTCAGTTCGGCCAGACGCCTCGCGGTTCCCACCGGCGTGCTACCGCGCCGGCTCACATCATCGTCGGCACCGCAGAGAATCAGCGCAGGTACTTTTATCCCGGCGGCCTTCGTTAGAGTGTCCCAAGTGAGACGCGCATCCTCATGGCGGCGAAAAACTTCGACCGTGCTTTGTCCCGACCACACGGCATCGGCCAGGGCCATCACCACGTCGCCATGCTCGCGATAAAAATTGGGGTTAAAGGCCATCGCGTCGTTTTCGATATAGGCGCGAATATAACGCTCAAAACCCATATCACGAATTTCGCGTTCGGTATCAGTCGACACGTTCCGCGGGCCGCCGCTCAGCGTTTTCGCTCCCGGCCCTGAAGCGGCAATGGTAACCGTTGCCACCAGATCCGGTCGCGCGATGGCCATCGCTTGGACGATCTGCCCGCCGAGAGCGAAACCCACCGCATGGCAACGGGAGATGCCAAGACGCCCCAGTAAGCCGATGCAATCCTGAGCAAATTGCGCCACGGTGAAACCGTCTCTCGGCTTGCTGCTCCGGCCGGTTCCCCGGCAATCAAAGATAATGGTTTTAAAGCGCTTCGAGAGAAACGGGACAACGCTAACCTTCCATGTGTCCGAAGGCCACCAGGACGCCGGCGCAAGCAGAATAGGTTCGCCTTGGCCCTGCTCTTCGTAGTAAATTTCAACGTCGCTTAAATTTGCTTTCGGCATATGGGGCTTGATATATCTTGCTTGCTTTATGAGTCGCGATGTCGATCCGAATAGTTTTAAGTATCCGAGACCTAATCCGAATGATTTTCGCTGTCAACAGGTTTGTGAAGAGCCTTGATGCCGTCTACCTAGAGAGATATTGCACACAACGCTTTCTGTTTTCTGCATGTAAGTTTCAGCCCTGAGTTGCGATGCGGGGTTGATACTGTGGTTTTGGATTGCATCCCATTCTGAGTACGAACTTGTGGGCTAACATCGAAGTCGAGGAATAACAACTCATGTCTGGTTGGAAAGCACGCATCGGATATCTTTCACCATCGGTTTTCGAAACCCCCTCCGATTGGGATTACATTCTCCCAAAGGGTTTCACGATCGTCGCCTCAGGGCTCAACGTCCAGGCCCACACGACGGAAGAATTCAACAAAGCCATCGACGCCCTGGAGAAAGGATTGGGGATTTTCACCGCGGAAGAGTGCGATGCCATTCTCCTGGGCGGCATTACATTGGGGACGCAGCGAGGCTATGCGGCGGAGCAGGAGGTTGTCGCCAAGCTGTCCGAACACGTGGGACTACCAATCAGCACGGGGATGAACGCCAGCGTCGAAGCATTGAGGCACCTCAAAGCCAAAAGCATCGTCATTGCCACAGCTTACATGGAAAAGATCAACCAAGCGGTGAAGCAATACTACGAGGACGCCGGGTTTCAGGTTTTAGGGATAGCCGGTTTGGAGGTCAAGAAACCCGTCGACCAAGTCAAACTCCCAGACTATGCTTCCTATAAGGTCGCCAAAACACTCTTTCAACAAAACCCGTCCGTCGACGCAATCCTGATTCAGGGCCGCTGGCGCTCTGTCGCCTGCGTGGAAGAGCTAGAAAGAGATAGCGGACGGACGGCCGTATCCAGCACGGCAGCTTCGCTGTGGTGGGTACTGCAAAAATTGGCTATGCGAATTCCTATTGAGGGATACGGCCAACTGCTCCGTTAGGGTACAGCAGCCACCCCTCCGCCGCAGGAAATGAGATCTCCCCTAAGCGAACTGACAGGGTATCAAAAACATTACTGAGAATTTATCCTAAAGTTGTCACCCCCGAATGTTTTTATCGGGGGTCCAGGGATGGTTCAACTATACTCACCATGACCCTGAGAGTTCTGAGAGTTATCGAAGGGTTATAGTTTTGTCTGGATTCCCGCCCTTCGACAGCTCAGAGCCGTGAGCAGTCCAGTAGAAAGCATAGAAGACTTCGGGAATGACAGACTTGCACAGAAAAAAACGGGCCCCATTCCAAGAAGGAGGCCCGTTCGTGACGCTATCGCGTCGTCAGTGAATATCTGTGTTTTTCCTATTGTGCCCGCCTCGCAGCAAAGGCGCTTTCATTTGATTCGATCTCTCTCTGTCGGCGAGATTCCGAGTCTGCTTTGGGAAAGTCCTTCCTTTTGTTTACTCGCCTTAGCGAGTTGGCACCTTCAGGTGCTTGGGTTGAGGGCTTGATTCAGGCAGCTCGATGCCGAACATAGATGCCTGACCGAATTGTTGGCGCCCGCCTTTGGCGGGCTATATTCGCCCGGTGGACTGTTCTCTCCTATCATCGGTTACCTCCATTCTTGGAAGAGTTAAAACAGGCGCGCACCGTCTTCACTCTTCCGGTCCCTAGTGGGAGGTTCAGGACACAGTTTCTACCTACTGCTGTACAACATTCTTGTCAAGACGTTTTTTATTTTTTTTCTGATGGATTATTTCTGAATTTTGCCGTAAAGATTTTTCGGAACTGTGCTCAATCTGCTAAATAAATCACCCTCGGCTCACGACTATCGGGCAACTTCTTATCCGCGTTCATTGTTGCTGCGCTCAGATCCGTGCCAGTGATTAATTCATACAGCTTGCCCATAGCAGCCGGGCTGTTGAGCCGTGTCAGTCCCCTCGCCCGTCCCATTTCTTGAATCTGATTCGCCATCGACAGAAGCGGCATCGGGATCTGCAGCGCCGCAGCGACCTCTAGCGCCTGGCGTATATCCTTGTAGCTATTGCCGAGCGCGCCGCCGTTGTTATTGTCCCGCTTCATGAACTCTTCGAGGCGCGCAGCGGAGGCTTGAGAACCGGTGGTTCGCAGCAGTTTCAAAAATAGCTTAGGATCAGCGCCCTGTACCGTCAACCAAGAGCAGATTTCCGCAGTAGCGATATTGTTTGCCGTCGCATACATGATCACGGCGATCTTAAACGCTTTCGGCATCCAAGGCGCGGGAAGACAAATAATCGTTTGCGCCAGTTCCTTCAAAAAACCGATGCAGCCGTCAATGATCTCTCGCTTACCTCCAACGGCAATCGTGAACTGTCCCTGCGGAATGACGATGGCTGGCGCCCCGCTGGCGTGGATCGTGCCGCCGAGAAAGGCCGCCTGCTTCTCCTCTAGTCCGGATTGCAACTCTCGCGCACAATCAGGGTCGGTACCGCTCAGGTCGATAAACGTCATATCCGGCTGTATGGCCTCGAACGCTCCGGCCTCTCCGAAGACGGCCCGCCGGACTTCGGTAGATGACGGAAGGACTGTAAGCGTAATGTCTGAGACAGCTTCCT
>WNGE01007545.1_pt1 | contig 11800 bp, 12 predicted proteins | sample 5400651 | NCBI WGS metagenome assembly WNGE01 (sample SAMN13153370, study PRJNA577476) | soil metagenome | isolation source: 60 cm soil or saprolite under grassland replicate 2 | place: USA:California | collected 2016-06-15 | reverse complement strand
TTCCTCGCGCGCTGCCTTGTGCTTGCACCGCGGTTGGGCACCTCAGTCGTCGCGACCGGAACCGGGACGAGGTCCCTCGACGGCGACTGGGCCGACTCGCCCGAGAACGTGCGGCCCGAGACCTGGGAGCTGCTCGAAACCTCGCTCGCCGAGCTCGTCCCGGCCGCCGAGCGCGCGGGTGCGATCCTCGCCCTCGAGGCCCACGTCAAGACGGTCCTCCGGTCACCGGTCCAGCTTCTCGGACTCCTCGAGCGCTTTCCCTCGCCGCACCTGCAGGTGGTACTCGATCCATACAACTACGTGTCTCGTCGGTTGCTCCCTGCGCAGGAGCGGATCACGCGCGACTTCCTCGAACGCTTCGAGCACCGCTTCGTGCTCGCTCACCTCAAGGACGTAGATCCGGGCGGCGCCGATGTCGCGACGATCGAGTTCGGAACGGGAAGCTTCTCGCAGAGCGCCTACCTCGAGTTCCTTGCGACGCGGCGCCCCGACCTACCCCTGATCCTCGAGCACCTGCCGCTCGAGCACGTGCCGGCAGCAATCGACCGCGTGCGTGATCTCTCGCCCTCTAGCAATACGTGAGCACCACTCGGAGCGTCGTCTCGGGACTTCGGTCGATCAGGTCGTAGGCTCCGACCGCCTGCGCGAACGGGATCCGGTGCGTCACCAGGGCGTCGACCTCCAGTCGGCCGCTCGCGAGCAGGTCGAGCGCGGTCGCGCGCAGACGACGGCGGTCCCACCCGGGCTCGCGGTGCGGCGCGCCCCACCCGCTCATGCTTCCGACGAGCGTCAGCCGGTTGTGGTGCCACTCCTCGCCGAGCCGCAGGTCGTCCCCGCCACCGCCGGTGTAGAAACCGGCGGCCACGACGGTGCCCGCAAGCCGAACGCTGCGCATCGCCTCGTGCAGGGCGGCGTAGCGGCCCGAGAGCTCGATCGCCACATCGACGCCGCCTCGCCCGGCTGCGACCTTGACCTTCCGGCCGGCGTCCTCGGCCGATGGGTCGAGCACGGCGTCGGCGCCCAGCCTGCGCGCAAGCTTCCGGCGGGCTGCGATCGGATCGACGCCTGCGATCCAGGCCGCGCCGCTGAGACGCGCCAGCTGGACGGCCAGCAAGCCGAACGCGCCGAGGCCGAAAACCGCGACCGTGTCGCCGAGCTTCAGCCGAGCGTCGTGGATCGCCTGGAGCGCGATGGTGGTCGACTGGAGGAGCGCGGCGCGCTCGGGATCGAGCCCTTTCGGGAGCGCCGTCAACGGCGAGCGCGGATCGTCGTCGACCGTGAGCGTCTGCGTCTCACGGTGCGGAAGGGCGAGGTGGACAACGTCGCCGGTCTCGAGGGTGCGGACTGCCGCGCCCGTTTCGCGAACCGTCCCGACCCACTCGTATCCGAGCCGCATCGGGTACGTCTCGGTCCGGTCGTTGTCCACGAACAGACGGAGGTCCGCATCGAAGCGCTTGCCGTCAAAGGGTGAGACGCCCCGGAAGAGGGCGAGCTCGGTCCCGTGGCTGATGCCGCTCACGATCGCCTCGGCTCGCACCTGCTCGGGCGCAACGGGTGGGTCATCGTATTGACCGAGCCTGATCGATCGCGGCTCGGTAAGGAGCAGCTCGTACGGCATCTCTCAGATTCTCGCGTCCGCGAGCGCCGCCTCGAACGCGCTTCTCAAAGCCGACGCGGCGAGCTCCTGTGCCTCGGCAGCAGCATCGAGTTCGTCCGACAGTGAGAAGAAGCCGTGCATCACGCCGTCGAAGCGGACGAGCTCGGCCGGCACGTCGGCCTCGCGGAGACGCGCCGCGTAAAGCTCGGCCTCGTCGCGAACCGGGTCGAGCTCGGCTGTGATTACGAGTGCCGGCGGGAGCCCTCGGAGGTCGCTCGCGCGGAGGGGCGAGGCCAGCGGACTCTCGCCGTGCGCGGGATCGGCGAGATAGTGCGACCAGCACCACGCGACGTCCTCGGGCCCGAAGAACGGGCGGTCGGCCTGCCGTCGCATCGACGGCGTCGCGGCTCGATGGTCGAGAGGCGGATAGACGAGCAGCTGGAGTGCGAGCGGCGGTCCTTCTCGTTCGCGCGCGAGCTGCGCGACAGCGGCGGCGAGATTACCGCCGGCGCTGGCTCCACCCACCGCAAGTCGACTCGCGTCGAGACCGTGCCGCGCGCCGTCCTCGGCGATCCAGCACGTCGCTGCATAGCAGTCGACGAGCCCGGCGGGAAACGGATGCTCGGGAGCTCGCCGGTAGGCGATGGAGACGACAGCGCACGATGCCGTGTTCGCCAGCCGTCGGCAGACTGGGTCGGCGGTCTCGAGAGACCCGAGCACCCAGCCTCCTCCGGCGAGGTAGAGCAGCACGGGAAGCGGATGCCTCGCGTTCGGTAGATACATGCGGGCGGCGATCGCTCCGGCCGGTCCCGGCAGTCTGAAGTTGAGCACCTCGGCCACCGGCTCGGACGTCATCTGCCCGACTTCGGAAACCTCGGCCTGGCGTGCCTCGGCCACGGAGAGCTCGTGCACGGGTCGCACTCCGGCCGCGAGCCACCGGCGCCGAAGCACCTCGACCTGAGGATGAAGTCCCGTCGGCGCCATGCTCACAGGACGAACGCCTTGACGACCTTGCAGGCTCCGCCGTGTACCCGCCGGATCCGATACTTCCCGACGGAGGCTGGGACGACGATCGTCTCCGCATAGGCAAGGGGGTGCGTTGCTCCGGACGCCTCGATCTTGACCGCCTCGCCCTCTACGAGGTTGAGCACGTGGAAGCGGTCCCCGGTCTCGTCGGTGACGCTCTCCTGAAAGTCGAGCCGGTTCACGCTGTAGAACAGATCTGGCAGGCGGCCGAGCTCGAGCTCGAGCCATCCCCTACCGCTGCGCAGAGTCTTCGGCTCCGGGACCAGCTCGCGTCGCACGGCCTCGCCCGACCGGCTGGGATCGAGGTTCGCAAACGCATGCGTGAGATGAACCGGCCGCAGGTTCCCGTCCAGGTCGCGGCGAAGCCAGTCGTAGAAGCGGAGCGTGTAGAGGTACGGCGTCGCGCTGATCTCGAGCACGACGTTCCCGGCTCCGCTCGCGTGTGGCGTGCCGGCCGGAATGAGGTAGAGGCGGTGCTGCTCGGCTCGATGCGTCTGCAGGTACCGCTCGGGGTCGAGGGGGGACCCGGGCGCGACCGCCCGCTCCGCGTCGGCCTGGAAGGCGTCGAGGTCGGCGTCGTCGCGCAGGCCGAGGAAGATCTTCGCGCCCGGCCGCGTGACCATGACGTAGTAGGTCTCGTGTTGCGTGTACGGAAGTCCGAAGGTCTCGCGCATGTAGTCCTCCGCCGGGTGGCACTGGATCGAGAGGTCGCCGCCCTCGAGCGTGTCCAGGTAGTCGAAGCGGATCGGGAACGAAAGCCCGAAGCGACTCGCGAGCGTCGGCCCCAGGATGCGCTCGGCCTGAAGAGCCATCAGGAGCTCGAAACCGACCTCCACAGGGTCCGGGATACCGAGGAGGATTCCACTCTCGGGGGTGATCAGCTCGTACGACCAGGCGAGGTTCGGTGCCTCGGTCGCGATGCCCAGTGCTCGCCGCAGCCACTGGCCTCCCCAGGGTCCGGGAAGATAGGTGGGCCGCGTTCGAAACGGCCCCGCGGCGAGCTGCTCGAGCGAGCGCCGCAGCGACTCTCCGTCGAGCGAGAGCGGCCCGTCCGCGTCGCTCAGGTCGAAGTACCGATCGATGCTGCCGGCCAGCGACTGCTTGTGGAGGTCGAGCACGGGCCAGTCGACGAAGAGCAACCGCGGCTCGGAGCCCGGCCGGCCGGTGGGCTGCCCGATGTTGGAAACCTCCCCCCGCCGCAGCGCAGCGAGGGTGTGTCGCTTCGCGATGTCTGCATACCAGAGCACGTCGTGCTCGACGAGCGCGCTCCCAGGGCCGAAGATGATCAGGACATCGACGTCCGGCCTCGTCCGAGGACGCGGGAGATCGTCGACGAGGTCGGCAAGCGACCCTTCGAAGACCCTGCCGAACACGGGGTCACCCGGAAGCTCGGCTTCCGCCGTCCGCCGGCGGATGTCGTCCCAGGTGGCGAAACACGCGCGTACGTCGACCGCGCTGCACGAGGCGCCGGCTCGAAGCACGGCGGCACCGAGGTCGGCGCAGACGCGCTCCCACGCAAGCGCCCACGGTCCATCGACGGCGACCACGCACGGCCTCCGAGCGGCGAGCTCCGCGGCGGGGAGGTCGTAGCCGCTCACGGGCTGCCTGCCGGTGACGGGGTAACACGGGTTTGGGTCGTAGCTCACGAGAGAAGGTCGAGCGCGAGCGCTGCGCTCCACGAGAAGTCACGGCTGCCGAGAGGCTCGCCGGTTTCCGGGTGGTAGTACTCGGCGAAGCCGGAGGTCTCCACGAGCCGCAGGGTGAGTCGGCGCAGCTCCTCCGCCTCCGCCGCGAGCCCGCAGCGCTGGAGGCCGCGGACGAGGAACCAGTTGATGTTGATCCAGACCGGCCCTCGCCAGTAGCGCCGCGGGTCGTAGGCCGCGCTCGACTTGGAAACAGTTGTCACGGCCCACGGGGAGTCCTCGGACGGACCGAACCGCGCGGGAGACCAGAGGGCCTCGGCAAAGAGCTTCCGGGCCTGCCGGTCGTTGGGAACGCCCGCGTAAACCGGAAACAGATCGGCGACCGTCTCCGTCGTCCCGTCGGCGCCGTGCAAGTCCCGCTCGCGGTACGCGGCCTCGGTCTCGTCCCACCGCTCGGCCAGAGCGGCACGGAGGCGAGCCGCGCGCGCGGCTGCCCCGTCCTCTCCGCCGCCGATTGCGCCGAAGAGCCACGCGAGATCGTCCTCGGCGACCGCGAGGATCGAATTGAAGGCGAGATCGACGTAGGCGAACGGCGCTTCGCTCGGCGATGCGGGGCGGTAACCGCGGTCGCGCAAGTGGTCAACGATTGCCATGTAGCGCCCATACTCGAGGTCGGTCGGCCGCTCCGCCTCGTGCAGGTGTCTGCGATCGCTGCGCGTGAACGTCAGCTCGCGGGGATCGACGCGCGCGAGCGCAGCGTCGAAGCGGGGCGCGTTATCGGCCGACTCCCACGGATGCACGATCGCGACCAAGCCGGAGTCGTCGAAGCGTCGGTCGCGTTGGAGCCACCGGTGCCAAGCGTCGACCGCAGGCACGACCTCCTCGAGGAACTCGCGATCCGGATCGGCCTCGTGGAGCGCACGGACGGCGGTCGCGAGCACCGGAGGCTGCGTTATGCCGCTCGTCGCCACGCCGGGAGCGCCTCGACACTCCGAGGAGCCCCACACCTCGGGTCCGGGCGAGTAGTCGACACTCTCGGCGTGGAACACCATGTGGGGCACCATCCCGTCTGCCCACTGACCACGGAGAAGCGACCGCACCTCAGCGCGTCCCCGCTCGGGATCGACGCGCGCCAACCCGATCGCGACGAGAGCTGAATCCCAGTTCCACTGGAAGGGATAGACGCGCGGACCGGGCTTGACGAAAAGGCCCGTGTCGTTGCGCCTGAGAACCTCGGCCGCGCGGGCGGCGAGCGATTGTACGGCCGTCACGGGAGCGCTCCTTGGGCGAATTTGCCACACCTCTGTAACAAGTGTGGAAGGGGCTCGTCAATGCCGGTGTCCGGGAAATCGGCAAGCCCGAGTTCGCCGTCGCCGGTCAGACCGAATCCGTCGTCAAGTTTGGCGACGGATGTAACCCGGATTGAGGGATGGCACCCTAACGCTTGCTGCTCAAGTATTCAAGTGATAACTTGATAACATGAGTGGAGGTGCAAAGGGCGCCTTGTTCGATGCGTTCGCCTCGGTGGCGCAGGCGCTCGGCAGTGGCCGCCGCGCCGAGATCGTGGACGTGCTCGCTCAGGGCGAGCGCTCGGTGGACGAGATCGCGACCGAGATCGACCAGAGCCTCGCCAACACCTCGCACCACCTGCAGCTGCTCCTGCGCGCCGGCTTGGTGCGCTCGCGGCGGGAGGGCACGCGGATCTACTACCGGCTCGCGAGCGATCGGGTCGGCGACCTGTGGGTCTCGGTGCGCGAGGTGGCTGAGCGGCACGTCGCCGAGGTGCACGTCCTGGCCGATGACTACCTAGGCGTACGCGACGGCGTCCAGCAGATCACCGCGGACCAGCTGCAGGCGAGGCTCGCCAAGGGGAGTGTTGTCGTGCTCGACGTTCGTCCCGAGCCGGAGTACCGCGCGGGGCACATCCCGGGGGCGCTGTCGGCGCCGCTCGGGTCGCTCGACGCGGTGGCCGCGAAGCTGCCGAAACGGCGCGAGATCGTCGCGTACTGCCGCGGGCCCTACTGCGTCTATGCCGACGACGCCGTCCGGCTGCTGCGGGAGCGAGGGCTGAAGGCGCGCCGGCTCGATGTTGGTCTGCCTGAGTGGCGACGTGCGGGTCGCCTCGTCGAGACGAGCTGAAAAGGAGAGACCTCATGCTGCTTCGTCCTTTCCTCTACGACCGGACCGCCTGTGCGAGCTACCTGTTCGGCTGCGGCACGCACTCAAAGCTCGCGGTGGTCGACGCACACGTCGACCTTGTCGAGGACTACCTCGCTACGGCCGCTGCCCTGGGCGCGCCGATCGTTGCGGCGTTCGAGACGCACGTGCAGGCAGACCACGTCTCCGGTTTGCCGGCGCTCGTCGAGCGGGGCGGCGCAACCGCGTATCTGCCGGCCGGGGCGGATGTCGAGTTCGAGCACGTCGCGCTCACAGACGGAGACACCGTTGAGCTCGGCAACACCCTCGTGACTGCGATCGCCACCCCCGGTCACGCGCCTGCCCACCACGCCTACACGGTCGCCGATCGTCGGCGCGGCACCGACGAGCCGTGGCTCGTCTTCAGCGGCGACTCGCTCCTGATCGGCGACGTCGGGCGCCCCGACCTGCACGTTGCCGACGACGCGCGCGGCCAAGCGCGCCTGCTGCACGCCAGCCTGCTCCGTCTGCTCGAGCTCCCGGACGGGGTCGTTCTCTATCCGAGCCACTACGCCGGCTCGGTCTGCGCCCGCGGTCTCTCCGCCAACCCCGTCTCCACGGTCGGCTTCGAGCGCGCCCACAATCCGATGCTCGCGCTCGCCGACGCGAACGAGTTCGCGGACGCCCTGCTTGCCGACATGCCTGCGCGGCCCGCCGAGCAGGAGCGGATCGTCGCCGCCAACCGCGCCGGGCACACCGTGGTGCCGGCGTGACCTCCGCCGTCCGGCTCGGCTTGCGTGCGAACGCGCGCCAGTTCGCGCTCCTCGTCGCGCTCAACGCGCTCGTCGGCGGACTCGTCGGTTTGGAGCGGAGCGTGCTGCCGCTGGTCGGCAAGCACGACTTCGGCCTCAACTCGACCTCGGCGATTCTCGCCTTCGTCGTCGCGTTCGGCGCCGCCAAGGCAGTGACGAATCTCGCCGCAGGCGAGCTGGCGGAACGGATAAGTCGCAAGCGGCTGCTCGTGCTCGGCTGGCTGGTCGTGCTGCCGGTGCCGCTGCTGATCGGGCTAGCGCCCTCCTGGTGGTTCATCGTCGCCGCCAACCTGCTGCTCGGCGTCAACCAGGGCCTCGCCTGGTCGATGACGGTGGTGATGAAGATCGACCTGGCCGGCCCGCGCAGGCGCGGGCTCGCGCTCGGCTTGAACGAAGCGGCCGGTTACCTCGGTGTCGCCGCCACGGCCTTCGCCACCGGTCTACTTGCAGTCAGCTACGCGCCGCGCACCGTGGTCTGGGTTGGTGCGGCGGTGATCGCGACGGTCGGCCTTCTGGTCAGCGTGCTCGCCGTGCGCGACACCGGCCCGCACGTCGCCCTCGAGCAGCAAGCGCACGCTGATCGCGCGCCCGCGCACGCGCGTCTTCGCAGCGCCTTCGCGCACGCGAGCCTGCGCGACCCGATCCTGCGCGCCTGCAGCCAGGCCGGGCTGGTCAACAACCTCAACGACGCCTTGGCCTGGGGCCTGGCGCCTCTCTACCTCGCAGCCCATGGCGCGAACGTGAGCCAGATCGCTGTCGTCTCGGCCGCTTACCCGGTCGTCTGGGGCGCGGGCCAGCTCGTGACCGGCTGGCTCTCCGACCACACGGGGCGGAAGCCGCTGATCACGGCGGGGATGATCGTCCAGGCCGGCGCGCTCGGCCTGCTCGTCGCCGGCGACGGCGCCTTCGCCCCCTCGCTCGCGGCTGCGTTGCTCCTTGGCGTCGGCACGGCAATGGTCTACCCGACGCTGATCGCCGCCGTGTCGGACGCGTGCCAGCCGCGTGACCGGGCGCGCGTTGTCGGCGTCTACCGCTTCTGGCGCGACTTCGGCTTCGTGCTCGGCGCGCTGATCGCCGGGATCGGCGCCGATGCCGCCTCACCGCGAACCGCGATCTCGATCGTCGCCGCGATCACCGGCGCCAGCGGCCTGCTCGTTGCCGCGACCTCCTGGCAACCGCGTACCGCTCTTCGGGCCGCCCCGGTCCCCTAAGAGATAAGGAGGGTGGCTGTGAAGAGATGCTGCGATCCTTGTCGATCAGCAGGCATCGCAACAGCCTTCGCCGCGCCAGCTCTCGCGCCCCTCCTTGAACGCGACCGCGGCGATGAAAAGCGCGGCGAGCGGGTCGGCCCACCACCAGCCGGCGAGCGCGTTCGCAGCAAGCCCGAGCAAGAGCGCGATCGAGAGGTAGGCGCAGAGCTGCGTCTGTGCCGCTTCCTTGACGGTGGCAGCGGAGTGGAGCTCGTTGCCGAGCCGCCGCTTCGCGTAGGCGAGTAGTGGCATCGTCGGCGCCGTGAACGAGGCCAGGCCGATCCCGACCCAGCTCGCGGCCGGGTGATCAGCGTTGACGAGCGTACGCAACGCCTCGACGCCGACGTATCCGGCGAGCAGGAAGAAGCTGACGGCGATCAACTGTTGCGCGCGACGCTCGGCGGTGCTGGAGCCACGCCGCCTGCCCGTAAACAGCCACAGGACGACACCACCGGCGAGCGCCTCGATCAGGCTGTCTGCTCCGAAACCGATGAGCGCGATCGAGCCGGCAGCAAGCCCGGCGGCGAGCGCGATCGCGCACTCGACCACGTGCCAGCCGATTCCGCCCCAGGCAAGCAGCCGCGTGCGCCGTTCGAGCCTCGCCCGCTCGGCCGGCGGCGGACCCGCCGGAAGGAGGGGAGCGGTCAGCGGGCGCGTCTGGTCGAGCTGTATCAGCGGTGCGCTCTGCTCAGGCATGCACGCGCTTCCTGCGGCGCGCCGTCGGCTCCGCCAGGACCGACGCGAGCAGGGTTTGCCCCTCGGCGGTGAGCGAGTACATGACCATCTTGCCCTCACGCCGCGAGCGAACGATTCCGTGGGTGCGCAGCGTGCGCACGTGATGGGAGACAAGCGTCTGCGAACGTTCGGCGATCCAGGCGAGGTCACAGACGCACAGTTCGCTCGCCTCGAGCAACGCTGCCGCGAGCATCAACCGGGTCGGATCCGAGAGCGCACGTGCCTTCCCCGCTGCGACATCTGCCCGGTCGGGTGCTAGCCGCTTCTTGCGCAGCCGCTCGGCCACCCGCAGGTCGAGGCAGAGAAGGTCGCAGCGATCATCAGTCATACAAACATCCTAATGCTCGTTCCGATGTCCTAACCAGTTCGTTCACGTTTCGCCGTCACAGAGCGACGCCGACGAAGGGCGTTTCCCAGAAGCGGAGCGCCTTCTCGCGGCGCCCGCTTCGCTGAGCGGAGGGGGAGGGATTTGAACCCTGTGGGCCTGAGCGACGTGAGCCTCCGCTCAACCACACGGCGGTCTTACCGGTCGGTGTTTGCACCCACGACAACGTGCGGCGCGCTCCGCCGGTGGCTTGTTCGGTCGGGCTACGGAGTGCTCTTGTAACGACGCGCGAAGCCGCGGTGAGAGCGTAGGAGACCAGAACGCTGCCGGCTGGCAATTGTGCTGGCGACGGCTTGAGTCAGCCATGATGTCCGCATGGACATTGCGGCTGGGGTCATTCTCATTCTCCTGGTGCTCGTGCCGGCGGTCGTGGTAATCGCCTTGTTCGTCTGGGCAGCACGGAAGGACGGGCAGGTGGACAGGGCTGTCCAAGCGCGGCTCGGGATTCGTCGCCGCACACGGCTCGGACGCTGAGTGGAAAGCGATCCGTTCGATCCGGCGGAGCGGTTCGAGGCTAAAACGTTTAGTTCGCGGCCGCGGCGGCGTAGCGAACTGTCTACCAGGTCGTGCCGTGCGCCTCGTACACGTTCGCCCCACGGCAATTGCGACGATCAAAATGACCGCCGCAGCCGTTCTCGATCTTGGCACCAAAGCGTCGTCAAATCTGGCTACTAGCGTAGCCTCAACTGACGGACACTGGTAACCGAGAAACCGCATAACCATGCGGTTTCTCGGTGAGGCGGCGGGGAGGGATTTGAACCCTCGTCGGACCTAAGGGCCCGAAACGGTTTTCGAGACTATCACCGATATGGCGATTTGCACGGAGTTTTGTTCTCGTTCGCCAGTCTGTTCGCCGGTCAGCAGCCGATTCCAAGACGTGCGTTCGCTGGACTGACGACGCGGTTGACGACCCGCAAGAGGGGTCGCCGCTTGGCGATGTCGAGCGTCAGGACGCTGGCGCAGGCATGTGGCCTGACGCCGCGCTAACGCTTCAGCTCTTCCGCCTCGATCGCCGGAAGGGCAATGGCTCCGTCGTGATCATCAAACCAGAGATCGATCGTCTCACCTCTGACTCTCACCTCCGCCTGAGGCAGATCATCGAACGTGCACGGTCGTCCGAGGCGGCCGTCTCGCACGGGCCAGCAGCGATGCGTGGCGTTCCAGATATCGCATTGCACGCCCCGGACCAGCTCTTCGATCAGGTTCTCGACGCTTTGGTCATCCTCAGCGAGCCCATGCCACGCGCACCGGTCCGAGGAGACGGACGACGGGCGCAGCGTCCGAGACCAGAACCGCGCATCGTGACGCTCGATCTCGATCTTGAAGCGGTACCACCACGGCAGACGTGGCCGCAGCCTCCGCGTCAGCGCCGAAGCGAGCGCGGGGCTCAGTCGGACGGCCATGTCTAGATGATGCGCGTCAGAGGCCATCCGCGAACGCTGGCCCAGGCGAGGGCGCTGGCGTCCAGCGCCGGCGATTCTCCTCTACCGCAGCGGCTTTGCGAACAGCCGAAACGAGAGCGTGGCGAACAAGGCCGCTACGTCAGCGACCCACCACCAGCTCAGGCCGATCAACCAAGCCCCGACCGCAGCACCCACCAATGCGATCGCGATCAACCCGAACAGCCCGACACGATCCGTCTGCGCAGGACGGTGCGAGCGCCGTAGTTGTCGCGTGAGCATGAGCGCGACCACGATGGAGACGGCCAACGCAAGGGCCTGCCCCAGCCACCAGACCCACGACGCGCTCGCAAGCATCAGTCAAATGATTCCCGCTCGGGCGTCGTAGCGACACACTGGCGCAGGCGAGGAGCGCCTGTTACCGGCGCGGTCTACGGACGGCGCCGCCTCCGCCACGAGTGGTTCACGGTGTGAATCAATCGTCTATCGATCGAGTCAATAGATGCGCTCGACGACCTCGGCGCCGACTCCTGGCGCGAACGGCGTTTCGGAGCCCACCTCGACAAAGCCCGCTCGAGCAAGCACCTTCGCCGACGCGGCATTGTGACCGGCCACGCGACCATAAAGTGGTCTGGTCGATTCGATCGCAAGGAACGCATGGAGGGCCCGCGACGCGCGCCCTTGACCCCATCGCGCCGGTGCGATCCAGTACGTGACCTCCCGTTCTCCCTCCCTCGTGAAGCTGCCTATCGTCCCCACAAATTCCCCGTCGTCGTCGATCGCTAGCAGCGTGTTTGAAGGGTCGCTGCGGACGCG
>WNGE01012437.1_pt1 | contig 11802 bp, 13 predicted proteins | sample 5400651 | NCBI WGS metagenome assembly WNGE01 (sample SAMN13153370, study PRJNA577476) | soil metagenome | isolation source: 60 cm soil or saprolite under grassland replicate 2 | place: USA:California | collected 2016-06-15 | reverse complement strand
CCGCGCACGCGTAGGGAGCGTGGCGACCAGCCAAGCGCGCTTATGCGCGAGCGGATGGACTTCCTGTTGCTTCTCCCTGGTGGCGTCCGAATCGTGATCGAGGTGGACGGGAAGCAGCACTACGCGGAAGGGGAGAGGGCCTCGCCTAGGCTTTACTCCGAGATGGTGTCAGAGGATCGAAAGCTTCGGCTACGCGGCTATGAGGTCTATCGGTTCGGTGGTTACGAGCTGTCCATACCGGGCGCGGCCGACGTACTGCGCGAGTTCTTCGACGAGCTACTGGCGCGACATGAGCAACCTAAATAGGGACTACGCTTGTAAACAGGCCAACAGCCTGCTACGGTAAGCGCCGAATGAATTGGCTTAGTGGTGGATAAGTACGAGGTGGCTCGCAAGTGCCTAATAGGCGTCTCTCGCTTGAGAATATAGACATCCTCGATGAGACGGAGTTCGAGGAGTTCTGCTCTGAGTTGATGGAGGGGCTGGGCTTCGTCAACATCGACTGGCGCAAGGGTACGGCCCTATCCACAAGCCCGGCGGACCGAGGCCGCGATATCGTCGCACAGCATGAGCGCTCTGACATTGATGGCACCAGGCATCTGGAGACTTGGTTCGTTGACTGCAAGCGATATAAGAAGGGTGTGCCCGCTGAGAAGCTTCAGAACCTCCTTGCCTGGGCCAGCGCGGAGCGGCCTCACGTTGCGCTCTTTATCGCAAGCGGCTTCCTGTCGAACGCGGCCAGCCGAGGAGGAGTTCTTTGATCGTGTCTGGTACAACCGCAAGCTAGTCATGCTTGAGAATATCGCGGCCGGTATCGAAAAGCTGCCGCCAGAGGACATCATGGCAGGCATGAGAAGGAACATGCGCAGGTGTGAAGAGAAGTACGGCGGCCAGGAGAATCTAATCTATGACGACTTCGAGTGGGGTATGGTTAACGGGAAGCTGTCGGCTCTCCGTTGGGTTATGGGCGATGAGTGGGATTTTCTGGATACGTAGTGCTGGCTAGTTGGCCTGGCACCTAAGCATAGCAGAGCCTTGTAGCATTTATGCCTTGGCCTGGTAAGCTTGTGCTATGAAGCGTGACCCGAATATGCCGATAAATGTATGGCCTATCGTTGTTAGCCTCGCTGCCATCGGAGCCGGTTTTGTGGGTTTTTTCGTTGCGGCACTTTCTGTACCGGTGTCCTCTTGCCCTACTGAGGCATTGTGCTTCGGCAATGGTTCTGCGGGGCTGATCGGCGCCTTGGTCGCAGGGGTGATTGCGTCTCTCTTTTCCATGAGGGCAAGTCGCGTGCAGTCTCCGATAGCAACACTGGTAACCTCCACTTTAGTTGCGGTCTCGATCTTCCGCCCCGTAATGAGCATCCCGTATCAGAGTGGGACTCCGGAGTCTATCAAATTTCTCGTTACCGCGTGCATATTCGCGGCTGTGCTGTGGCTATGCAATTACCTTGTGAGGCGCCTGGCTTTGGTGGCCCATGGGGGTCGTAAGTGACATGGCGTGCTCGATAAAGTTCGCAACCTGTCGGTGCCGGTGGCGAGTGCCGCCGAAGTTGTCGCTACCTGGGCCTGCCCGAGGGCGGTCGGGGGGGTGGGTAGCCATAGAGCCGATAGAGCTGGGTATAGCCGTTCGACTGGTTGACGGTCATACTGCGCGCTGCACCGCGATCGGGCATGTAATTAACTGGTAGCCGCTTATTCCAATTCATAAATACCTCATCTTTCAGCTTGCCATTGAGGCAAACTCTTGACCGTTTCCACGCTCTTCCGTATCCTCAATAACGGCGCTCCCAAATCCGATCCTTTGCTTATCCGTGTAAGCGCGGGCGCGGGTTTGGGAAACGTAGTACCAAATCCGGGAAGGGAATCGTCGTGCATACGGCGGTCTCACGGAGAGGCGGTTGGCGATCGCGCCTGCCGATCCTCTCAGCCCTAACCCTACTCCTGTCCCTCTGCGGACTTGCAGTCGCCACAACTGCGGCGCAAGCCTCAGTCACAGTCAGCACATTCGCAGGAACCGGTACCGCCGGATTCAGCGGAGACGGCGGAGCGGCTACCAGTGCTCAGATCAGCAACCCAACCGCCATCACAACCGATGGCATCGGTAACGTCTACTTCGTCGACTACGCCAACAAGCGTATTCGGAAGGTAGGCAGCGGAGGGAATATCAGCTCGCTGAATACCCCCGGTACAACCTGCGGCACCGGCAGCCCCTACGTCACCGACTCGTTCGGTAACGACACCAACGACAGCTGTGACTACCTCGGGGCTCTAGTCACAGATGCTGCTGGCAAGATGTACTTCAACTACGGCAACTGGGTCGACGCGAAGGAGCCGGTCGACGGCGGTTACGGTGGCAAAGAGCATGTCGCCGGTAAGGTAACTGGCAACTGGCTACCCAATGCGACGGGCGGGGCGTATAGCGTCAGCGTCGGTCTCGGCGCCACTACGACCGCAGTCAGTGCCAACGGAGGTCTCTTCTACGCGACCGCCCACGCCATCAAGTACTGGAATGGCTCAAGTGACAACGCCAGCGGCAACATCACCAACATCGCTGGCAAGGATGCCAGCTGTGGTGGGTATGCCGGTGGTGGCGATGCCGCGATAGGCGCCTGCCTATGGCCGCACGACCTGGCACTCTCAGGCCACTACCTGTACTTCTTCGATACCCAAGGTGCGAACAGCGGTACGAAGATATTCCGAATCGACCTGAACGAGTCGCCGACGAGGCATCTGACCAAGATGGCCGGGCGTGACTTCTCGTCCGACTGTTGCCTCAATGGGCTCGCCACAAACGCGGGCATGGCCGGACCCGGCCCAATCGCCGTCAGCAGCACAGGCGAGGTCTACTTCGGTACTGCCAACGGAGGTAACGGCTGGATACGCAAGATCGACAGCAGTGGCTACATGCGCGACGTCACAACCCTAGCCTCAGGTGAAGGCGACATGACGTTCGACTCAGCCGACAACCTATACGCCACGCTGCCAACCAGCAACAAGGTGATGAAGATCACTGGACTAGGGTCTGCTGGCATCGGCACAGGCAAGAACCTGGTGGCCCTCGGCGACAGCATTGCCGCCGGTGAAGGGATCTACTACGGGTTCATGTGGAACGGTAACGGGTGGACTCAGACCGGGCCCAATAACCCGGACTGGTCAGACACGACCACAGCGTTCGGTGGAACTGACTCAGGCGCATCAGCGTCGAGCGGCATCCTCAACTCCTACTCGCTCACGGATCCTGATGACAGTGGGACCGCCAGCGTCATGGAACTCGGCGGAGACTGCACTGGTTGCACGTTGCCGCCCACCGGCCCAGCATTCGAGGCTCACCAGCCCGATGTCGTAACGCTGACAGTGGGGGCTGATGACGTCCACTTCGGCGACTGGGTCGCACAGTGCTATATCGGAACGAATGCCTGCGGTACTTCGGGCGACACAAGCACGCTGGAAGGTCAGATCTCGACAGCCCAGGGCAATCTTCGCCTGGTTCTGACTGAGCTGAATCGTCGGGCCGGACTCATGGGTAAGTCATCCACTAACCCACTCCGTGTGCTCGTGACGAACTACTACGACCCGTTCTCGGCAAGTCACACTAGCTGTCCTGACATCTCGTGGAATCTCAGCATCGGCATCGTCACAAGCGAGATGACGTGGATCGAAAATGAGCTGGGGAACCTCAACGGTGCCATCAACAGCGAAGTCAACTACGGCAAGAGCAACGATTCCAACCTGAGCGTTGATCTCGTTGATCTCACTAGCGTGATGGCCGGGCACGAGTTCTGCACATCCGACCCCTGGGTGTATGGGACGTCGATCCGCTACCCGTCGGGGAACCAGCTCGGAAACAACAATCCCGCGCCGTTCCACCCAACTCCCTCCGGGCAGTACGCCATTTACCAGAAGATTCTGGCCAAGCTCTCGAGCTAAATGGTTACCGTTCGGCCCTAGTTAATCAGCCCGAGGCCAGCCTAGTCTGGCTGGCCTCGGGCACTAACATCTATTACAATTCAGAGCATTAACGGAAAACAAGCCTTTATGAAGTATTTTCTTGTCAGTACGCTATCTGTGCCCATTCTGGCTCTTCTTGGATACGAGACATATGCCGAGTGGTTTTCGCACACACATGCGGAATTAGGTACGGCGATTGCATTCTTGGTGCGGCTTTTCATAGGCTTTGCTCTCGCTGGCATCATTCTCAATGCCCTTATTTTTGCCCAGGCGCGAAAAGATAGAAAAGCAAACTACGCTACCGCGACGCTCATATCATCCGGCACAAGTGCAACCATCTCACTAGCTGTCTTGCTCTACGTAGTCTACTCGCTCGTGCACAGATAATGCGTTCCGGGTCGAGACCCCCAGATTAGTCACTTGTGTACAAGCCCTTTATCCATTTGGCCTCCGTTAAACTTGAACATACGAAGCATCCAGCGAAGCAATGGTGAGCATAACCGGCTAAGACAACTATTATGGCGACAGAACTCAAAGGCTCTCGAACGGCATTGTTAATAGGTGCTTTGACTCTACCGATTGAGCTAGCCCTTGTAGTCCCCGTGAGGTGGTACCTAACTGACATGGGTGTGCATAGACTTGACTACGAGCATGACTTCCTAGGGCTAAGAACTCTGTACCTAACACTAGGGATTTTTGGCGCTGTGGCCCTTATCATACTTTTGCTCGGGTTCATTTACGCACGAACGCAAGGCCAGATACCGTATCGCAAAGGGCTGACTACTTTATACGCGATAACGATTGCGATCGCACTCTTACAGAGTCTGCTTCTATTTCGAGCTTAAACTTTCTACCAATACCGCCCTTGTGCTCAGGCTGCCGAGACCGAGCGGAACCGACGGTCAGGCTTTGGATAAGTATTAATAATCTAGTTGCGCGGTCTGCTACAATCCGGGCATGAAGCTTCTGGTAACCGGGATTCCGGCAACGCGAAAGACTACGCTCGGGGATCATCTGCGGGATGTTCACGGTTTTTACCACCTGGATGCAGAGAATGCCGCATTGATCCAAGCACTACGCGACCCTGCCGGCTGTGATCGCATCGTGGCCAGACTCGATGCCTTGAACAAGCCGATCGTTATCACCTGGGGTTTTATGCCCGGCGCAGACGACGACGCCATCCGACGCTTGCAGGGGCATGGATACAAGCTAATTTGGTTCGATGGTAACCGCGAGGCTGCACGCCGAGAATTCATAAAGCGGGGGACAGTGCCTGAGGCGCTACTGGATATTCAGATGGGACGCATTAGCAAGATGGACTTGGCTATCTTTAACCCGGTTATTATTAACCCGTTTGATGACCAGGGCAACATTCTGCCCATTGACCGGCTCGCCGCCTTGGTTATGGCATAACCGCGTCGCACAATGGTTCTTCTGCGACGCCCCAGATATCAGGCTGTTCATAGCACTGTGCGCCCTTGTCAAGATGATCCTGTTATGTTGTGACCTCGTTGGAATCCGTATTGCTAAGCTGCCTGGTGTGGTGGTTAGTCAAGGGCGGAGTGGCCGCTGGTTGACAGCGAGCAGAGTTAGTTCAAAGCTATTAGCGCTCAACGGCGGGGGCCTTGTCTTAGGATCATCCCATCCCAGTCAGGCTCAAACTTGGAGACCGACTTTCGCTCAGCGTAGTTGATCGCCTTCACTAGTCCGGTTCTCACAATTTCGTTAAGAGTATTGCAAAAACTCTCAAGCTCGACGGTATTGCCCTTAAATTTGAGTCGAGAAGGCTTAGGCTCATTACCATGCGCGATCGCGCTTCGGGCATCATACGCTAGCCTCATAAAGTCATAGATCTCGCGTTGGGTAGCGCCTAGTCTTACTGCCCCCGCCCATACAGCTGCGTGGGTTGCGAAGCGGTACTTGAGTTCGGTGTCCTTGACACCTCCCAGGTAGAGAGCTTCGGCAGCAATCATCGTGTCCAGCAGGTAATCCTCAAGCCTGACGCGTTCGTTAGCATAGCCCATGCGCCTAGTCGCAAAGCTGAGATTCGAATTCCCCCTTTGCCGCGATAGCCAGTCCCAGTATCTTTTTAGAAGCCCGGCCTTTGAGGGGGTTATGGTATCGAATCGTATTCGATTGACCAGTGAGAACTTTATTGACGCGCCCCCGCCCGGCATGAACGAGGTCAGTCGTCCATCCCAATCATGCGATTCAGCCTTTACACTGCTTACACTAAGGCTGGACAAGTCGGCCAGCGCAGCGCAACTTTGAAGGTGTTCTACCGCCCTCTGCTTCTCCAAGATCCGATTATTGAAGTCTTTCAGATCAGTTCCCATCGGTTCATTGTCGAAGGCCTTGCGTTCCTGTCGCGACAAGAACAGTCCCACGGGCGTCCCCTCAAACGGGTCATTGGGAAGCAAGATGATTCCATGCCTTGGAACAATTAGCCCTCCCCTCAGGCAATCCGCGATTTCAAGCGGACGCAGCTTCCGCAGTACTGTGCGATCATCAAGTCTTATTGGCCTATCAAGCTCGACTCCCCGAACCAACCACATCGTCAGCTGAGTCACCGAATCCGCGGACAAGAAGTCTTCCAGCGCACGGTAGTCGGCCTCAAAGCCCGAGCCGTCTAGAAGTATGTCGCTCCGGTCATCCGACCATACCGGCCTTGGGAGCAAGTATCTCAGAGTAGGTTCCAGTTCGAGCTGCCTCCTAGCATACGACGACCCGACAACATGGTCGAAATGCGCCTGAAGTTGGTCGTTACTCGACACAGCCTCCTCAATCCGGCTCCACTGAGAGAGAAGCGTAAGCTGGTGTACATGCTCGCTATCCCAAACCAGGGATTCACGTTCGAGGCGATACGCGCCGTCGATGTTTTGCCTCCACTCGGGGAGGCCCGCTACACGGGTCCAGTCGCCTGTGTGCTGGCGGAGGCGACGGATGGCGACTGTACGCCATTGAAGTACTGCGCGCCGGAATTCTGGGAAGTGTGACATGGATACCAGAATACTACATGTTGATCTGAGCGCCACGCGAGTAGCGGCGCAGAGTGCGCAACTGCTGACAGCCTATCGTCGCGCTCTAAATGAAGTTTGCTTAGTAGCCCCGGAAGGATGGAAATGGCCCCACGCAACTGGAGGTCGCGCGGGGCCGGAAGCGGATGGGGACGGTTAGGACGGCGGGTTGTCCGCGTGGGCTGCGTCGTAAAGCGCCTGCTTGTCGTCCGGGATTCTTCCCTTCTCTCCGACTTCGTGGCCATTGGCGCGCAGCCAGTCTCGTACCACCTGGGTTGAGCCGCCCGAAGGCTTCTTGGTCACTTCCCTGGCTTTGGAGATGAACGGGTCGAGGGCGTGGCCCAGCTTCGCCACGTTATCTGGCCCCAGGTCGATCTCCCAGGTACGGTCACCCAGGGAGAACCTGACTGTCTCCGCTCCCTCGGTCTTCCCGTCCAGGTCGTCAACCTTTGTGGTCTTGGTAGCCATACACTTCCTCTCGTTGTAGGAGCTACTGAGTTAGCTTAAAGCATTAGCAAGTAATAAGTCTGGTTTAGCTTTGGCGGTTTGGCTAGCTTTGCCAAGCCTCCAAACCTCAACCGGGCATCTGAGTGATAACCAGCTCTAATTGAGGTATGGAAATAGAGGAATGGGTTAAGCGTACGACAGCAGAGCAGGGCCTAAATGAAAAGGTGGTGGATAGCATAGCCATCCACCACCTTGTGGCTCTCCTAAGGAACGCCATGAGATTTGCACGAAATCCGGCTGGAACCTCCACTGTTGCCAGCGATGTGCTCCCGGATGTCCAGGCAGCAGGATAATCCGCTCAACTATCAGCGAGATAACCGAGTGCCGCCAGTCCACCGAAGCAGTGGCCCACGCCTCCCGAATCAGCTCTCCGTTATCCGGGAAGTGCGTGGGCTTACTTTGTACCCTGGCCAGTGTTTGACGGGCTATCTCTAGATTCCCTTCGGCAGTGGTCTTAGCTACCGCGAACTGCTCACGGGTAAGGAAGCCAGAGGCGTAGTCGCCCACCATCTGATCTAGCTTGGCTTTGGCCTCCTGGTAGGTAGCGAGTAGATCGCCGGTGGTGTCTTCCCCGTTACCGAGTAGCTGTGAGATCTCAGGCACATCGAAGCGATAGAGCACAGCCTCGGTGATCCATGCCTCTAGCGGATCGGCCCCACGAAAGATCTTGCCACAGCCGTAGCGCTGACCGTAGTTATCGTACGACCGGCAACGGTAGCGGCGCTGGTACTCGCCTTTGACCTTGCGCCGACTCCCTACCATGGGCTTTCCGCATAGACCGCAGTAGAGCAGGCCGGTTAGTAGGTACTGCCGTTGCGTTCCTGCCTGCTTACCGGGGTGGAGGGCACGCCGTTGAAGTCGACGAACCTCCATGCGATTCCACTCGCTCGAAGTGAAGATAGCGGGCCAAAGTGCGGGATATTCGGCATCATTGTGCACTCGGATACCGATGTACCTCTTACTGAAGAGAACACGTTGGAAGTTCTCGATCTGCCACGGTTTACCGTACGGGCTAACCACACTTCGATCGTAGAAGTCCCGCACGATGTCGCGCATAGTCTCACCGGCCAGGTACCTATCCTTGGCCTCGATGAGTATGGCGACTTCCTCGGGTACTAGCTCCATGCCGGTCTTGTCATACCCGTAAGGACGACCACCACCGTTGTACATGCCCTGACGGGCTTGAGCGGCCTTCTTGCGCTTCTGGCGCTTACTGAGCTTGGCAGACTCAAGCATGGCATTATTCACGGCTGCAATGGCAGCGTGGATACCTTCAGGGCTTGAGAGATCATACCCGATGTCGTCGGTCGTCCAGATGCCCCGTAGGCGAGTGCGTTCGGCCATCTTGATTAGCTCTAGCAGCTCCTCAAGCCGACGGTACGTAAGTACTCGGAAGTCCTGTGAACGGGCATACTGACAGCCGGCGTGGCGGTTTGCGGTGGCCACGCCGGGAGCGGCATTACCGGTGAGGGGTTTTACCCGTCGGGCGGGGGCTGTGCCCAGGTTCGGAGGTCTTCGGGGCTGGCGTTCCAGGGCAGGAACCGTTCCAGCGCCGGCCCGGACAGGGGCTTCCCGCCGTTGCGCCCGCATTCGTCGAGGCAGGCGGTGAGGTAGGTCAGTTCGTTGAGGCCGGCCATCCGGGCGGTGGCGGTGACGGTCCAGATCACGGCCGCGTTGCGGGCGGTGTCCCCGTTATGGGAGCCGCGGGCGTTCTTCCGGGTCACGACCGGGCCCCGGATCGCTCTTTCCGCGATGTTATTGTCCAGGCTCACCATCGGGTAGCCGCGGTGCGCGGCCAGCCCGTCCCATTCCCGGTCCAGGGTGGCGAGCGCCTTCTTCGCGGGCTCGGCCAGGCCGGGGGCCTGCGCCTGCTTCTTCCTGGTCTCGTCGATCACGGCGAGCGCGCCGTCCCACGCCCGGCCTGCCTTCTCCAGCCGTGCCGCGGCCGCGGCGTCTTGCTGCGGGGCGGGCGCGGCGGCCTCCTGCCAGGCGGCCGCCAGCTCGTCGTGAGCGCGGTACAGGTCCCGGATCCGGTCCAGCCACGCCTGCGTCCAGTACTTCAGCTGGGCGGGGTTCGCGTCCCCGGCCCGGACGAAGTACCTGCGGATATGAGCCCAGCAGTAGAGATTGACCAGCCCGTCTGCCTTCTTGCCCGCGGACTCGTACACCGCATAGAAGTCGCTGGAGATCACCAGCCTGCGCGGCCCGCCGTCGCCGGCGTCCGTGAGCTGCCCGGTCTTCTCGTCGATGCCGGCGTGACGGGCCAGGACCGCCCCGGACCTCGTCGGGTCCATCACGAAGCAGGCGGTGTCCGGGCCGACGAACACCCACAGCCACCACTTCGCCGGGCCGCCGCCGTCGCCCGGGGCGAACACCCGCCACGTGGTTTCGTCCGCGTGCAGGTGCCACGAATCCCGCGACCTGGCCGTGATCGCGTCCGCCAGCGGGACCAGCAGCGTCCCGGCCTGCGCGCACGTCCCCGCCAAGGTGGCCGGGGAAATCTCCGCTCCCTGCCGGGCCAGGCCCGTCACCAGCGAATTCATGCTCCGCCCCGCGACATACCGCTCCGTCAGCAGCATCGCGATGAACCCGTCAGTGAACAGGCCCTTCCCGACCGCCTTCGGCGGGCCCGGCGCCATCACCGTGGCCGGCACCCGGCACGAGCAGGCCCGCCGGTAACGGCGGCGGCAGTGCGCCACCAGCCGCACGGTCACCTGCCAGTCCAGCTGCTCCCCGGACCAGTGATCCCCCAGCGGCGTGAACGGCTCCCCGCACTCCGGGCAGCAGTACCCGCCCCCCGGGAAATCCCAGAACACCTCGAACCGCGGCAGGCGCGAGTAGTCCCGCCGCCCCGCCCGCGCCCCCGGACCCCGCTTAACATCCTTCCCGTTCCCGCGATCCCGTGCCCCGCCGCCATCATCATCACCGCCGCCGCCGGCCGCCGGCTCCGGAGGAGACTTCTCCGACGACCGGCCGAACAGCATCCGCTGCAGCACCGCCAGGCCAGCGCGGAGCTCCTCCAGCTCAGCGTCCCGCTCCGCATCCCGCTCCAGAAGCCGCGCGTTCTGCTCCCGCAGCCCCGCGATCTCCGCCCGCTGCCGCTCCGCCAGCTCCGACAGCTCCCGGTTCGCCTCCAGGGCAGCATCCAGCGCATCCAGCAGCGACGCCTCAGCATCCGGGACCACGCCAGCCGCAACCACGCAGCACAGCAAACACCCTCAACAGCCCCAGATCACGCACCAGTGCCAGCGTGTCGCAGCCGCAAGCCCCCACGGACGCCGACAGTCACGTCACACGATTTCCGAAGACTTACGACGGTACAGCCGGGTCATTTCGGTACAGATGATGACTTCGACTTGCCCCGCTTCGATAGCGGCTATCAGTCGGTCGTAACCGGGGCGGGGCTTGGTTGAGAACTTACTGGCGCTGATGTCGTCGTCAGAGGTCAGCTCTGGGTCGATAACTACCGTCCACAGCTTCTCTGCGGAGTAAGCCTCACCTTCGGCTATCTGGATTTGGATATTATCGGAGAGGCCGCGACGGTTGCGGCTTAGCCTTGGGTAGATCGCGGCATCCATAATGCTCCTGTCAAGATACGGGGATTCCGTATCTCAACTAAGAAGCATAAAGAGTAAACCGGCAATAGCCTGGTTAAGGTTTGGAGCCTTGGGACTGTTCCCTAATCTCAGCGATAAGATCCTCGGGGCTATCCGCATTAATCGTGGCTGTAGGAGTCCCTACCGGTCTCGCACACCAAACCGTACTCGGCGGTTGGTATATAGGGACTATCCAAATGTCCCAGTCCGGGTATTTGGGGCGCAGTGTTTCTAGCGTTTGTTCTGCCCATGAGCGCATGGCGGGAGTCTAGAACCGGATGTCCACCCACGTCTACCCATGAGGGTGACGGTTGGCCATCATCGCTGGTCAGCTACCGTATCGGGCATGGATGATCTTGATCGTCCCGATGTGCCGCGCTACCTCCAGCTCGCTGAGCTGATCCGTAGGCGCATCGCTGACGGTACGTATGCCCCGCGTACGCGCATCCCGTCTGAGGTCACGTTCGTCCAGGAGACCGGCTACGCGAGGGACACGGTACGGAAGGCCATCGCGCTCCTGGTGGAGGAGGGACGGCTCTATATCGTGCGTGGCCTGGGAACTTTCGTAGAGGGTGCCTAGAGCCTCACGCGCCGAGGCGCCCGAGTTCGCCAGGGACGTGCTGGACGCACTGCGTCAGCCGCTGGAAGCGGGCGAGGTGGTGGTGGCTCGTTCGGGCATCACGACCAGGTTCCCGGCCAGGTTCACGCTGGTCCTGGCCTCGAACCCGTGC
>WNGE01007543.1_pt1 | contig 11802 bp, 10 predicted proteins | sample 5400651 | NCBI WGS metagenome assembly WNGE01 (sample SAMN13153370, study PRJNA577476) | soil metagenome | isolation source: 60 cm soil or saprolite under grassland replicate 2 | place: USA:California | collected 2016-06-15 | reverse complement strand
GAGCTGGATTTCGGGCTCGACGTCGACGAGCTCGCCGCTTTGATCAATGATCGCACAAAATTGATCATTCTGAATTCGCCGCAGAATCCAACCGGCGGCGTGCTGGAGAAAAAAGATATTGATGCCATCGCGCGCGCGATCGGCGATCGCAACATCATGGTATTGAGCGACGAGATTTATAGCCGGCTCATTTTCGAGGGCGAGCATCACTCCATCATGTCGCTCAACGGCATGAAGGAGCGCACCATTTTGCTCGATGGTTTCTCCAAGACTTACGCCATGACGGGCTGGCGCATGGGCTACGGCGTCATGCGCAGCGATCTGGCGGCGCACATCGCGCGATTGATGACGAACTCGAGTTCGTGCACCGCCAGCTTTAGCCAGATTGCGGGCATCGAAGCTTTGCGCGGCCCGCAGAAGTCGGTCGACGCGATGCGTGCTGAGTTCCAAAAGCGGCGGGACGTGATGGTGGTCGGCCTGAACAAAATTAAAGGGTTCTCCTGCCGCTTGCCGAAGGGGGCGTTCTACGTTTTTCCAAACATCACGAACACTCGCTGGCCGTCGAAGAAACTGGCCGATGCACTTCTGGACGACGCCGGCGTCGCCGGGCTATCCGGCACCGCCTTCGGAAATTTCGGCGAAGGTTATTTGCGATTCAGCGTGGCAAACTCAATCGAGAACATCGAGAAAGCGCTCGATCGCGTGAGTGCCTGGGCGAACAAAAACTTGTAGGGCAACCGCCTCGGTTGCCGTCCGGCAGGAGGAGCGCCTGCCTTGCACCTGTGCTTTCATTACACGAGCGCGGGAGACTCTGTTTTGCGCTGCGGTTGTTCCGGCTGTGCGGCGGATTTTCGACCGGCGAATAGTCGCTCAATGACGTAGAACGTCACCGGGATCAGGAAGATCGCGATTCCGGATGCGGCGATCATTCCGCCGATGACAGTTGAACCGAGCACGCGTCGCGCGACAGCACCCGAGCCACTGGCGAACCAGAGCGGCAAACAGCCGAAGATGAACGCAAACGAAGTCATCAGGATCGGTCGCAGGCGCAAGCGTGCGCCTTCGAGGGCGGCATCGATTAGCGGCTTGCCTTTTTCGTATTCATCCTTTGCGAATTCGACGATGAGGATGGCGTTCTTTGCGGCCAGACCAATGAGCATGATGAGACCGATCTGCGCGTAAATGTTATTCTGCATGCCGCGCAGCCAAAGCGTGAGGAACGCGCCGAACACGGCGACGGGCGTGCCGAGTAGCACGCTGAACGGCAACGACCAGCTTTCGTAAAGCGCGGCGAGAATCAGAAAAACAAAAAGGAGTGACATTCCAAAGACCAAAGTCGGTGAAACGCCTTGCTGCGCTTTCTTTTCCTGAAACGACATACCGAGGTAGTCGTAGCCCATCTCCTTAGGCATCGTTTGCCGGAAAACTTCTTCCAGCGCTTGCATCGCCTGATTCGAGCTGTAACCAGGCGCAGCGGCACCGTTGATTTGCGCGGAGCGGTATTCGTTGTACCGCAACGTGAATTCCGGGCCGGAGATGGTTTGGATACTTGAAATAGCGTCGAGCGGCACGGGGTCGCCGGTCGCATTGCGAACGAAGAACTGACCGACATTCTTCGCATCAGTACGGTAATCGCCTTCGGCCTCGATGTAAGTTTGCCATGTTCGGCCGAAGCGATTGAAATAGTTCACGAAAAATCCGCCCATGAACGTCTGCAGCGTTTGATACACCGAGCTGAGATCGATGCCCTGCTTGATGACTTTGTCGCGATCGACCTTGACGAAAACCTGCGGCACGTTCGGTTGGAACGTCGGAATGAGAGTGCTGAGCTCGGGACGCTTGCGCGCGGCGTCGAGAAACGTCTTCATATTTTGCGCCAGGAACGCGACATCTTTGCCCGAGCGATCTTCCAAGATAAACTGGAACCCGCCGGAAGTGCCCACGCCCGGAATCACCGGCGGCGGGAAAACAAAGGCGATACCTTCAGGAAGAGTTGAGAGGTACTTATTTATTCGCGCCTTGATTGCGTCGTATTGTTCCTCCGGCTTCGTTCGTTCGCTCCAAGGTTTGAAAGTGACAAAGAAAAACGCGTGGTAGGTGTCGGACACCAGGCTCAGCAGACTAAAGCCGATGACACTGGTGGTGTATTGCACGCCGGGTGTTTTGCTCAAAAAATCTTCGATCTCTCGACAAACCTTGTCGGTGCGCTCAAGCGAAGCCGCGTCGGGTAATTGCAGCGCCAGAAAAACGTAGCCCTGATCTTCTTCCGGCAAAAAGCTGCTCGGTAACTTGGATCCAAAAAAACCAGCGCCGACCGCGAGCACAGCGAGCAACGCAAAACTTAGGACGGCCTTTCGAATGGCCAGACGCGACCAGTTTACATAGCCGTGCGTTGCGCTGCCGAACACGCGGTTGAATCGATCGAAAAACCAGCCAACTGGGCCCCACGCCTTTTTCTTCGGGCGAAGCAGTAACGCAGACAACGCGGGACTTAACGACAGCGCGTTGAACGCAGAGAAGATCACGGAAATCGCGATCGTTAGGGCAAACTGTTGATACAAACGCCCCGTGATGCCGGGAAGAAAGGCCGTCGGAATGAAAACCGCCGACAAGACAAGCGCGATGCCGATCACAGGTGCGGACACTTCACGCATGGCCTGAAGAGTCGCGTCGCGCGAATTCATTCCTTCCTCAATGTGACGTTCGACCGCTTCAACGACGACAATGGCGTCATCGACCACGAGGCCGATCGCTAGCACGAGACCGAAAAGTGAGAGCGTGTTAATCGAAAATCCGAATAAGGGGAACAAAACAAAAGTGCCGACCAATGAGACCGGCACGGCGCACAGCGGAATTAGCGTGGCGCGCCAGCCTTGCAAGAAAATGAACACAACCAAAACGACGAGAGCAAGCGCTTCAAACAGCGTCTTCACGATTTCGCGCATGCCTTCAGTGACCGCGAGCGTTTGATCGAGGGAGACCGCGAAATCCATGTCCCCCGGGAAGCGTTGCTTCGCTTCCGCCATGAGTTGCCGCACAGCTTGCGCTGCTTTGACCGCGTTGGTGCCCGGCAGTTGATAGCAGGCGAGAATCGCCGCGGGCCGCCCGTTGAGTCGTCCCTTCAAGTTGTAGGTTTGCGCGCCGAGATCGATCCGAGCGATGTCCTTCACCCTGACGAACGAGCCGTCCGGATTTGCCCTGACGACGATCTCGCCGAATTCCTCCGGTGTTTGTAATCGTCCTTGCGCCCGCACAGTGTAAGTGAATTTCTGTCCGCTCGGGATCGGTTCGCCGCCGACCTGTCCCGCGGGATTGACCGTGTTCTGTTTTTGCACTGCGCTGATGATGTCTGGCACGGTGATCTGGAGCTTCGCGAGTTGATCCGGCTTCACCCAGAGCCGCATCGCATACTGGCCCGCGCCGAAGACCTGCACATTGCCGACGCCAGGGACGCGCGTGAGTTGGTCGACAAGGTTGATATAGGCGTAATTGGCGAGAAATGTTCCGTCGTAGCTTCCTTTCGGCGAATAAAGAGCAAGGAGCATCAACGGCGCCGTAGTCGATTTCTTAACGGTGATGCCGTAGTTGATAACGTCGGCGGGCAATTGCGATTGCGCCTGCGACACCCGAATCTGCGTGAGTACGTGATCAATATTCGGATCGGTGGCGATGTCGAAATTCACGATCAATCGAATGTCGCCACTGTTGGCGTTGATCGAGTACATGTAATTCATGTTGTCGACGCCGCTCATCTGCTGCTCGATTGGCGCCGCAACCGATTGCTCGATCGTGAGCGCGTCCGCGCCGGTATAGTGCGTCTGCACTTGAATCTCCGGAGGAGCAATTTGCGGATACTGGGCGATCGGCAAGACGAGAATGCACACGCCCCCAATGAGCGTCATCAGAATCGCGATGACGATCGCGACAATGGGCCGCCGGACGAAAAACTCGGACATTCGTTAGGGTTTCTTTTGCGGGTCCCCTTTTGAAACCAAAGCATCGGCGGGAGGAGTCCAGTCTTTTACAGCGACCGTCGATCCTTCGCGCGCTTTTTGGAGCCCCTGCACAATAACACGATCGCCGGGTTTCAATCCCTCCGTCACTTCCCACATCGCACCAATGCGTTCGCCCATTTTCACCGGACGAATGCTTACCTTGTTGTCGTCACCCACAACTGCGACCTGATAGCTGCCCTGCAACTCATTCACCGCCTCCTGCGGAATCACCATGGCGCCTTTTTTCATGTCGGCGACAAAACGCACGTTTCCAAACTGTCCGGGCCGCAAAACGTTTCCCGGATTCGGAAACGTCACGTAGTAGCGGATCGAGCCGGTCTTGACGTCAAGGCTGCGATCGAGCGCATAAAAGCTCCCTTTACGCGGATACAGCTCGCCGTTACCGAGAATCAATTCGAACTGAAGACTTTTCACGTACTCGTTGCGCTCTTTCGGATCAGGATGCCGCGAAACAAAATCTGTGAACGGCCCTTCGCCCGCAGTCACGACAGCTTTGATCGGATCAATCTGCGACATGGTTGTGAGCGGTCCCGTAGTTGGTCCGACCAGATCGCCGACCTGATTATTGGCAAATCCAACAACACCATCGATCGGGGCGACAATTTTCGTGTAACCGAGATTGATCTCAGCCTGATTTACCGCCGCTTGGTCTGCTTCCACATTGGCTGTGCTTGAGTCGGCGGCTGCGATGGCAGTGTCTCGCTCCTGGTCGCTGATGACTTTCTTCTTAAACAAATCGATGGCGCGTTTTTTGTCGGCGTCAGCTTTGACCTTGTTGGCTTGGTCTTTTGCCAAAGTGCCCTTCGCTTGTGCTAATGCAGCCTCGAACGGACGTGGATCAATTTTGAAAAGCAGGTCGCCATTTTTCACTACACTGCCTTCCTGATAGTCTCGCGAAACGATATAACCCTGCACCTGCGCGTTGATGTTGGCATTAATGAAGCCATCCAATGTCGCCACGCGTTCGAGCACGCGCGGCACATCGCGCGGCTGCACAGTTGTGACAAGGACTTCCGGCGGAGGCGGCGCAGTTTGAGCCTGCTTGCGCGAACAATCTGTAGCAAGCGACGCGTAGATTAGGAGCGCAGCGACAGGAACAAGGCGTTTCATCGATCCACTATGGCTGATCTTGGGTTGAACTGTCGAGCGCAGACGCCGACTGGCAAATGACAAATAATTGCGGATTGAAATCGCCGGAGTTCAGTAAATCCTGTGTAGTTCTTCCTGCGTTCCTGGTTTCCTGATTAGATCCTGCTGCAACTATGGTAGACAACAAAAAGTTCCGCGTGTTCGCCACGTCGCGCATTGGCGATCCTGCCGAGAACCGTATGCGCGAGCGCGGCTATGATCTCGAAGTTTACCAGGGGCCGGAAGCGCCGCCGAAGAAGTTGATAATCGAAAAAGTAAAGAGCGGCATCGACGGCTTGATCACCACTTTGCGCGATCCAATCGACGCCGAGGTGTTCGAAGCGGGGAAGGGGACACTCAAGGTCGTGGCGCAGATCGCAGTGGGATTCGACAACATCAACCGCGCCGACGCCAATAGATGCAAAATCCCATTCACGAACACGGCTGACGTGCTCACGGAAGCAACTGCCGAGTTCGCGTTTTTCATGATGGGTATCCTCGCGCGCAAAATGTGGCAGAGCGAGCGACTGGTGCGCGAAAAGAAATGGCCGTCATGGCATCCGTTCCTGCCGTTCCTTGGCGACGAGGTCACGGGCAAAACCATTGCTGTCATCGGCACCGGCCGAATCGGTCTGGCGATGATCAAGAAATGCTCTGGGTTCGACGTGAACATCCTTTGCTACGACCCGGCATATCAAAATCATGAATTCATTGGCGCAATCCAGGAGTTGATGGACCTGCGCCACGCGCATGGCATTCAGAAGGAAAAGACCGTAATCAGGTATGTCGAATTCGAGGAAGCGCTGCGCTGTGCCGATTACGTCACGATCCATGTGCCGCTGTTGCGCGAGGGCGAAACGGACAAACCGACCCATCATCTCATCAACGAGAAGACGCTGAAGATGATGAAACCGACAGCGTATTTAATTAATAGTTCACGTGGCCCGGTCGTAGACGAAAGAGCTTTGGCGAAAGCGCTGAAGGAAGAAATCATCGCCGGTGCCGCGCTCGATGTCTTCGAGAAAGAACCGCTGCCGCCCGATTCTCCGCTGCTGGATCCGGAAATTGCGGATCGCTGCCGAGTATTCCATCATTTTGCGAGCGGTGCGCAAATCACACGTCTGGATATCGACCCGGACAAGGGTATGGCGGGCCGCTGCGTCCAGGGATTGATCGATGTGCTTGAAGGCAATTACGGTGGCGACCCGGCCAAAATGCCGTACGTCGTGAACAAAGAAGCATTCATTTCAAAAAGGTGAACCCTGAATCGCCGAACATGGGAACACAACAGGTGTAACGCCGCCTCAACAATTCATCGTCGGATCCGCGGCGCCAGTGCTTCAATACCCGAACAACGAATTAATAGTATGAAACAATTTATCTCACTGACTTTCGTTTTGATGTGCTTTGCATCAGTGCCGGTAGACGCGCAGACGAAGAATGCAGCGCCGGTAAACCCTAACAACGCGGCCACAAAAGAAATCCGGGACTGGTTAGATCGGTGGACGAAGGCGTTCACGCAGATGGATGTCGACTCAATCTTGGCGCTCTATACGGACGATGTGGTCGCGTATGACGTCGTTCCACCGCTTCAGTATGTCGGCAAAGCTGAGTACCGCATCGATTACCAACAATTTTTTTCGCGGTACGAAAGTCTGCATGTCGAAGTCCGCGATCTACACATCGGCACGAGCGGCGACCTCGGTTACGCTTCTGGCTTGGAATTAATCACCGGGACACTCAAGAACGGTCAGAAGTCTAATGTCTGGCTCCGGTTTACCTCGCTTTTTCGGAAGTCCGATGGTCGCTGGCTCGATTTTCACGACCACGTGTCAGTGCCGGCTGACATCGCATCCGGCAAAGCGATGCTCGACATGCAGCCGTAGCCCGGCCAGTAAAGCTTCGATCGTTTCTGAGTGATCGTCCTCGGTGAACTCGTCACAGCCACTTATCACAACGTATTTGGAGATGCGCTCGCCGGGACAGCTTCGACCGAAGCGCTTCAAAGATGCGCGGTTTCAAATTCGTGAAGAGACGGAGCGCGATTGGCGTTTCAATCGTGACCTCTACTTCGCAGTTGGAGAACAATGGCAGTGGATCGACAAACGATCGTGGAGCGACGCGCAATGGCAAGAATACACGGCCGCGCCGCCGCTGAGGACATTCGCCGCGTACTACAGCGACATGCTGGCGGGCTATTATGAACTGCGCCGTGACACGGAAGGCGGAATGGAGATCGCGTACTTTGGTTTGTTGCCTGAATTCATCGGCCGCGGATTGGGCGGCGGATTGCTAACCAGCGCGATCGAAGAAGCATGGTCCCGCCGTGGCGGGATCGCCCCCAAGCGCGTGTGGGTGCACACGTGCAATCTCGATCATCCGCAGGCGCTCGCGAATTACCAGGCACGCGGCATGGTCATTTACAAGGTCGAAGAAACTCCACCTTAGCGACCGAGGACTGACTGGTTCCCGAGTCAGTTTAGTACGTAATCGAAATTGGGATGACGAGCAGCAACAGACTCGTTATCTGCATTTGGCCCTAAATGATCGAACAATTCGATCATGCGGGCCTCATAAGCATCGCACATTGGACATTCGCCGTTAGGCTTGACCCATTCTGGATGCTGGATCCGAAGATCGTCGTGGATCTGTTGCCGGAGTTCGCTGTAGGTATGGGCTTGGTGGGGAATGCCATAGGGTTTGCTTAACGATTCAAATGCGGCGCGGGGCAATTCGTCTAAATCGCCTCGCTGGTGATCGCGTTTCGTTTTGAGATTCAGGAATTTCATAAACACCGATGTTTTAGGGTTGCCTGCTCCAAATTCGCGCGGAACGGGGGCTCCAGGTGAATCTGGAGATCGCGCAAGCGGTGTCTCCCCGAAGGTTAAGCCCTGCAGCCGGCTTTTCAGTGCGGTCGAAAGTGCGTTGAGACGTCGGATGACGTAATCAAAGGCTTTGTACGCGTTTCGCGCCATTCCGTCAAGTTCATTTTGCTCCTGTCCGATGGCTAGACCTCCTATTAGGACTGCGAGAGCGACGGAATCAGACCCTTCATCGCAAGGCGGCGTAAGCCCTTCGCGGTCGACGCCTTAAAAAAATTCAAATTTTTTGAAATGTCGGCCTTAAAAATCTTTAGAAAAGGAGAAGCAACCAACAATCGATATGAATATTGTAGCCGACGATCGTATCACTGAAGCGCGGGATTTTACCTTTCAATTTGTGCCGTTTTCGACCCAGTCCGGGCGTCAAGACTGGGGAGAACAACCGTTGTTGGGGCTATCGCGTGACGAGTTGGAAGCATTTTTAAAGGCGGAATCTGAAAACGCTCGCAGTGCACATTTTTTTACTCCTGCACCCGAACCGCCAGTGGAGGCGCCTGAGAAGGATCTCGCTGCCGGTGTGCTGAAACAGGCAGCCCACGATTTGCGCCGGTTCCGTGCCGCGACTGCGGGCACCAAGCGGGAACTGTATCTCGATGCCTACACTTGGATTACCGCGAATGATTTTTCCTGGCCGTACTCTTTCATGAATGTTTGTAAATTGCTGGAACTCTGTCCAGACGTTGTCCGCACAGAATTGCTCGCCAATGCCTCGCTAGGCTTGGTCGATTACTGGACGCAGCGTGCGGGCCGCGTTTCCCGGAAATTGCGGGGTTCCGTTGCTCGCGTTTTTGCAAGCTGCCGTAATCAAGAGCCCGAGACCAGTCAGTTGGCTTACTATATTTGAGCGAATATGAACAAACGCCGCGTCAGACCTGTTGGACGCCTGCGCTACATTTGGGACTCGCTCGCCAGAGCGGCCCACCGCAAGCACGACCCGTTTCTGGTCTACAGCATGGCCTCCTTCAATTTTGGCGGCGGATGGCGGGAGCTCCTTCTAAAAGCCTCCGTCCAAAATGCATGACGGAAAACTTTAACCATCATGAAATTCTCCATTGAAACGACGGTCGCGGGGGCAGTAGCAGTAGCCTTTGCCGTTTTGAGCATGGGTGTCATTGCGGGTGAGCGTGGAACTGAGCCGACAAGCAGCCCCGCTCTGCGGCAAGTCAGCGCGCAAGCTCTTAGCAATTCTTTGCCTGGAGCGTACGTCGGGAGAAGCGAGAAGGAAGTTCTAGGGCTGTACTAACCCAGCGACGGCGACAGCAGAAATTCAGTAGCGTCCCCTTTCGGCGGGCGCTGTTGTCCGGCGCAACCGCGCGCTCGCGCGATTTTGTTCTCGCAAAGGCAGGTTCGTTGAGCGACCCTCTGCAGCCACGAAGGCAATTCCTGGAACACTGCAGGAGGGCGGTGCTTCGTTTCAAACGACGCATTGGACCGTAGTATTGCGTGCTCGGGAGCCGGACTCGGAGGAGTCCGCCAGACAAGCGCTCTCCGGATTTTGCGAAGCCTATTGGCCACCGCTCTACAGTTTTCTTCGTCACCGCGGCTTTTCATCCGCTGACGCGCAGGATCTCGTGCAAGGTTTCTTCGCCTATCTCCTCGAGCAAAACACGTTGACCAGCGCGGATCAGCAAAAGGGCCGGTTACGCACGTTCCTGCTTAGCTCTCTGCAGAATTTTTTGTTCAACGAATACGACCGTGCCCGCGCACTGAAAAGAGGTGGTGGCCGTCAGATTCTCTCGATTGAGGAGCATCTCCCGGAAGCGGAGGCAGCGATGTTGGCGACCTCTCATCTTAGCGATGCCCGTTGCTACGACCTTATCTGGGCGTCGAATATTGTTTCGCGAGCCTGGCAGAATTTGGAAAACGCATTTGTGGCAGAAGGCAAAGCTGAGTGGCTCGAAGAATTAAGACCGTTCGTGGCGGGTGGAAGCATCACGCCGCTGAATCAGGAGGAAACCGCAGCTCGGCTCGGAGTGCCAATCGCGACACTGCGCACATGGCTTTCGCGCCTACGCCAGCGTTATCGCGAATCGTTAAGAACGGAAGTGGCCAGCACCGTCTCCGATCCGGCAGACGTCGATGCGGAGCTACACCATCTCTACCGGATACTGATGGCGTGAATTGAGTTTACGTATGAATGACAACGGCACTGGTCCGCAAAGTGCGAACACGAACGCTGGAACAGCGGGGACGTGCGCGACTTGTGGACGACAGCTGACGCAATGCGGTCCCAACGGAGAGTGCCTGCGTTGTCTGGTTAGCCTCGGTTTTCTGGCAGACGGCCAACAGGCCGAAAGACCAGTGCGGCGCGGGCGACTGACGCCCGGACCGTTGCGATACGCCCACTTCGAAGCGGAGATAGGCGACGACGGTTTTCCAGTCGAGCTCGGTGCGGGAGCGATGGCTATAACCTACCGTGCCCGTGACACCGTGTTGAACTCGACTGTTGCGCTGAAAGTTATCGACCGGAGCGTGGCACAGAATCCCGGCGCGCGAAACCGGTTTCTACGTGAAGCGCGCGCGGCTGCGAACATTCACCATCCAAATGTTGCTCGGGTGACTTATTACGGAGAGCAAGATGACGAATGTTTCTATGCCATGGAACTGGTCGAGGGCGAAACGCTGGAAGCCCGTGTGCGCCGTGATGGGCCAATGCCCCTCGCTCTTGCCTTGAAAATAATCGAGCAAGCCGCGCTCGCATTGGCTGCCGCGGAAGTATGCGGTGTAGTGCATCGCGACATCAAGCCATCCAATCTCATGCTCGAATCTGATGCCAGCGAGACGCTCATTGTAAAGCTGATCGATTATGGAGTGGCGAAAGTAATGGGACCGCAGGCCGAGCCTGGTGCCGAACAAACCCAGGCGGGTTTCATCGGCACGCCGGCTTTTGCCAGCCCAGAGCAGTTCGACGGGGCTGCGCAATCGCGGATTGACACGCGCTCCGACATCTACTCACTAGGCGTTACCCTTTGGTATCTGCTTACCGGTCGGACGCCTTTTGTCGGACGCACGATGGAAGAAATCCGCGCGAGACAAACCAGTGAGTTACCCTTGAACCAGCTCAAGGGTCTGCACCTTCCAGGACAAGTTATTACGCTGCTGAAATCGATGCTGGCTCCGGACCCGAAGGACAGACCGCAGACGGCACGTGAGTTACTTTCTGCCGTTCACCGCTGCTACGAACGATTCAACCCTGAGGCACGCTCGCGACGCAGGCGAGCTGTGCTGGCGGGCACGGCAGCGACGCTGGTAGTCGCAGCGATTGCGCTAGGGACCTGGTTGTATCAACGCACGCGCTCTTTCACCCCGATGGAACGCTCGATCGCGGTGCTGCCATTCGAAAACCTGAGCAGCGAAAAGGAGAACGCTTATTTTGCCGAGGGAATACAGGACGAAATCCTCACACGCTTATCCAAGATCGCTGACTTGAAGGTGATCTCGCGCAATTCCACACAGCATTATGCAAGTGCGCCGGAAAACCTGCGCGAGATCGCAAAGCAGCTCGGCGTTGCTCACATTCTGGAAGGAAGTGTGCAGAAGAGCGCTGACGCAGTACGAGTGAACGTGCAGCTGATTAAGGCGGCCAATGATTCCCACCTTTGGTCCGATACTTTTGATCGCAAGTTGACCGACATCTTTTCGGTCGAAAGCGAAGTGGCCAAAAAGATCGCAGACCAATTGCGAGCGAAACTAAGCGGACAGGAAAAGGAAGTCATTGCCGAGAAGCCGACCGATAATCCTCAGGCCTACGATGCGTACCTCCGTGGCCTTGCTTA
>WNGE01021686.1_pt1 | contig 11803 bp, 11 predicted proteins | sample 5400651 | NCBI WGS metagenome assembly WNGE01 (sample SAMN13153370, study PRJNA577476) | soil metagenome | isolation source: 60 cm soil or saprolite under grassland replicate 2 | place: USA:California | collected 2016-06-15 | reverse complement strand
AACGGACTCATGAGCGTTGAGATCGGTTTCATGGCGACACGGACAACCAAGGGCGCACCGTTGGTCATCCCTCCTTCGGTTCCGCCGGAATTGTTGCTGCCCCGGTAGAAGCCGGTCGGCACGATCCTGGGCGTCCCCTCTGTCACCATTTTATTCGGATCGAAGAATATTTCGTCGTGGACCTGGGAACCCCGCCGCCGCGCCATCTCGAAGCCGAGCCCGATCTCGACTCCTTTGATCGCCTGAATGCTCATCAGAGCTTGCGCCAATCGACCATCGAGCTTGCGATCCCATTGCGTATGGGTGCCCAGTCCCGGCGGCAGACCCAGTGCCACGACCTCGAAAATGCCCCCCAGCGTGTTGCCTTGTTTCTTGCACTCTTCGATCAAAGTGATCATTTTGTCTTCCGCCTCTTTGTCAGCGGTGCGCACGGGCGACTCCTCAGCCCGGGCATAGGTTTCCTCGTAGGAGAATCCGTCCAAGTTGGCCACTACATTGCCGATGGAGCGGATATAACCCATGACCCGGATACCGAAGGGCGAGAGCAGTTGTTTGCTGAAGGAACCGACCGCCGTGCGCGACACCGTATCTCGCGCGCTGGCCCGCTCCAAGATATCGCGAATGTCAGAACGGTCGTATTTTAGAACCCCGGTAAGATCCGCATGCCCTGGCCGCGGTTTAGTGACCGCAATCTTCTCATCGCGGTCTTCGGGAGCCGCCGACATTTTCTTCGTCCAGTTTTTCCAGTCACGGTTCTCAATGCCAAGGGCAATCGGTGAGCCGAGAGTTTCACCCCAGCGAATTCCCGAGCGGATCTGGACTTCGTCCTTTTCAATGAGCATTCTGCCGCCCCGACCGTAACCTTGTTGGCGGCGCCAAAGATCGTGGTTGATTTTACCGACGTCGATAGGAAATCCCGCCGGCACCCCATCAATGACCATGGTCAGACAGGGTCCGTGGGATTCACCCGCAGTAAAATAACGCAACATGCGGGTATCCTACTCTATTCTGTTTTGCCAGGCTAGGGGGTTGGCGCGCGGAAAGTCACCTGACCGCCTTCAGTCTGTTTCATTTGCTCACGCCAAAGTTGTTCGGCAGCGGGAAGATTTTCTGATCCGGCAGAAGTGAGGCGCGGCGTAATAAAAACCATAAGCTCTTCGAAGTCCTTCTGCACACGTTGATTCTTGAACAACCAGCCAAGGACCGGAATATCTTTCAGGTAAGGCACACCGCTCTCTGAGTCCTGGCTCGTGTCTTTCAAGATACCGCCGAGCACGATCGTCTCCCCATCTTTGACGAGCACGTTGGCCACGGCTTCGCGGTTGAGCTCATCGGGAATAACCGAACCCACGTAACCGTCGCTCGACACCTGCGGCGTAACGGTGAGGATGATCCCGACCGGCACCTTTTCCGTCGCCACGGCTGCTCCTGCTGCCGAAGAACCGGTTCCGGTGGCGATGTTCGTGGAGGCTGGAAGCAGAATACGTAAGATTCGTTCACTCCGGATTGTGGAAGCGACATTGTTCAACGTGACCACGGAAGGTCGAGACATGATTCGTATATTGCCCTCTCGTTCTGCCGCCTCCAACGAACTGGCTAGATCTCGAATTCCCCCGACGGCATTCTGGATGACCGAAACGCTACCACCCAACCCTATTGGAGTGTTCGGGAATAGCGGCGTAAACGCAGTATAGGGCTCCGGTGCCCCGGCTGCATTGCTGATGGTTGTCCCGCCGGGGGTGCTGAAGCGAAACCGGAGACCCAAGGCGCGCGCAAAACTCGGCGTCGTTTCGATCAGGTTCGACTCGATCAAGACTTGCGGCGTACGGGTATCAAGCTTTGCAATTAGGGCGCTGACGTCATCAACTGATTGTTTGATATCGCGAACCATCATCGTGTTGCTGCGCTCGTCGATAACCAAGGCGGCGTCCGGACGCTTCGTCAATAACGTCTTTACTTTGGACTCTAAATCTTTGACCTTGGCGTAATTGATATTGAAGTACACGGTTTGCAGCGGCTCCGCATCCTCTCTGGCTCTCTCAGTTTTCTTTTGCTGAACTCTGTCGGCTTCAAGTCGTGCGGTTGTCGAGATGCGAATCACGCTTCCCATTTCGTCCTTACCCAAGCCATTCGTGCTGATGATCAGATCCATTGCCTGATCCCACGGCACTTCGACGAGCCGCAAAGTCACCTTCCTGTTAACATCGTCCGTGACCACGATGTTTTTTCCGCTCACTTCCGCCAACAGCCGGAAAACGTTCTTGATATCTGCGTCTTTAAAGTCGAGGGATAATTTTTGGCCGATGTATTTTTTCCCCTCAGCAGGTGTCTCTTCTTTAGGGGAAGCAACCTGGCCGGCATCCATGGAAACAGCGCCCCGAGCCGCGCTTTTAGCCTCTATTTTTTTCCCACCTCTAACCAGGTCAAGTACCCTTTTATCGCTCGCTTTAGGATCGGAAAAGCCGAAAACGACCTTGATTCCTCCCTCTTCGGGGGTAATCACATAGGAAGGCACTGTCGACGTCGCCGTCTCTATAGTCATGCGCAGATAGCCTTCGCCGGAGCTGAAGCTTACCGTGCTCACTGCATTCGCGCCGACCCGGAAACTTTCCACATCCGCTTGCCGCGCAAAATCGCCAAACATGTCCACCATGACTCGCGCGGGCTGAGTCAGCGGAAAATGGCGATATTGAGAGATAGGTGTCGTGAGTTTGAGCCGGAGAATCGTTTGTCCCGATTCTTCGCGGACGGACAGATCCTGTACTCGAACTAACTGTGTTTGCGGCGTATCTTGTTTTGCCGAAGCCAGTCTTTGTCCTCCTTTTTGCTCCGGACGCCCTTGGGCGGTGGCTGCACCTTCCACTATTCCTCCCGTCGTATTCTTTTGCTCATTGACCGTTGGCGCACAACCGGCGAATCCGAAGCCGAATCCAGTCAAAAGACAACCAACGGAACACCAATACCGAGGTCTGATCCTGCTGAATTTAACCCCCATCAACATCATTGTTCCGCTCCTCTTCGACTTCTTCATTCCGCCTTCTCCACGGATAGCTTGATGTTGACCTCGCGCTTTTTCTTCACCCCCAATAGATCAACATAAGTTTCCTCAATGATAATTTCATTCGGTTTGATCGCCCTGACCTTCCCGTCGTTTACGCCTATCGGGGTGCCCACCTTGACGATATAACCAAGCCCCACTGAGTCCTCGATCATCGCACTAGGTTCCTTGACGTGCCAGACAACTCCCACCAATTTGAGTTGCCCTAAGTCATACCGCTCCAAGGGCGAGAGATTTTCACGGGGACGACTATTGATCCGCGTGTTCAACGTAAAAGGCCGAAAGGGATCGCGTTTTCCAACCGTTGAAGAGTTCACTGGAGACTGCGAATCAGACTTTTGTTCAGCCGGCGCTGGGCCGTCAGAGTTTGCCTTCGTAGATTTGGTTTCTACAACTGCGTCCTGAAGTTTGGCCTTTGCCGCGTTACTCAAGTCCTGCAAACTCTTGGCGACGACACTCGGAGCTCGGAACAACTTATCGACGGCTTCTTTGGTTTTTTGCGAAGGTGTCTCCACCTTCTCCTGGGCGCTAGTGAAACCCGGCGCGAGAAGTAAGATTAGGCAAACGATTTTTTTTAACCAGATAACCATGTCAGGCTATTTTTTAGCCGCGGCCTTGGCTTTTTCCTCCGCCACTTTTTTTCGCTCTGCTTCGTCCAAAAAGCGATATGTAGTCGTCAACGTTGAGATCTCCAAAGCAACTTGATCACCGCCCACCTTGGGATTCTTCAGATCAATATTATCGATGTTCACAAGCCGGTTTAATTTGCCAACTTCGTCAAAGAAAGTCACCGCATTAAAAAATCCGCCCCGTACGACGATATCCACCGGTATCTCGGCATAAAATTCTTGAAAGTTCTCGGCTCGAGGTCGAAACAGCAAGATCTCCAAACCCGCTTCCCTGGCTTTCGTCGAAAGACTGCTCAAAAGATCGGGAATCTCCTTGCGATCAGGCAGCTGCGCCACCGCGGCCTTAAGTTTTGCATCCCACTCCTGCAACTCTTTTTGCAGCCTCGGAAGATTAGCCGATAGGGCCTTCTTTTTGTCCCGATCGCCTCGTACAGCTGTGATCTCCTCGGCTAATTTGGTTGCCTTGTCGTCGCCAGGAAGATAAACATAAAAGTAGCCAATCACCAAAAGAAATATGATCAGACCCGCCAGGATGCCAATTTTTTGTTGGCGGGGAAGTGTAAGAATCTGCGTCAGGAGCTGCTTCACCTTGAGCCATCCTTTATTGTAACGGGAGCACTTACAGGCTTTACGGCGCTCGTCGAGGCGACATTCGGTTGATAGGTGAGTCGTGACTTGATCAAGAACCGCCGCGGTGGCATACCCGCCTGTTGGTTCTGGGTTGTTTCCACCAGCTCCGTATTACTGAAATAAGCATGAGAAGCTAACGCCTTGAGAAATTCAGCGATGGTCTGATTATCCACAGCCACTCCTGTGATAGTCAGATTCCCGCCGGTTTCCTTGAACTCAGTCAGCCACAGAGCACTTGGAGTGGCGAGGGCGAGGCTCTCCATAACACGCACGGGGCCAGATTTTTTCTTGTTAATATCGTCAATGACTTTGTTCTTGCCTTCAAACTCCTTAATCTTTCTTTGTAGCTCCGCAACATCCTTTGCCTTGACATTCAGGACCTGGAGTTCCTTCCGGATTTCGTCCAACTCTTTTTCAACGCTGGAAGCCTGGCGCCATTGGTAGGCATAAACACCAAGTATCAAGACGGCCGTCAGGGCAAGGGAGACGCCGCCGATCATGAGTTCACGACGCCGGACTACCTCCGCTTTCAGTTCCTTAACGGGAAGAAGATTTATCCGTATCATTTGTCGCCCGGTCTCCTGATGGCCAACCCGACGGCCACTCCCAACAGCGGCGCCACTTCTGCTAAAGATGCCTTGTTAAGATTTTTACTTACGCGAAAATTACGAAACGGTTCCGCGAGCTTTACCGGCACCCCAAGCTTTTCCTCCATGACGGAGGTCAAGCCAACAACCTTGGCCCCACCACCGGTTAGGTAAATGTTTCGAATGCCTTCTTCCGAAGCTATCGCGCCATATAAACTGAGGGTTCGCTGGATGTCCTCTGCCAACGACTGTGCTGCTGGTCTTAGCAGCGTTTCCAAGTCAGAGCCCTTGTCCCCGTTCATAAGTCCCGCGACCTTAAAGGTCTCCGCATCCTCATCGGAGATCTGCATCGCCCTCCTTAGACTGTCGGTAAACTCCTGGCCTCCTACAGGTAGGTCGCCCGTAAAGGTGGAGATTCCATTGCTGAGCACGTTGATACTCGTGTAGCGAGCGCCGATGTGAATGAGGCCGATGACTTCACCAGCGGCTTGAGGCTCGTAATTGGTTTCATACATGCTTTCCATTGCAAAATAGTCAACATCAATTATCGCCGGGGTGAGCCCTGCAGCTTCGATAACAGCGGCGAAACTGTTGACGATCTCTTTTTTAACCGCCACGAGCAGCACTTCCATTTTGTTCCCGTCCTCAACATAACCGAGGACTTGATAATCGAGATTGACGTTTTCGAGATTCTCTGGAATGAGTTTATTTGCTTCAAACTCGACGTTGGCTTCTAGTTCATCTTCGTCTTGGCGAGGCATCTGGATCTTTTTGATGATGACCGCCCTTCCTGGAACGGCTGAAATCACCTGATTCGATCTTACACCGTGCTGCTGGATCAGCTTTCGGACGGCTTCCGCCACCAAGCGCCCTTCCATCACCATGTTGTTTTGTCGACCATTTTGACTGAGCTCGAGCCGATGTCGAACGCAACGTAACCACCCTTTTGCCCGATGGAGCTCAAGAAACCGAGATTCAATTTGCTCGAGAGACTAGCCATCGTCACTCAAAAACTCTTTGCTTTTGATGAAATTTCAAGCCTAGAGCTAAAAGAATCTTTCTCTTCGTCGCCATCCGACAGGGTTTTCCTTTCTCAATGCGATCTATAGTGAGAGGGGAGAGCCCTGCCATACGCGCGAGCTCTGCCTTGCTTAGCATCTTGGCTTCGCGGATTTTCTTGACGTTGTTCTCATCCATGCGCTCAGACCTCTTCAGGCGGGACGCGGGAACTCTAATATTCAATCAAACTATTCAGATCGACAAAATTACTGTTAATTATCACTAATTATGGGAGGCCTCGGCGCCTTGGGCAAGCAAGACCTCTGCCACGCAAAGAAGTGGCGGTAACCGTTGGTTTTTCAACCCAGCGCGCTGCCCTGCAAAGCACCGGAGCGCAAAATTTTTTGCAGCCGCAACCAATTTTTACAATTTTGAACAGCGTGCGTAATGTGAGACAGACATATTGATTGCTTTTGATCGCGCCCACCGATAAGAATCCGGCATGAAGAGAGAGGCGGGGAAATTTGCTCGGATCGTTATTCCCACGCCTCTAAAAGAGCCGCTGATCTACAAAGTTCCTGACCCGCTATGGGAGCAAATCGGGGCCGGCATGAGGGTATTGATTCCCCTCGGCAAGCGGAAGGTGACCGGCGTTGTGTTGGAATTGTTGCGGGAAACCGTTGTGCCCGGAACGAGAGCGATCCTCGCGCCATTGGATGAGCGACCGATCCTTGATACCGCGCTTCTCCAGCTGAGTCAGTGGGTCGCACAGTACTATCTCACCACCTTGGGAGTAGTATTCAGCACGATCTTGCCGCCAAGTCTGAGAAGTGAGACTCAGAGAACGATCGCCCTCAAGCCAGGAATGTTTTCCGTTTGCGACGCCTTGGAAAAACGGATTCTTGACCGGCTTCGTCAAAGTAAGGGCAAGCTCACCGTCAAAAGGCTGACGCGCGAAATGTACGGCGGCAACTTGCATGGCGCCATCGAACGACTCGAATCAATCGGCGCCGTTGAGATTCGCGAGCGGCTACCCGGCCACCGCACCAGAACCGAGCAGACATTCCTCAAAGCCGGCTCCGCCCCGAGTTTGGAGGCTCAGCCTCGGTTCATTCTCAATTCGGAACAGGAACAGGCTTTCCTTAAGATTGAAGATCGTCTAAAGAAAGGCGGTTTTGAAACCTTCCTCCTTCACGGTGTAACGGGCAGTGGCAAGACTGAAGTTTATCTCCGCGCCATGGAGCAGGCCCGCCGCGGCGGGCGTGGCAGTCTTATACTGATTCCGGAGATCTCGTTGACACCCCAGCTGATCGATCGTGTCAATGCACGCTTTCCTGGTAGAGTTGGAATTTTGCACAGTGCTCTTTCGCCGGCAGAGCGCTGGGCACAATGGTGGCACATTGTCCGCGGCAACGTTGACGTCGTGGTGGGTGCACGCTCAGCTGTTTTTGCGCCCCTCGCGAACCTGGGACTTATCATCGTCGACGAGGAGCATGATCCCTCTTACAAGCAGGAGGAGGGACTTCGATATAACGGACGTGACGTTGCCGTGATGCGCGGCAAGTTGTCCGCCTGCCCGGTTATCTTAGGGTCTGCAACGCCCGCCATTGAAAGTTATCAAAACGCCCTGGACGGGCGGTATCGGCTCCTGGAGATGACACAGCGGGTGCAACAGCGACCCCTTCCGTTCATAGAGACCATCGATCTCAGATCAAATTTCAATCGGAGCCAGCAGCCAAACGGCGGCATAGTTCCATTACAGACAGATTCGCCACCGGTGCAGCAGTCAGGCGAGCATCGACTGATCTCGGATCGGCTTTCAGTGTTCCTGAGAAAGAATTATCACGCTTCGCGGCAGAGCTTGATCTTCCTCAACCGGCGAGGATTTTCGAATTTCCTGCAATGTGTTCTTTGCGGTCACGTGCTGCGCTGTTCCTATTGCAGCGTGACCCTCACCCTTCACAGGAAGCAAAAAAACGTCTGCTGTCATCATTGCAATTTTCGCCGCGCGGCCACGGCGCTTTGTCCCGAATGCGGCAATCTGACTCTTTCGGGGGTCGGTGTCGGAACCGAACAGATCGAAGAGGCGCTGCATCGCCTTGTGCCTGAGGCGCGCATCGCGCGCATGGACCGAGATACGACAAGCAAACGAGGGGCGCATGAGGAACTAATTCGGAGTTGGGAAAAGGGCGAGATCGACATCTTGGTCGGTACCCAAATGATCACCAAAGGACACGATGTCACCGGCGTGACACTAGTAGGCGCGCTGCTTGCCGATCTGTCGCTCAACTTACCGGACTTTCGCTCCGGCGAGAGAACCTTTCAGCTGCTGAGCCAAGTCGCAGGAAGATCCGGCAGAGGCGATGAGCCAGGAACCGTCATCATTCAAACATACGCGCCGGATCACTACGCAATTCAACACTTGATCCACCATGATTACAAAGGATTCTTTGCTGCAGAAATCGAGTTCCGGCGCGCTTTAAATTACCCGCCTTTCAGTCGACTTGTCTGTCTTAGATTAGAGGGTCCGAAATTCGAGGAGGTCGAAAAGAAGGCCAGAATGCTCGGCGCGACGTTGCATGACAAAACAATTCGCAATGCCCGACTCCGAGAGAAAATCGAAATACTTGGGCCGGCACCTGCGCCCATCGAAAAGCTGCGCAATCGTTATCGCTGGCAACTTCTCTTAAAGGGAAAACAGAGTTCTTCGTTGCTCGAGCTTGCCAAACAAGCACGCGAGGCGCTACCACGATCACGTAGCATTCGCCTCCACATTGATGTCGATCCCTACAACATGCTATGAAATTTGATAGCCATGGCTATTTTGGAGGTGCTTAAATACCCCGATCCACGGCTGAGTAGAATCGCCCGGCCAGTGGAGAATATCAACGGCGACATTCTGCGGCTGGTCAACGACATGCTCGAAACGATGTACGCGGCGCCGGGTGTTGGATTGGCAGCTAATCAAGTCGGAGCGTTCCATCGCGTCATTGTCCTGGACGTCGATCACGAAAACCCGCAGAAGAACGTTTACAAGCTGATCAATCCCACCATCGCCCGGTCCGAAGGCGAAATTCTCTGGGAAGAAGGTTGCTTGAGCGTCGTGGATTTTACCGCCGAGGTGCGTCGGGCCGCCCAGGTGGAAGTTGTGGCTTTCGACGAAAATGAAAAGGAAATCAAGATTGAAGCAGAGGGTCTTCTGGCTGTTGCCTTGCAGCACGAGATCGATCACTTGGACGGCAAACTCTTCATCGATCGTATCAGCCGATTAAAACGAGAACTCTATACCCGTAAACGCAAAAAGATGCTCCGCACCGGCACTTCTCCGTCAACGGAAAGCCCACGGGTCATGATCTAGTGCCGAGTTCTCGACTCGTGTCGAAGCCTAGGCCGATATAAAGCGCACCATTTCTTATGTCGACCCCTTGGCCCATTGTCTTTATGGGAACTCCGCAAATTGCCGCTGTCACACTGGAGCAGCTGATCCAGGGACTCGATCCCGTAGTTGGAGTCGTCACCCAGCCCGACCGGCCGGCCGGCAGGGGCCAGCGGAATATTCCATCGCCGGTGCGACGGGTTGCTGAAAGTCACGGCATTCCTGCTGTCGCTCCGGAAAAGATCCGCGCTCCCGAATTTCTCAAAACTTTGATGGGATGGAAGCCCGAGATCATTGTGGTTGTAGCCTACGGACGCATCCTACCCAAAACGATTCTCGATTTAGCGCCATACGGATGCCTCAACGTACATTATTCGCTATTGCCAAAGTACCGAGGGGCGGCACCGGCTGCCTGGACGATCATCAATGGAGAGTCGACAGCCGGGGTCACGACCATGAAACTCGTCGAGAAAATGGATGCTGGACCGATTTACCTGCAGGAAACCACTGAAGTGGCCTCCGACGAGACGACGGGCTCATTGCAAGCCAAGCTCACGCCTATCGGCGCTCGTTTACTCCGCGAAACACTGCGCAGACTCAAAGTAGGTTCATTGATGCCCCAGGAGCAAGACGAGTCCGCAGTAACCTTCGCTCCGATTTTAAAGAAAGAAGATGGGCTCATCCAATGGGATCAGCCCGCAATGATGATCGAACGACGAGTGCGGGGCTTCGACCCTTGGCCCGGTGCCTACGGTCACGTTGGCGGAAAGTTATTAAAAATTCACCGAGTGAAGGTTCTCGCAGCCGACACGAAGGGGAGTCCAGGCGAAGTTATGAGAGCCGACGCGGGCGGTTTCTGGGTCGCCACCAGCTCCGGCTTCCTTGGATTGGAAGAAGTTCAATTGGAAAACAGAAAAAGACTTTCCGGTGTCGAGTTCCTAAGAGGGGCAAGGATTAAACCCGGTGATCGCCTCCAATGAAAAAAGAAGGAAAGGCGTTCGCCAACTCGCAAGCGAGATTCTCTTTAAAGTCGATACTAGAAAAGCTTACGCCGATGTCCTCCTCGACCAAAGCCTCAAAGGTACGGCACTTTCCGCTCGCGACCGCGCGCTTCTTACAGAGCTTGCTTACGGAACCCTCCGCTGGCGCGGCAAAATCGACGCGCAACTGAATCTTTACCTACGGAACTCTTTAGAAGATACCGATCCTTTCATCAGAAACCTTCTTCGCGTTGCCTTTTACCAGTTGCTCTTTCTCGACAAGATCCCCAATTACGCGGCCGTCAATGAAGCCGTCCAGCTTGCCAAAGCCCATGGCGGGGACAGGGTAGCCGGGTTTGTTAATGCAGTTCTGCGCAACTTACTGAGAGAGAAGGACAGAACTGCCGAGCCTCAACCTAGTAATAACTGGCAAGCGACCCTCGCCACTGAGCACTCTCATCCCCAGTGGTTGATAAAGAAATGGCTTGACTATTTCGGCTGCGACGAGACGGTAGCGCTAATGAAAGCCAACAACGAGATCGCCCCTCTGGTGCTACGGGTAAATTCTTGCAGGAGCAGCAGAAAAGCCTTGCTCGTTTTGCTGTCAAAGAGTGGCGTTTCAGCTGTCCCCACTCGATGGTCGCCAGTGGGAATATCGGTAAAGTCGCGTTCTCCGGTGGACCAGCTCCCAGGTTTTCAGGAAGGGTTGTTTCAAGTTCAAGGGGAGGCTTCGCAGCTCGTGAGTTATCTTCTTTCCCCTCAAAAGGGTGAACGGATCCTCGATGCTTGCGCTGCGCCGGGCGGCAAGACCACCCACATCGCTGAGCTCATGGGGGACGCCGGTGAGTTGATCGCGCTGGATAAATCAGAAAAAGGGATCGAGAAGATTCGAGAAAACGCCGCGAGGCTGGGGTTGATGTCGCTCCGTGCCGCTAAAAGCGACGTCAGCCATCGGCTACCCGCTGAACTACGCAATCCTTACGACCGCATTCTTGTTGACGCGCCCTGCAGCGGTCTCGGTACTCTGAGATCCCACCCCGAAATTAAATGGCATCGCAATGAAACCGACATCAAAAGATTGAGCCACTTGCAGAAGAACATTGTCGATCAAGTCGTTCACTACCTAAAGCCTGGGGGTGTTCTAGTTTACTCCACCTGCACACTCACTAAGGATGAGAACGAAAATATCGTCGAGGACTTCTTAGAACACCATAAGCAATTTGTCTTGGACGATGCCGCGGGCTATCTTCCTTGGGAGGCCAGTTCTTTGGTTGGGGGCAGTTATTACGTCGCCCTACCTCACCGGCATGACACCGATGGTTTTTTCGCCGCTCGTATGAGAAAGGTTGGTTAAATGACCGCGTTAAAAATTGCTCCTTCAATCCTGTCTGCCGATTTCAGCCGTCTCAAGGATGAAATCCAGGCCGTTGAAGCGGCTGGGGCAGATTGGCTTCACGTAGATGTCATGGATGGCCACTTCGTGCCCAATATTACCATGGGTCCCGTCGTTGTTGAGTCGATCCGAAAAGTAACCAAAATACCAT
>WNGE01018822.1_pt1 | contig 11803 bp, 11 predicted proteins | sample 5400651 | NCBI WGS metagenome assembly WNGE01 (sample SAMN13153370, study PRJNA577476) | soil metagenome | isolation source: 60 cm soil or saprolite under grassland replicate 2 | place: USA:California | collected 2016-06-15 | reverse complement strand
GGCCGGTGGGAGGGACGGACAGCCTCAAGGTCGCCGTCCGTGTCATTGCGGCGACCAATAAGAACCTGGCCGCGCTGGTCGCCGATGGGCGGTTTCGAGAGGATCTCTTCTACCGCCTGAGCGTCATGACCATTGCGCTGCCGCCCCTGCGAGAGCGGCGCGAGGACATACCCCTTCTCGCCATCCACTTTCTCGAGTCTTACCTGGCCGCCAGCGATCAGCCGCCGTGCGCGGTCTCCCCCGAGGCCATGGCCATGCTCGTCGCGCACGACTGGCCTGGAAATGTGCGGGAGCTTCAGCACGCGGTCGAGCGGGCCTCTGCCCTGACCACGAATCACATGATCCTCCCTTCCGACCTTCCTCCCGCGCTTCGGGATGCTGTCGGCCGGCCCCGCGCGACGTCCGAAGCGCCCATGAGCCTCCGAGGGGTGGTCGTCGGGCACGTTCGCCGCGTATTAAAGGAGGCGCGCTGGAACAAGAAGCTCGCGGCGCAGCTCCTCGGGATCCATCGGCGCACGCTCTACCGGCTGACCAAGCGATACGGAATTTCCCTGCGAGAGAGCGAAGAACGCAAGTGAGACCAAGTGACTCACGGGGCGTGAGGGCGCCACACAGGACCTAACCCGCTGGCATTCCGGCCGTCTTTCCCAGCGCCCGTCCATCGCGTGAGACGGACCGGCTCACATGTCGTCATGGCTAACGAATCCGTCTCGGCGGTGCGTGATGCACCGAGAGCCTTTGTTGGCCGTCGCTTACGCCGCCTTCCTGCTCCGTGCTCGTCCCTCCACGTGCTGGCAAGCCCCTTGCGTCTGTCGGTTGCGTCTGGGCCGGGCGCGATCCGACGAGAGACTCCGCGGAGTCGGCGTCGCGAGGACCAGAAATTCCGCGGACAAGCGGTAAAACCACCAACCGAGAGAGGTGCAGACATGATGTTCGACACAGGCGCGTATCTTGGCCAGCCGAGTCCCTACGCCTCGCAGTTCACGCCGCACGGGCTGCCCGGTGTCTTCCCGGGTCAGTACGGTCAGCTCGCAGGCCAGGCGATCGCTGCGTGCCTGGCAGCTCAGCAGATCGCGGCGCTGCAACAGGTGGCCGCGCAGCAGCAGCTGGCCGCCCAGCTCGGCCTGGCAAGCCCCACACCCTTCGGCGTGCAGGGCGTCTTCGGAAGCCCCCTGGGTGGAAGCCCCCTGGCGGCGTATGGGCAGTCGATCGGCGCGTGGCCGGCTTTTCAGCAGAGCGTCCTCGGCCCGCAGGCCTTCTTCGGCTCACTGGCAGGCCAGTTCGGGCAGCAGCCGTTCAGTCCAGCGCTCGGCATCCATGGCCTGAGCGGCGTGCCCTCTTGGCAGTCGATCGGCGCGTGGCCCCTCGCGCCTCAGATGGCCGGCCAGCTCGCCGGCGGGGTGGGCCGCAGCTTCCAGCCGTTCCAGCCGGTGCCGCAGATGGCCTACGCCGGATAGAGGCAGGACCGCTCGAGCGTGCGGGCCGGACGGTCTTCGCCGTTCGTCCCGCACGTTCACGGCTGTCCAGAGCGCAGCGCACTCAGGAGACCGAGCGTCCACAGGAGAATGGCTATGTCTGAGGAAAACGCAAAGACTCCCACCGGTGCCACGCCGCCGCCGGCGCGGATTCTCGTTCAGGGCAAGCGGCAGTGCCTCATTGCGTCGCGGCGCGGCAGCCAGGCGCTGGGCGCCGGCGTGCGTCCCATGTCCGCGGGATCGCTGCGCGCGGTGATGGGACAGCTGCCCGGGCTGGAGATCGTGCGGGTCCTGCGGCCGCGTCGCGGCATGTCCGCCCTCTCGCTCACGCCCGACGAAGCCGCGGAAGTGTACGTCGCGCGCATCGAGGCCGACCGCGCCGAGCTCATCAGGCAGATGATGCCGCCGCAGCTCGTTCTGGAGGAGGACGCGGCGCTCGAGTATGGGACGCCGGCTGGGCTTGGGATGCCCGCGCCGACCCGCCTGGCCTCATGGTCAACGCTGGGAAACATCGAGACTCGGCAGCTGCGCTTCCGCGTAATCGGCGAAGGCGAGAGGCCCCTCGTCAATGTCGGCGTGAGTCTGGCCGGTGAGGGCTTCCCGCTGGAGGGGCGGACCGACAGGCGCGGAGAAGTCGCACTGTCGCTGATCGCGCTGCCGGGCAGGCGCGCGCGCTCGCTCTTCGTGAGCGCGCCCCACGATTACTGGGACCAGTACCTCACCGAGCCGGAGCTCTCGGACGCGGAGATCAACATCATCCGCCTTCGGGGGATCGAGGAGACGATAGCCGGATTCCCGGAGCACTTCCGGTACGGCTGGGGCCAGCTCCAGATCGGGCTCGATCGCATTCCCGAGTCGGTCACGGGCAGAGGCGTGAAGATCGCGATCGTGGACTCGGGCGTGGACACCACGCACCCGTTGCTCCAGCACATCCGCCGGGGCCACGATCTCACCAACAATGGGGACCCCGAGACGTGGGCCCAGGACCCGATCGGCCACGGCTCCCACTGCGCGGGAATCATCGCCGCCAGCGACGAGACCGGCAAGATGATGCGCGGATTTGCGCCCGATGCCGAGATCCACGTGCTGAAGGTCTTTCCAGGCGGAAGGTTCAGCAGCCTGATCGAGGCTCTCGACTACTGTCTCGAGCTCGACGTCGACCTCGTCAACCTGAGCCTCGGCAGCCCCCAGCGCTCGCTGGTGCTCGAGCAGAAGCTCGAGGAGGTGGCGCTCGAGGGCATCGCCTGCATCGTGGCGGGCGGCAACTCTGGCGGCGGGGTGATGTATCCCGCTTCCTCGCCATACACGCTCGCCATCGGAGCGGTCGGGCGTCTCAACGAATTTCCCAATAACGCATGGGATGCGACGACGGTGCTGCCGGGCATGATTGCCGCGGACGGCATCTTCTCGCCGAGCTTTAGCTGCTCCGGGCCCGAGGTGGCAGTGTGCGCCCCCGGTGTGGCCATAGTGTCCACAGTGCCGGGAGGATTCGAGCCTCTCTCCGGCACGTCGGTGGCGACGCCTCATGTGACAGGCTTGGCAGCGCTGCTGCTCGGCCACCATCCTGTCTTCCGGGGTCCCCTACGGGCCCGCAACCAGCTGCGGGTCGCCACGCTCTTCAACATGATCCGCCGACTGTGCACGCCCTATGGCTTCGGAGCCCAGCGCGCGGGCGCGGGCTTGCCGCGCCTGCATGGGCTCGAGCACGTCCTGCTGCCGACCCAGCCGTCGGGATACCCGGGTCCTTATGGCTGGAATGAACAAAGCATCAGACCGTCGCAGGACACCGGCAGTGTCGTCGGCACGGGCGCGCTCGATCCAGCACAGATGGCCCCCCTGTATGTCCAGGCCCAGCTCGCAGCTCAAGCCTGGCCTGTCCAGGCTGTTCTCGAGTCGCTGCGGCTCCAGTACCTGGGAGGTTGACGGCCCGCGCGCTGATCGTCTCTCGCGCGTGGTCATCGGCGCGCTGAGCCCGCGCGCCCGGTGTAGCGTATGTGCGCCGGGCGCGCGGCGGTACGGAGCGGGGTAGAATGATCTCGTGCCGCTCCGCCATCTTGCGCTCAAGACCCGGGACCTGGCCGCCACCAGGCGTTTCTATGTCGACGTGCTGCGGCTGCGCGAGGCCTTTCCGCATCCGGGCATGCTCTTTCTCGAGACGCCCGGCGGCGGCGACCTGCTGAACTTCGTCCGTGTCCGCCGCCGGATCGATCCCCGCGCGGGCGGCCTCGACCACTTCGGCCTGTTTGTCGGCCAGAAGCGCCTCGCGTCGCTCGGCGCGCGCGTAAAGGCCGCGGGAGTGAAGGTGGTGGGGCGACGGGGTCGATGGTCGATCTACGTGAAGGATCCGAACGGCTACACCGTCGAGCTCTACGCCGACTAACCCCGAGGTGGCAATCCATGAAGCTCAAGAAATCCCTGGCCGAGATGATCCAGTGGGAGCGCGTCTGCCGCGTGGCCACCGCGGGCAAGCGTGGCATGCCGCACCTGGTGCCCGTCTGCCACGTACTCCACAACGGCAAGATCTACTTCGCCTCCGGCGACGATGGCCGCAAGATGAAGAACCTCGCGGACAATCCGCGCGTCACCGTGACCGTGGACAGCTATTCGGACCTCTGGCCCGCGCTCCGGGGTGTCATGGTGCAGGGGACGGCGAAGCTGATCGAGGGCGGCCCGCGGTTCCGGCGGATCCGCGCGCTGCTCTACAAGAAGTACCCGCAGTATCCGCGCGAGGCCGCGCTGTCCGAGTCGGACTCCGTGGTCGTCGAGGTCACGCCCGTCCGCGTCTTCTCCTGGGGCCGTGGACTGGAGTAGGGCTAGATCTTCCCCCCGGATTTCAGTGCGCGATACGCGTCCTTGCGCTCGAGCCACTTCCTCGTGGCCTCGGGATCGAGAAACGGCTGCTCCCGGCTGAAGACCTTGTCCTTCCAGGAGTGATCGGCGGACCACTCGTGCGGCGTGACCACCGTGGTGCCCGGGGCGGTCGCGACCTCGAGCAGGACGAGCCCTAGCGCCAGGACCTCGCGCTGCATGTCGATGTCGTACGGCCGGCCGGTGGGATTGCCCAGCGGGAAGTCGCTGAAGACGAAGCGCGGGACACCGCAACGCTCGACGATGTCGCGCGCGCAGCCGAACAGCACGGTTGGGATGCCGTGCTCTTCGAGATGCCGCGCGGCCAGACTCCCGGTCTGGTGGCAGACGGGTCAGACGGCGGTGAGGACCGCCACATCCACGCGGTCCTCGTGCATCTGCCTGAGGATCTCCGGCGCGTCGACCTTCAGCGTCTTGCGCTGGCTGTACTCGGAGGCAATCATCTGGAAGCGAGGCGCCACGGCGCCGATCTTTCCTTCCGAGACGAAGCGGTGGAGATGGGTCAACGGGAGATAGCTGTCCACGTCGTCGAGCGTGGTGGCGTAGCGATCGTAGGCTGATTTGCGGCTGTAGAGCTCGGCCACTGGGATGCCGGTGGGCAATGAGTACACGAGCCGCTTGGGATCGTCGGGCACGATGTCCGAGCCTTGGCGGGCCATTTCGCTGGTCGTCACGACGCCCACGCGGCACTCGGAAAGCGGCTTGCCGACGGCGGCGAACGGGGTGAAGGGGATGTCATCGAAATGCGCCCACTCGTAGGGCTTGCCGTAGCCCTCGGCCTCGTAGTAGGCGCGCGTCTTGTCGATGTAGCGGACGTGATTCGCCGGCTCGCGCTTCATTCGCGTCCCCCTGCGGTGTCTACAACACCCTCCTGCGCATCGATCCCACCGACCGAACCGGGACGCGGCCGGTAGCCGACCTGGCCGAGTCCTGGACGATTTCGCCGGACGCCATGACCTACACCTTCAAGCTGCGCCAGGGCGTCCGGTTTCACGACGGCAGCCCCATGACGTCGCGCGACGTCAAGGCAAGCTATGACAAGATCATTTTCCCGCCGGCCGGCGTGATCTCCGCTCGCAAGGGGGCCTACCAGGTGGTCGAGGCCGTCGAGGCGCCCGACCCGCAGACGGTGCGGTTCCGGCTCAAGTGGCCCGAGGCCTCGTTCCTGGTCAACGTGGCCTCGCCCTTCAACTTCATCTACAAGGCGGACATTCTCGCCAAGGACATACACTGGTACGAGACGAACGCGATGGGCACCGGCCCGTTCAAGTTTGTCGAGCACGTGAAAGGCTCGCACCTCGTGGGGCGGAAGAATCCCGACTACTGGGACAAGGGCAAGCCCTATCTCGACGGGTACCGGGCCATATTCATCTCCGCGTCGTCGGCCCAGGTAGCGGCCATCCGCGGGGAGCGCGCCCACATCCAGTTCCGCAGCTTCACCCCGGCGGAGCGCGACAACCTCGTCCAGGCCCTCGGCTCGAAGATCACGGTCCAGGAAAGCCCCTGGGACTGCCTCTCGCCCGTGGCGATGAACCACGAGCGGAAGCCCTTCGACGACAAACGCGTCCGCCGGGCGCTGACCTTGGCCCTCGACCGCTACGAGGCATCGAAGAACCTCTCCAAGATCGCCGTCGTCCGCGACGTGGCGGGTATCCAGGTGCCGGGCACTCCATGGGCGACGCCGCCCCAGGAGCTGGAGAAGCTGGCCGGCTACGGGCGCGATATAACAAGGGCGCGGCTTGAAGCGCGCCGGCTCCTCCGCGAGGCGGGAGTGCCCGACGGCTTTGCCTTCACGTTCAAGAACCGCGGCATCCCGATGCCGTACGAGACGGTGGGCATCTGGCTGATCGACCAGTGGCGGCAGATCGGGCTCAACGTGAAGATGGAAACTATCGAAGCCTCGGCCATGGTCTCCGTCTCCAGGCGCGGCGACTTCGACGTGGCCTCGGACGCCCAGTGCAACTTTGTCGTCGAGCCGGACCTCGACGTGGCGAAGTTTCAGTCGGTCGGCGTCTCCGACAACAACTACGGCCGTTACAAGGACGCCGTCCTCGACGATCTCTTCTTGAAGCAGGCACGCGCCGTGGATCCCGAGGAGCGTAAGAGATTTCTCCGCGCGTTCGAGAAACGGCTGCTCGACGACGAGACACACTACATCTACACGTTGCAGTGGCACAGGATCGTTCCGCACAACGCGAAGGTCCGGGGATGGACCATCACGCCGTCTCACTTCCTGAACCAGCAGCTTGACGGGGTGTGGCTGGCCGAGTAAGGCGCCGCGGCCCGGCTAGGGCGCGGGGCGCTTGACGCCGAAGGCCGGAAGCACGGTCTCGACGAATCCCTGGAGCGCGTCGAAGTCGTAGGGGCCCTCGCGGAAGGCGAGGTTCACGCGCTGGACGCCGACGGCCTGGTAGGCCTGGCACATCTCGAGCGCGTCCTTCGGCGTGCCGCGGAAGAAGCCCTTGCGCTCCGGCCTCTCGCCCCAGTGCGACTTGAAGATCGCCTCGCCGCGCTGGACGCCCTTGGCGTCGCCGCCCAGGTAGAATCCGACATTAACAGTGCGCATCAGGCTCGCTGGATCGCGGCCCTCCTTCGCGCACCAGTCGTCGAGGATCGCGTTCTTGGCCTTCCATACGGGCGCGTCGATGTAGGGCGCGTTCCACCCGTCGGCGTATTTCGCCGCCGTCCGGAGCGTGCGCTTCTCACCCTGGCCGCCGACCCAGATGGGCAGGCGCTTCTGGATGGGCTTGGGATTGCAGCGCGCGTCGTTGAGCTGGAAGTACTGCCCCTTGAAGTTCGAGACCGGCTGATCGAACAGCATGCGCAGGATCTGCACGGCCTCTTCCAGGTGGTCCTGGCGGATGCCGATCCGCTCGAAGGGAATGCCGAAGCCCTCGTACTCGTGCTGGTGCCAGCCGGCGCCGATGCCGATCTCGCAGCGGCCGCCCGAGAGGTGGTCGATGGTGCAGATGGCCTTGGCGAGGACGCCGGGGTTGCGGTAGTTGACGCAGATCACGAGCGAGCCCACGCGCACGTGCTTCGTGTCGAGCGCGATCGCGGTCATCGTGCTGATGGCCTCGAAGCAGTCGCCGTTGCCGTCGCGGTAGGGCGACTCCTGGAAGTGATCGGCGGAGGAGAACCAGTCGAAGCCGTTGGCGTCGGCGAAGCGCCAGAGCTTTCGCATCTCCGCGATCGGCCCGCCCACGTGTCCCAGGTGCATCCCGAAGGTCATCGCCATTGAAAAGGTCTCCCGGTGAGAGTTACCGCGTCGTGACCGTAAGGCCGCCGTCCACCACGAGCGTCTGCCCCGTCACCCAGCGCGCCTCGTCGCTGGCGAGATAGACCGCCGCCCAGCCCACGTCCCACCCTAGGCCCTCGGTGCCGAGCGGGCTCGCCTTCCTTCGCTTCTCGCGCAGCTCGGGTCCGACGCTCTCGACCATCGGCGTCCAGACCATGCCGGGCGCAATCGCGTTGACCCGCACACCCCTGGGCCCGAGCTGGGCGGCGCAGGTGCGGACGAAGCCGATCACGCCGGCCTTGGCGGCGGCGTAGGCCGTGCGTCCGTGGCCGCGCATGGCGGCGACAGAGGAGACGCAGATGATGGAGCCGCGCCCGCGCTCGACCATTGGCTTGGCGGCCGCCTGTGTGGCGAGGAGCATGGACTTGAGGTCCACCGCCATGACTTGGTCCCACTCGTCCTCCGTTACCTCGAAGAGCGTTTTGCGCGACTCGATCCCGACGTTGTTGTGAAGGATGTCCACCACGCCCCAGCGATCGACGGCCGCCTTCGCCATCGCTTCGCAGTCCGCTTTTCGTGTCACGTCCGCGGCGAAGACCGTGGCCTCGCCGCCCTCCTGGGAGATCAGCTTGGCCGTCTCCTCGGCGTTCTCGGGCTTGGCGTCCACGCAGAGGACGCGCGCGCCCTCGCGGGCGAAGAGGATGGCCGCCGCCTTGCCGTTGCCGAGCCCCGGTCCGCGCGAGCCCGCTCCCGTGACGACGGCGACCTTGCCTTTGAGTCTGTCGGTCACAATTTGGCCCGCTCGCGGCTTATTCGCTTATCCCTTGAAAGACCCGTCGATGCGGACGTCGACGAGATACGGCCCGCCCGAGGCGAGCCCGCGGTGGATGCCCGGGCCGATGTCGGCGGTCTTCTCCACCAGCTCGCCCGCCACGCCCATCGACTTGGCGAGACCGACGTAGTCGAGGCGCGGGTTGACCAGGTCCATGGCGACGTACTTGTCGTCCTCCGCCGAGAAGCCCTTGAGCGCGAGCGTCCGCTGCTTGAGGATGCGGTACGAGGCGTTGTTGAAGATGACGTACACGACGGGAATCGAGTCGTGCGCGGCCGTCCAGAGTGACTGGATCGTGTACATCGCGCTGCCGTCGCCGACCAGCGCGACGACGGGGCGCCCCGGCTGGGCGAGCTTGATCCCGAGCGCGGCCGGCAGGCCCCAGCCGATGCCGCCTCCGCGCAAGCCGTAGAAGCCTTTCGGGTCACGGGGCTTCAAGAGCTCGCGCAGGCCGCCTCCGGACGAGATGCTCTCGTCCACGACGACGGCGTCGTCGGGCACCGCGTCGGCGACGGAGGCCACGAGGGACAGCGGCGTGATGGGCCTGCGGCCGGCTTCGGACTGGGCCATCTTGCGCAGGTCCGCGATCTTGGCCTGGCGCGCCTTGCCCATCTCTTCCGTGCGCGCCTTCGCGGCCTTGACGGCGTCGGGGGAGAGGCGGCGGCGGAGCGCTTCGGCGAGATCGGGCAGCGTCGCCTTGGGATCGCCCTGGATCGCGACCTTGGCGGGGTAGTTCTTGCCGATCTCCCACGGATCGAGATCGAGATGGATCAGCGGCAGCCCTTCGGGCATGGGCTCGACGTCGGACGGCAGCGAGAGCGTGAAGATGTCGCCGCCGACCGAGAAGAGAAGATCGTGCTGCATGAGGAGCGCGCGGATCGGCTGGCCGAGGCGCGGGAAGGCGCCGGCGAAGAGCGGATGCGTGAAGGGGAAGGAGCAGGTCGACGGCACGCACTCCTGGTAGACGGGAGCGCCCAGCAGCTCGGCGACTTCGACCATCTCGGCGAGCGCGTCGCCGTGGGCGACCGCGTCACCGGAGATCAGGATGGGGCGCTTGGACTTGACGAGGAGATCGGCCGCGGCCTCGATCGCCGCCTTGTCGCCGCGGATGCGCGGGGCGACGCGCGTGGACTCGAGCAGATCGACCTGCTGCTCGGCGTTGAGCACGTCTACGGGCAGGGCGATGAAGACGGGGCCCGTGGGATGAGCCTTGGCGGTCTTGGCGGCGCGGCGCACGGCGCGGGGCAGGTCGGCCAGCCGCGTGATCTCGTACGACCACTTGACGTAGGGCCGCGCGACGGGCGGCAGATCCGACCAGAGAATGGGCTCCGTCAGATTCATCGCCTGGTCGTGCTGCCCGGCGGTGAGCAGGAGCGGCGATCCGGCTTTCATGGCGTCGTACAGCATGCCCATCGCGTTGCCGAGTCCGGGGGAGGTGTGCACGTTGACGGCGGCGAGCTTGCCGCTGGCCTGGGCGTAGCCGTCGGCCATGGCGATGGCGACCGACTCCTGGAGCGCCAGGATGTAGCGGATGCCGGGTTCGCGCGCGAGGCCGTCCATCAGCGGCAGCTCCGTCGTGCCGGGGTTGCCGAACATGACCTCGACCCCTTCCTGCTTGAGGATTTCAAGGAAGGCCTGCTTGCCTGACGTGAAGGGCATCGGAGACTCCTCTCAAGGGTGACGGTCAGGATCGCGCCGGGCGCGCCACGCGGCGGGCCGAAGCCGCATTCTACGCCCGCTTCCTTGACTGCGCCAGAGGCGGACGGTACGCTCGGCGGCGATGCCTCCGCCCTCCGTGTTTCTCGACGCCTGCGCCCGCCGGCAGACAGCGTTCACGCCGGTGTGGCTCATGCGCCAGGCGGGACGCTACCTGCCCGAGTATCGCGCGATGCGCGAGCGCCACGGTTTTCTCGAGCTGTGCAAGAATCCGCAGGCCGCGACCGAGGTGACGCTCCAGCCCGTGGAGCGCCTGGGCGTCGATGCGGCGATCCTCTTCGCCGACATCCTGCTGGTGCTGGAGCCGCTCGGCGTCGGGCTCGAGTTCACCAAGGGCGAGGGTCCCCACATCGAGCGCCCCGTTCGGAGCGCCGCCGACGTCGCCCGCCTCGGTCGCGCCGACGTGGATGCGTCCGTAGGCTTCGTCTTCGAGACCGTCAGGCTCGCTCGCAAGGCGCTCGCCGAGCGCGTGCCCCTGATCGGATTCGCGGGCGCGCCCTTCACGCTGGCGTCCTATCTCATCGAGGGTGGCGCCTCGCGCGAGTTCCTCCTGACCAAGCGCTTCATGCGCGCGGAGCGCGACGCTTGGCACGCGATGCTGGGACGCCTGGCCGCGATCACCGCGGACTATCTGAACGGCCAGATCGCGGCGGGCGCGCAGGCCGTCCAGCTGTTCGACTCCTGGGTCGGGACGCTCTCACCGGCCGACTACCGCGAGTTCGTCCTGCCTCATACGCGCGCGGTCATCGAGCGCCTCAATCCGGACGTGCCCGTCATCCACTTCGGCGTGGGCACGGCCACGCTCCTGCCGATGATGAAGGAAGCCGGGGGCGACGTCATCGGTCTCGATTGGCGCGTCGAGCTGGGTGCGGCCTGGGAGCGGCTCGGCTTCGACGTGGCCGTGCAGGGCAACCTCGATCCGGCCGTGCTGCTCTCGACGACGGCCGAGATCCACCGCGCGGCGAAGGCCATCCTGGACAGCGCCGCGCGCCGCCCGGGCCACATCTTCAATCTCGGCCACGGCGTCCACCAGGAGACCCCCGTCGAAAACGCGAAGGCTCTCGTGGAGATCGTGCACGAGCTGTCCTCCCGATGACGGAAGTCGACTCCGTCCTGCTGATCGCTTTTGGCGGGCCGGAAAGGCCGGAAGACATCAGGCCCTTTCTCGAGATCGTCAGCGCGGGTCGACGGATACCACCTGAGCGCGTCGAGGAGGTCGCGCATCACTACGACGCGATCGGCGGCCGCTCTCCGCTCAACGAGCTGACGCGGAGGCAGGCAGGCGGTCTGCGCCGGACCCTCGAGCAACACGGCATCGCGCTGCCCGTGTACGTCGGCATGAGGAATTGGCATCCGTTCCTGGTCGAGACGCTGGGCGAGATGCGCGATCGCGGCCATCGCCGCGCCCTGGGAATCATCCTCTCCTCCTTTCAGACGGAAGCCTCCTGGGAACGCTACGTCGCCGACGTCGCGGCGGCGCGCGACAGGCTTGACCCGGGCGCCCCCGAGGTCAGCTACGCGCCGCCCTTTGGCGACCATCCGCTCTTCGTCGGCGCGATGGTGGCGCGCGCGGCCGCCGCGCTCGACCGGGTACCCCCGAGCGCGCGTCCGGACGCGCTCCTGGTCTTCACCGCGCACAGCGTCCCGGCGGCGATGGCGAGCGGGTCGCCGTAC
>WNGE01007539.1_pt1 | contig 11804 bp, 13 predicted proteins | sample 5400651 | NCBI WGS metagenome assembly WNGE01 (sample SAMN13153370, study PRJNA577476) | soil metagenome | isolation source: 60 cm soil or saprolite under grassland replicate 2 | place: USA:California | collected 2016-06-15 | reverse complement strand
TCTTTTTTCCGGCGCACGGCGGACCAGGCGCGGTCGCTCATGTCGACCACTTGAGTCGAATGCACGATCTCGATCCGACTGTCGTTGCAGCCGAGTTTCCTCAGCTCCGCTTCGATTTGAGCGGTATCGCCAACAAGAAAGAGTGTGCTGATGTGGGAATACTCACGCAAAGCGAGCGCGGCTCCAGCAACAAGGTTGGGTGGGCCAAAATCGCCGCCCATCGCATCCAGCGCGATTTTCATGCGAGCAAGCAGTTTGCGATCATCGCGCGGCTAATGCAAAACGAAAATCGAGACCCGAGACCCGTGAATCGTGAATCGTGAATCGTGAATCGATCTAACGATGTAACGTTTTAACGATTCAACGATTTAACGTGCCGTCAGGCACCCACACTCAACACCTGTCGCCCCTTATAATAGCCGCACGAAGGACAAACCGTATGCGAGGCCACGGTGCTGCCACATTGCGCGCACTTGTTTAGCTGCGGGGCATGCCAACGATTGGCCGCTTGGCGCGTGCGCACCCGCATCTTCGAGGTTCTACGTTTTGGGACACCCATGGTGCGCGCTACCAAAGCACCGCTTTTTCGAAAAACAAGCCGCGCGCAGGTGATTCGTTACAAAAAGTTACAACGTTACAAAGGAAAAGCAGCCCGAGCCGATTTAACTTTGTAACCTTTTAACTCTTTTAACTTTTCAGTTTCAGTTTATCCAGCGCGCTCCAATCCGCTTTCACTGTGCCAGCCTCGCTGGTGGTTTCAACCTTCGTTCCTTTGCAAACGCGCCCGCCATCGCGATCGCAATGCGGATAGGGCGGCAGATTCAACAAAATATCTTCGCGCAGGAACGGCGTGATATCGACGTTCTCCGGCCCGTGCAATTCGGTGTGGAGCGCAAACGCCGGAACCTTAATTTCGTGCTCGAACTTTTCGAGACAGTCCACGCAGCTCAGCTCAACCGTTTGCGCGAGCGTTCCGTTGGCCCAGAGCGCGCCATCGGAAATTCCGAGATCGAGGCTGTAACGCATCGGCCCGACGCAGCGAATTTCCGGCATCGCGATGTCGCCGAGCGGACAATCTTCTTCGCCGTCGAGATGCAGACCTTCCGGCGGGATTTGATTCAAATGAATTTTCACGCGGGACGCCTTTCGGAGCTCAGATCACGCTGGCAATGTTTCCCAATTCAGGGTTAAATTTTTTTGCGAGGGCCTCAGCCACTAGTGGCGGCACAAACGCGGAAACATCGCCCCCGAGCTTGGCGATTTCTTTCACAATGCGCGAGCTAAGATAGGTGTATTCCTCCTTCGGCATGAGGAAGATAGTTTCAATTTCGGAATCGAGCTTTCGGTTCATCAACGCCATTTGAAATTCAAACTCGAAATCGGAAATGGCTCGCAACCCGCGCACGACCGCATGCGCGCCTTCCGAAGCTGCGAATTCCACCAGCAGTCCTTCCATGGGCGCGACTCGCACGGCATCGATCGTAATCGCCTGCCGCAGCATGGCGAGCCGCTCATCCGGCGCGAACAAGGGTTGTTTTTGATCGTTAATCGCCACCGCCACGACGACTTCATCGAAAAGCTTGCGGGCCCGCTCGATGACGTCGAGATGACCATTCGTCACCGGATCGAAGCTGCCGGGATAAATTGCCCGTCGCATAACCGGGAAAGCTCGCAGAGGAACTAGAAAATGTAAAAGAATGGAACAGAAGGCTCCGGAATACGATGTCCTAATGACGAATTAATGACTAAAGCCAAAATGACGAAAACGCCTGAGGACCTTCGACGTTCCTTTGAGGTTTCGTCATTCGATCATTCCTTCGAGCTTCGTCATTCGTGCTTCGTCATTTCTTTTGCATCCAAGTTGCCTAATAAGGACGAAGCGGGAAAAGTACCCATCTCCTGATGATCGATCCATCGCCTTATCGCAGCGTCGCCGTTGCCAGTACCTTCTCGCCCCGCTTTGAGCAGGTATTGGCGGAAGCGAAACGGATTCGGGACCGGTTCGACTCGGAGCTCAGCCTGGTTTACGTGGGTGAAAAAAGCGAGGAGACCAGTACGAAGTTTGCCGCCGCGCTGGAGCGGCTCTCATTGCCGAAGAATTCCCCTATCCATTATGAGCAGGGCGATCCGGCAACCGCAATTCTGCGAGCAATCGAGCGAAACGAAATCGACCTGATCGTGGCGGGCGCGCTCGAGAAGGAGGTAGTTCTTCATCCCTTCTTGGGAAATGTCGCTCGCCGGCTTTTGCGGGAAGGTCGCAGCTCGATCATTCTCTTTACCCATCCGGCGCGCGAGCCGGAGCCGTTGCGCAAAATCGTTTTCCTCGTGGAATATTCCGAACACGGGTCCAATAGCCTGCGTCGGGCGCTGCATTTGGCCGCGCGCGAAAATTCGGAACGCGTTTACGTGGTGCGGCTTATCACCACCTTCGATGAAGCGCGCGCGAAACAGGACGGCATACCGGCGGAAGCGGATGAGGATGCGAAATTGGAGCATTTCGTTCTCGATCTCGGCCATACCGATGTGCCGATCGAAGTGCGCTGCATTCGTGGCAACACCGGGTTCGCCGCAGCCGATTTTGTGAAATCGGTGGAGGCGGATTTGCTGGTCGTGCCGCTCGATCCCAAGAAAAATGCCGGCCAATTGGCACCCAATCTGGAATGGCTCATGGACGTTATTCCGTGTAATCTCTGGGTGATGCGATGAAAATGACGAAATCCGAATGACGAATGACGAAGGGAATGACAAAAATCTGAAATGTTAAACGCCTCGCAGCGGCCCGACTTCGTCATTCGGGCTTCGTCATTAATTCGTCATTCGTCATTCGGATTTCGTCATTCCGCCTAGATGCTTCCCGCACCGCAGTTTCACGCCTATGGCGTTGCGCACCTTCTCGTCATTTTTCTCACAATCGCGTTGCCGTTCGCACTCGCAGCGCTCGTCCGTTGGACGAAATCTCCCGCAATAGAACGGATCATCGTCGGCGCACTCTCCCTTACGCTGGTGGTGAATTACTTCGTCTACCTGAGTCAGGTGCGGCAATTCGGCGCCGTCAGCTGGGAACAACTTCTCCCGCTCCAACTTTGCGATTGGGCGATGGTTGTAATCATCATCGCAATGTGGACACGCCAGCCGCGCTGGTTCGAGGTCGCCTATTTTTGGGGAATCGGCGGCACCGTCCAAGCCGTGCTGACCCCGAATTTGGCCTTTGGTTTTCCCGATTTCCGATTCTTCAGCTTCTTCGTTTCCCACTGCGGAATCATCATCGGTATCATTTTCTTAATGTTGGTGCATCATCTGAGGCCACATCCCTTTTCCATCATTCGTGTCTTCGCCTGGACGGAGTTCTATTTCATTATCACGCTGACGGCGGACAAGTTGACCGGGTTCAATTACGGGTTTCTTCTTCACAAACCGGAGGCGAAAACGCTGCTCAACATTCTCTCGGACAATCGCCCGCTTTATCTTTTCGAGATGCACCTGCTCGCGCTCGCGGTTTTTGTCGTATTGTATCTGCCATTCGCGGTCGCCGATTTTGCGAGAAGGAAGATTAAGCATGCGTGATAATGCGCTCGTCATCCCGAGCCGCGCAGACGGCGAGGGACCTCGCAATCGCAGTAAAATTCACGCAAGAAACGCTTTCGCGGTGCACGAAGCGCTGGCCTCGAATAGGCCGCTTTTTGGTTTGTGTAATCTTAAAGCTAATGTGAGGTCCTTCGGTCCGAGCCGGACGGGCATTGTCTTGCGCGGCTCAGGATGACACCCAGTTCAACGTCCTGGAATGAAACGAACGCCACTCAAAATTCGCTCCGTCACCATCGGCGGGTGCGAGCCAGCATTCATCCTCGGGCCGTGCGTGATCGAATCGGAAAAATTCGTCCAGCGGATGGCGCAAAAAATTGCGAAGATTTGTGCCGCGGAAAATATCTCATTCATTTTCAAGGCGTCCTACGACAAAGCCAATCGCACCTCGGTGAAATCATTTCGCGGAATTGACGCGCGCGCCGGCTGCGAACTCCTCGCTTCCATCGGCCGGGAACTGAAAATTCCGGTCACAACGGACGTGCACTCACCGGCCGAGGCGGAAATAGCGGGGGAATTCATCGATTTGCTGCAAATCCCCGCCTTCCTTTGCCGCCAAACCGATTTGCTGCGCGCGGCGGCAGAGACCGGCCGCGCCGTCAACGTAAAGAAAGGTCAATTTCTTGCCCCATGGGACGTGAAAAACATCGCGGAGAAGTTGGAGAAATTTGGCGCAAAACAATTCCTGTTCACCGAACGCGGCACCACCTTTGGTTATAATAATCTCGTCGCAGACTTCCGCTCGCTGGCCTGGATTCGTGCAGCCGGCTACCGCGTGATTTTTGATGCTACCCATTCCGTGCAACGCCCCGGTGGGGCCGGCGACTCTACTTCGGGCGACGGCAACCTCGCACCTTTGCTGGCGCGCGCGGCCATGGCAGCCGGATGCGACGGCATTTTTATGGAAGTACACGAAAATCCGGCACGCGCCTTGTCCGATGGCCCAAACCAGTTGCCTCTAAAAAATTTGCCGAAGGTTCTTCGCGTGTTAAAAACTGTTCATGCTGCCGTTTCGTAACGGGCGTGCGCCGCGCGCGCTCTTTTTCGGTCTGATCGGTGCAAGTTTTCTCGTCGCGCCGGCCGATTTCGCGCAGCAATCAAAAAAGCATGGCGGAAAAAAGAACAAGGACAATGAAGCAACGTCGCAATCGGCGACCCCCAGCCCGGGATCAAACACTCAGGTTCCCTTGCCCATTGGCCATGAAGCAAAAGGACTCGTCCTGCCCGATATTGATGAAAATGGACATTTGCGCGGTCGGTTCGTCGCTGGCACTGCGCGACGCCTCGATCAGGACCACATGCAATTTCGTGAGCTCAACATCACGACTTACACCGAGGACAATCAGATCGATCTTCAGATCGCGATGGCAGATTCCGTGCTGGACTTGAATACGCGTGTCCTCAGTTCACCACAAAGAACGACGATTAAACGCGCCGATTTCGAGATCGTGGGCGACACCGCCCGCTTTGACACCGCGGCGCGACAGGGAACCATCACCGGCAACGTGAAAATGGTGATTACCGATCAATCCAAATTGAGGCCGCAAAAATCGCCATGAAGCTGATCGCGTTCGCAATTCTGGGATGCGCAATTAGTGCCTTTGCACAAACCGAGGTCGTCACCACCGCGGCGCAAAGTTCCAAACCAACCAGCTCTCCGAAAAAGAAAACCGACGATACCGGCAAAAATCCTTTCGGGACCGAATCGAAAAATGAAGGTCCGATCACGACTGAGATTTATGCGGATGAAGCATCTTTCGACTCGACCAAGAATGTCGGTGTTTTTACCGGACACGTGAAAGTGTTCGATCCGCGCTTCAATCTGCAATCGGACAAACTCACGGTTTATTTGCGTAAAGGCGAAGACCAGGGATTGGAGAAAGCCATCGCCGACGGAAACGTCGGAGTGGTGCGCGACCGGCCAGATCCGAACGGCGGCCCCCCGACGCACGCGGTCGGCCGTTCCGAGCATGCTGTTTATACTGCAACCGACGGCAATGTCGAGCTGACCGGCATGCCCAAAGTTCAACAAGGACTGAACATGCACATTGCGACCAGCGCCGAGACGGTCATGGTTATCAATCAGGACGGACACCTCAATACCCATGGCCCGAGTCGGACCGAAATACGCCAGGAACCAAAGGAAGAAAAAGCGGGATCGCCGACGCCATCGCCGAAACCATGATTAGCGCGACCGCTGCACCTTCACCGATCAGCGCGAAAACAACCGTGCCGCCGGATGTTTTGGCCACGCGCGAGCTGGTGAAAATTTATGGCGGCCGCGCCGTCGTGAATGGGATCAATGTTAACGTCAAAGCCGGCGAAATCGTTGGCCTGCTCGGACCTAACGGTGCGGGCAAGACGACGACGTTCTATATGATCGTCGGTCTCGTCCGCCCAAACAGTGGAAGCGTCATTTTTCGCGATCAAGACGTAACTACTTTCCCGATGTTCAAGCGGGCGCGATTGGGCATGGGCTACTTGCCGCAGGAAGAATCGATTTTTCGCAAAATGACGGTGGAACAAAACATCCTGGCGATTCTGGAAACCTTGCCCCTGAGCAAACGGGAGCGGCGGCAGCGTTGCGATCATTTGCTGCATCAATTCGGAATCGAGAAAATCGCGAAGAACACGGCATTGACTTTGAGCGGCGGGGAAAAACGCCGGCTCACCATTGCGCGTTCGCTCGTGACCAGCCCGAGTTTGCTCATGCTCGACGAACCGTTCAGCGGGGTGGACCCGATCGCGGTCTATGACGTGCAGCAAATCGTCGTGAATCTGCGCAAGTCTGGTCTCGCCATCCTCATCACCGACCACAACGTGCGCGAGACCTTATCGATCGTCGATCGCGCCTACTTGATCTATGAAGGGCGGGTCGAAAGCGAAGGCTCCAAGGATTTCCTCATCAATGACCCGATCAGCCGCCAGTTATATCTAGGCGAACGATTCCGCATGTAGCACAGCCATCTTGGCTGTGGGGCCGGTGGGCATCTTGCCCGCCGATCTATCATTTGCACAAGGCCGCCCTTCGGCAAACTCAGGGCCTTGAGCCTGTCGAAACGGCTCCACCGAGCGACGTTAATTAAGGCGCCGAGGGTGCATTCCTATTTGCATCGAGCAAGGGGCTGCGCGATCCACCCGATCTCGCGCGATTATCGGCTCTAACGAGTCTCAGGCAGCTAGCCGTTTCCGCGTGTTACTCCTCAGGTTCGCCCTCAGGCTCACCCTCATCTTCCTCCGGGGGCGCGGACCATTCGACGCGCTTGACTTCGTTTTCTTTTTTCAGCGCGTCGGCGAGGGTTTTGTAGATCGACATGCTGAAGCGGTCAGGATCCTTGCCGAAAGTGAGGCGAAGGAACTTGCCCTCGAAGTAGCTCGACTGACTCTGGTCCTTAAGCTGGAGAACGAAGAAGCTGCCGTCACTGTCCTCGGTAATATCATCATAGCGGACGAGTTTCTCCTCGTTCACCCGAATACTGTCGCTCGTTATCTGAAGCTTATCGCCGTGCGCATTTTCCCAGTCGCCGTAATAAGGAGTCGCTTCCTCCTCTTCTGCGGTGGCGGTGATCCTGATTACGGGCAACAACACAATGGTAAGAACAAACAAGAGCGCGCGGATCCTCGAAGCGTGAGAAGTGAGACGTGATTCGTGAGAGGTCATGTCAGTGGTCGGTTTGGTTGTTCGATGTTTAATACACTATGGAAGTGGTTTGCCGGACCAGATTTTCATCGCGTCAGCGGAACCTTGGGATCGGACTCCATTATCACTCAGGATATTTTCGGTGGCGCTGACCATTTCGGCCCTGGGAAAAACACATGATTCGCCACTGGCGCGAGTATTAAACTCGAAAGTAACGAACTCATCCTTCAAATCTCGCAGGACCTCAACCAGATGAGCCAAGTTCTTAATTGGGTGATGGTTAACGGTCTTCAATACCTGCCAGGCGGGGTTTCCATATCCTTTTGAGAGCCGGTGAGGGAAAAATGGACAGGGCACGACGACCAGTCTTTCATCTGGAAATGCCGGCTTGTCGCCTATTCTCGCGATCAAGGGACTCCCGATATAAGTCAGCAGGCCAATTATTGCGCCGGTCTCGCGATTTTTCTGGGCGATAGCAATCAAGTCTGTCGTTGCTTCAGAGAAAACCATCGGTCCGTAAACAAAGTAGGAAGGGTAGCTTCCTTTTAGCTCCGGAATCACCAATGGACGCTGCCGTAATACTGGCAAGTTTATCTTCAATTCCTTTCCGCCCCGAAAAACAGTAAGTGGAACGGTGTCCTTGGCCGCCAGTTTCTGAACCATGTAGGGGAAACGGATCCGAAGAGTATCTCCAATCTTGATCATACCTTCATCGTCGACCGGGACGTCACCGATCTTCGTGATTACATCCCATTCCTTTAGTGGATAGCTCGCCGCCGAATCGAACGGGCGGTGAACAATCATCCCTTGCAAAGATTCCGGCAGATGCAGAAAAGAGCGCAGGGCCGGGTTCTCCAGGGTCTGGAGATCGTCGTACATGGTTGGCTTTCCATCGTAATGGCCGTCGGCAATGTCTTGCAGGAATAGCTCGATCTCCTCTACTGGAATGATGTAGCCGATGTTTTGCGCCGATTGCAGATGACTAAACGCAATGCCGACTATCTCGTCATTAACTATCGCCGGGCCGCCGCTATTGCCGGGATTAATCGCGGCATCAATTTGAATCCTTAGTCCAAGGGTCGAGAGACTGTAACCGGTGAACTCGATCCGAGAGATAATTCCTTTGGTGATCGAGAGGCTGGCCCCGCCAGTGGGATATCCATAGACCATCACCGGGTCCTTTGAGTCCGGCAGTGTCTTCTTAAATGGTAATGGCGAATGCGAATCGAAAAATTTCTGGTCTTCCAATTCGAGAATGGCGAGATCCATTCCCGGCGCGACGGCCTTCACGGTCGCGGGAAGCTTGTCCCCCGCCTGATTCGCCTGGACCTGCACTTCGCTGGCGTATTGGACAACGTGGGCGTTGGTCAAAATACGTTTGCCGCTGATCACAGCCCCACTGGCGGTTATTTCGCTGGGCTCTTTTTTTGTCCAAGGCTTGCTCGGATCAGGCAGGCGAAGAGTTGCGAAGATTTTTACAACCGAGTTCTCGACCGCTTTTGAGGGAGTTGCGGCTGGGGAGAAGACAACGACAGGAGAAGGCTTTGCTTCCGGCGTGGGAGTAACCGGAGGTGGGCTCTGCTCAACCGGAGCTGCCAGGATCGACGCGACCGCAAAGATTAGCGAAGCGGCAAAAGCCAATGTAATGGCGAAGACAAGTCGCGAACTCTGGTGGATCATCCGGCAAAGGAACTCGATTCGAGAACGAAAGCGAGCGTCGTTTTTCGAGGAATCCGGGGAGCGCAGGCAGCTTGCTAAACACAACATCGTCGGCAAGCTGCCAACGATTGCAGGCTGGCAGCGTGCGCTCCCCAGAGAACGGCGTTTCGGTGAAACGCTGTTGTGGTAGCGCGGCGGTTTGGAAACCGCCGCTCCTTGTTATTCCCGCGGCGACAAGGTAAACGTTGATTCCGTTATGCCTGAGGGCCCAACCACCCAAACAATCACCTCCGCGAGCGACCAACGCAAAAGCGTGCCCGTCGTAACAGTGGAAAGCTTTTTCAATACTCACGGCGAGAAGTTGGCGCTGCGACTGGAAGGTCCGCGCGTTGGTTTTCACCGCAAAATCCGCGAGCCGACCATTAACCGGCCTGGCCTCGCCTTGAGCGGGTTCTTCGTTTATTTCGCCGAGAAACGCGTTCAGGTGCTGGGCGCGGCCGAGAATACCTATCTCAAAAGTCTTTCGCCCAAATTGCGGGTGAAACGGTTCCGCGCCTTGTGCGAACAAAAAATCCCGTGCGTGGTGATTTCGCGGGGAGCACATCTCGACGACCCCATGATGGCAGTGGCAGCGGATGAAGAGATCGCCATTTTTCGCACGCCGATGATCACGATGAAATTTATCAATGCTGCGACCATCGCGTTGGAAGTCGATTTTTCTCCGACGGTGACCGAGTTCGGCAGCATGGTGGACATTCTTGGCGTCGGCGTTCTCATTCGCGGCGTAAGCGGCATCGGCAAAAGCGAGAGCGTGCTGCAATTGATCGAACGCGGATACAGCCTGGTGGCGGACGACGTGACTCGGATCACTTCGCTGGAGGGGCGAGAATTGATGGCGACGGCGCCGGACCTGACGCGCTATCACATGGAAGTGCGCGGGATCGGGATCATCAATGTCGCCTCGGTCTTTGGCATCGGCGCGATCCGGGTGGAGAAACGACTCGATTTGGTGGTGACGTTGAAAGATTGGAACGAAATGGAAGAAGTCGATCGCACCGGACTCGATCGCGAGTTTTATGAAATTCTGGATATCAAAGTGCCGCACGTCACCATTCCAGTTCGGCCGGGCCGCGATCTGGCGCGCTTGATTGAGGTGGCGGCGATGGACCAAAAATTGAAGAGCCTCGGCAGTAATGCGGCGTTGGAATTCAATACAAAGCTGCTCAATTTAATGGAGACGAAAAATCCCGATGGGATTGCTTAATCGAAAAACTGGCGCCGGCGCTTCCGCGCAAAAAGCCGAGAAGGAAATCGCGGTCGTGAACCGGCTCGGTTTGCACGCGCGGCCGGCCGCTCTTTTCGTCAAAGTGGCGAGTCGCTTTCGCGCCGAGGTTTGGGTGAAAAAGGAGGGCGAAGAAGTAAATGGCAAAAGCATCATGGGTCTGATGATGCTGGCGGCGGGACAGGGATCGAAATTGCAGATTCGTTGTGAAGGACCCGATGCTGCGCGCGCGCTCGAAGAAATCGAAGCGCTGATCAACGGACGCTTCAACGAAGATTAATTGAAGCCCGAGGCGGAACACAGGCATTCTTGCCTGTGCGCCCAGCGCGGCTTTCAGCCCGCTGTGACTGGAGGGTGAAACAGGCAGGAATGCCTGTTTGGCGCACAGGCTAGAAAGCCTGTGTTCCTTTGTTGACATTCGCGCTACTCTCCCTCCGATGAGGAGCGAACCAGCCGAAACCCGTTTCCATGGCGCGGGTGTGTCACCCGGGATTGCCCGGGGCAACATTCAAGTCATGCGTGATGAGTTCGAGGAAATCGAGCGTTACCGAATTGAAGCATCGCAGATTCCGTCGGAGATCGCTCGCTTCGAATCGGCGCTGGTCCAGACGCGTATTCAAATTCTCGAAATGCAGCAGAAGATCGCGGAGGCGATCGGGACGAAGGACGCGGGGATTTTCGATGCCCATCTTCTGGTGGTGGAAGATCGCACCTTGATCGACGAGGTCTTGCGCAAGCTCGAATGCGATCAGGTCAACGTTGAAGCGATTTTCCATGACGTAGCGGCGAAGTACGCCGAGACCCTCGGGCAAATCGATGATCCTTATTTGCGCGAACGCGCCCTCGACATCCAGGACGTGATGCGGCGTGTCGTTCGCAACTTACAGGGCAAAGCCCCCAAAATGATGCCGCTGCCGGGCGAAGCGCATATTCTGGTCGCCCACAATCTTACCCCCTCGGACACGGCCTCGATGGATCGGCACTGGGTCCTCGGCATCGCCACCGATCTCGGCAGCCGCACTTCCCATACTGCGATAATGGCGCGTTCGCTTACCATCCCGGCCACCGTAGGCTTGCACGATGTTACCGAAAAGGTCGAGAGCGGCGCGATGGCGTTGCTGGACGGCTACACCGGGTTGCTCATCGTCAATCCATCGCCGGAAACGCTCGCCTATTATGGCAAGGTCGAAGTCCGGCAATCGGAAGTTTCGAAAGAACTCTCGGTGCTGCGTGAGCGGTCGGCCACGACCAGGGACGGCGATCACATTGTCTTGTCGGCGAACATTGAGTTGCCGGATGACGTCACCAGTGTGTCGGCCAACGGCGCGGAGGGAATCGGGCTGTATCGCACCGAATTTCTTTATCTCGATCGCGATTCCTTGCCGGGCGAAGAGGAGCAATACCAGACGTATCGGCGCGTCGCTGAATCGGTCCGGCCCCATCCGCTCATCATTCGAACATTCGATCTTGGCGGCGACAAGATCGCCGGCGGAATCGATGTCAGCGACGAACTTAATCCTTTTCTGGGTTGGCGCGCCATCCGCTTTTGCCTCGAGCATCCTGAAGTCTTCAAGCCGCAACTGCGCGCCATCCTGCGCGCGAGCGAGCTCGGCAATGTCAAACTGATGTTTCCGATGATTT
>WNGE01016775.1_pt1 | contig 11805 bp, 11 predicted proteins | sample 5400651 | NCBI WGS metagenome assembly WNGE01 (sample SAMN13153370, study PRJNA577476) | soil metagenome | isolation source: 60 cm soil or saprolite under grassland replicate 2 | place: USA:California | collected 2016-06-15 | reverse complement strand
CAGGGCCGGCCATCGACCCTAGTGCAGGTCACCGGCGGATCGTCGCGACGCGCGTTGCCGGGCCGCGGTCTGTGGGCGGCCGGAGCGTTCGGCGTGCGAGCGATCACCAACGCGGCCGCGCTCGAGCTGCGCCCCCGCGGCATTCAGGTCGCGTTGCTGATCGTCGACGCCGGCATCCAGCCTCTCGACGGGTCAACGCGCCCCGGTGTCTCGCCGGACGCATTGGCCGACCCGCACAGGATCGCCGATGCCGTCCTCTTCCTCGCCAACCAGGACGCGCGCTCCGCGACACACGAGCTCCAGCTGACCCCGCTCGCCGAGAACTGGACGCCCTGAACTCGGATGCGGCGCTTGCAGGTATCTCCCCGAGGCCGGGCCACACTGTCCGTCGCTCACGCGAAGGCACTACTCGCGCAGCGCCCGCCCGGGTTCTTCCGCATGGTCGCGGCCACCCCGACTACGCCGAGGCGTATGCCGAAGCAGAGCGGCATCTTTCCGAAAGCGTTCCGTCGCTCGGGAAGCACATGCGGTACACGCTGTTCACGACCGCTGGCAGAGATCGGGGGGAGAACATCACCGAGGCACTCGCCCGCGCGTCGCTACCTCAAGGGTGTTTCGGCCCCACAGGACGCTGAAATGGACGAGCTGATGCTGGACGGCAACGCGGTTGCTGGCTTGCTTCAGGAGGTGTTCGCGGTTGAGATGACAACGGCGGTTGGGACCTGTGGCTGCTGTGGTACACCCGGGCCGGTTGGGGCCGTTCATGTCTACCGTGGTGCCGGCATCGTTTTCCGCCGCCCACACCGCCGCAACACGCCTGCGAAGATCGTCAAGAACGATTCGCGAGTTTGGATCGACCTCAGGGGACTCCGAAATCTGGAAGTCACGGTCTAGCCTGGCACGCTTACCGGTTCTATCAACCTGATCGCCGTGTACGCCGAGACGCTCACACATCTCGGGCGTGGCCAAACTTAGGGTTTGCTCTCCGTCGCGTCGAGCCGACGTCGGAACACCTGCCCACAACGAGGCATGAATCCGGCGGCGCCGACGCGGGCGTTGCTCGAGCAACGGGATGGAGCACTTATGGAGCAGAGCGGTCGCAACCGCCCGCAATCCTCTGCAAAGGCAATGGCCCCGAAGGGCGCTTGGCTACTTGCGAACCGCCGCCATCAGTTGCGTGATGGTAAAGAGGGGGTCGACTGGGCGCTCGTCGTCGTCGGCTCTTCGCGACCACGCAGGCGTCGCGTACAGCACAGCTCTCGCTGGTTGTCAGCGAAGACAAACACACATCCCGCGCTCATCCCGCAGGAGGTCGGCGGAAGCTCCCGCCCACGCCCGCGAATCCCCGCAACGCCACCGTTGAAAAGGCCCGCTCACAGGGGCAATCCCCGCGTATCCCCGCTCAGCACGCAAGCGCCAAGACCGGCCTGTCACGCCGGAGGTCGCGGGTTCGAGGGCTCCGCTGGGGTAGGTCTTGGGGACAGGTTCGAGCTTCCCGGCGTGGCTCTCAGGGAGCTTCGAGGACGTGATGCGTCCCGATCGGGACGCCGTCGATCACATTCACTCAGCGTCAGCTTGCCAGCGCAGCGCGGACGTCTTTCTCGGCGATTCCGAGGTGGCTGAGCAGGCGGGCGGCGAAGCTGTCCTCGACCGCGACCAGGCCGAGCAGGACGTGCTGGTCGCCGAGCGGCTGGTCGCCGGCCTCGGTCAGAGCGCGCTGGAGGACCTGTTTCAGGCACGGCTCGACGCGCATGCAGCCGGTGCGCGTGTCCTCGAGCGCCCCTTCGCCGAACGTCTGCTCGACCCGGTCGCGCACCGTGTCCAGGTCGATCCCGAGCGTCGCGAGCGCCTGCGGGTCGATCCCGGTCGGCGGCGGACTGCCCGGCCGGCGCCGGATCTGCTCGTCGATCACGTTCGGGGTCAGGCCGAGCCGGTCGAGCGCGCGTGCGGCCGCGCCTTCGGGGACGCTCGCGAGCGCGAGCAGCACGTGCTCGCTGCCGATGTAGGGGTGTCCGAGCCGGCGCGCCTCCCGTGCCCCGAGCCCGAAGTAGCGGTCGTGCTCAGGCTCGTCCGCCGCTGGCTCGCGGAGAAGGCTCCGCCGAAGCCCGCGCACGAAGTCGTGCTCGGAGTGAGATCGGGCCGCGAGCAGGCGACCGCGATTTCCGACGACATCACTTAGCGCGGGCTCGCCGGGCGGCGCGGCTGTAGTGATTAGCGCTCGTTTTCACGACCCGTCCCGGCTGTCGCCCCGCACTCCAGCTGCTGGCCCAGCCGTCCGCTTGTAACACGGACATCCTCCCGTCACTTTTCGCTTCTTGAAGCGGAAGAGTTCGGTAGCGATGCGAGGGTGCTGACAGAGCCCGACGATTTCGAAGCCTGCGTCGTCGAGCGCTGGCGGGTTGCGTGGCTCGAAGTGGCGGCAGAGGGGGCACTCCTGTGATCCGTACGGCCAGCTCATTCGCCGATTCGAGGCTGCGGTGTCACGCGGGTTCCTGCACACGGTCTGCCGCCGGCGTCGCGTGCGGTTGGAAGAAGTGCTGCGCGATCGCGGTCGGCACGATCGCGGAGAGGACGACGACGGTGATCAGGAGTGAGAACTGTGTCCGGTCGATGATTCCGGCGTTCAGGCCGTAGAGAGAGCTGATGGTGCCGAACGTGAGGCCTGTCGACATCAGCAGCGTCGTGAAGGTGGCATGTGGCGCCGTGAAACGTCGGGCCAGTGGGTAGACGCCGACGAGCTTGGGAACGATCTTCGCGAGGAAGAGGAGCGCGAGCAGGCCGAGGTTGGCGAAGACCGCGCCGAGCGAGACGCTCATCCCGCCCTTGAGGAAGAAGAAGGGGGTGAGGAAGGCGAAGGCGACGACACGCAGCCGCTCCTGTTCCTGGCGGTGGGACGCGTAGTGGTTGGAGAGCGCAAGGCCAAGGATGAATGCCGGCAGGACAGCGTGCGAGTGTGCGCGCCCGCCAAGCCACATGAGCAGGAAGAGGCTGGCGAACACGAGCTTGATCTCCGGCTCGATGACGCGGTTGCTGTAGCGGCCAAAGAACAACGGTGCCAGTTTGGGTAGGCCGAAGATGAGGACCGCGGACGCCCCGATGAATGGGATGATCCAGAGGCTGGGCTTGATGAAGAGGATCGCCAATGCTGCGGCTGTCCCGAAGTCGGTGACGAAGGTCGCCGACATCAAGCGCTTACCGATCAGGGTTTGGTTCAGTCCGGTCTCGACGAGCACCGCGTAGACGACGGCGAGGCTCGTGGTCGAGAGCGCGATACCGGCGATCTCGGCCGCGCGGCGGTCCCAGCCGAGCGCCCAATAGGCGAAGCGCCGGCGACGAGGAACGGGCCGGCGAAGGAGACGCCCCCGAGGAGGCTGCCGCGCCACTCGCGCCTGAACTGGGGCACGTCGACCTCGGCGCCCACGAGGAAGGTGAGCACGATGCTCGCGAAGGAGCCGATGAAGGAGAGCCAGTCGGGGACGGACACCGAGAGGGCGTTGCCGACGACAACGCCGAGCGTCAGCTCGACCAGTGCCACCGAGAGGCCGATCTCGACCGAGATCGTGCTCGCGACCAGCACCGCCGCCGCCAGGATTGCCGCAATCGCTAGGTCACTCACTGCTCCTCCTCCAGGCGTGGATCTCCGAGTTCCTCAGAGGCCATCAGCCCGGCGGGCAGTTTGCGCGAGCCTCATCGCGCGTTGCTGTGGCGACCAGTGTAGCCGCCCTATTTGGCGATCATCACCGGCACACGCGCGTGGTGGGCGACCCGGTCTGCGGTCGAGCCGAGCAGGTAGTCCTGCAGGAAATGGCCCTTGTAGCCGACGACGACGAGGTCGGCGCCGACTTCGTCGGCGTAGCTGACGATCAGCTCGGCGGCGTGCCCGGGCCTTATCTCCATCTCGAGCTCGACGCCGTGCTCCTCCGCCTGGGCGCGGGCAGCGTCGGCGACCTTGGCGAAGTAGGTGTCCTTCTCGCTTTTCGCTTCCTCGACTTCGCCGATGGTTGCTGCGTAGGCGGGCAGCCTGCCTTCGACGGCCAGCCCGAGCAGCGTGGCGTCGGTCAGGTCGGCGAGCTCGATCGCCTTCTCGAGCGCGTGATAGCCGCCGGGGCTTCCGTCGATCGCGACGAGGATTCTGCTGAACGGCATGCGTCACCTCCTTCCCTTGTCAGTCGCTGTTGGTCTCGGTGACGACGAGGATGGGCACGTCGCACGCGTCGAGCAGCCGCTCGGTAAGACCGTGGACGACGAAGCGGCCGCCGCGGCCGCGGTGGTGGCCGACAACGACGAGGTCGAAGCCGTGCTCGTGCGCGTATTCGATCAGGTCATCCGCGGGGCGGTCGCCTTCGACGAGCACGTGCTCGAGGTCGACGCCGACGCGGTGGGCACGGTCGCTGACGGCCTCGAAGCTCTGTGTGAGGTAGGCGCGTGCGGCGTCGACGGACTCGGCTCGATCCGCCTCGGTTTCTGCGTGCGCGGGCGAATATACGACGGAGGCGGCGACGACGTCGGCGTCGTAGCGGCGGGCGAGATCGATGGCGGTGTCGAGTGCGCGCTTCGCAGGCTTCGACCCGTCCCAGCCGACGAGGACGCGCTGGAACATCAGCCGCGCACCGCCGGGATCAGGGCGAGGATCACGAGTAACAGGATGAGCATGTAGAGCAGGTAGGCGCTGAGTCGTCCGGACTGCAGCCGTCGCACCTGCGCGGAGACGCCGAGGGCGAGACGCGTGATCGGGTCGTAGAGGTACTGCTCGAACGCCGGCACGACGCCAGTCTTGAGCGTGAGCGGCTCGCTCGACCGCGGCGACGTGGCCGGTCCTTCGCTGTGGACACGGCGCCTGAACCCGTACGGGTCCGCGCAAGACGACCCGGATCGGGTTCGAGTACGCGGCGGGTGTGTACTGGACGAGTGGCGGCGCGAGTTGCGTGCCGGAGACCCAGACCGGGGCGCGACGGACGGCCGGATGCAGCACCACGCGAACGAAGGCGGCCGTCAGGAGGGCGTAGGCGGGGAGCACGATCGCGAGCCAGGTTGGCGCGAGCACGGAGAACTTTTCGAAGACGGGGCCGAGGACGAGCGGGTGGCTGATTGCGCTGTGGGAGAGGTCGAAGCCGAGGATGCCTTCGAGGCCGCGGTCCGACCCAGCGGATCTCCCAGGGTGCGGCCGGGCCGAGCGCGAGCCCAACGGCGGCGAGCGCGACGAGGCCGAGGCCGAAGTCGCGGGGCTCGTGCGGCTCCCCTGGCTGCCGCGCCCGGCCGAGAAAGACGGTGCCGAACAGCTTCGCGAACGCGAGCAGCGCCAGTCCCGCCGTGAGTGCGAGCAGGGCGGCGCCGAGCGACATGACGAGGCGGGCGACGGTGCTGTCGAGCCGGAACCCTTGGAGCAGCGCCTCGAAGGTCAGCCATTCGCTGACGAAGCCGGCCAGCGGTGGGATGGCGGCGAGGGTGAGCGTTGCGACGGCAAAGCCGAAGGCCGTGCGCGGGAGTGCGCGGCTGAGTCCGCCGAGCGGCTCGAGCTCGCGGGTTCCTGCGCCGCGGGCGACACGATCGGCGCCGAGGAAGGCGAGTGTTTTCGAGAGGGCGTGCGCGATCACGTGCAGGGTGGCTGCGAGCAGGCCGGCGGCGGCGAGCTTCGGTTGGTGTGCGGCCGAGCCGACGAGGGCGACGCCGAATCCGAGCAGCGCGATGCCGGAGTGTTCGATCGTCGAGAAGCCGAGGAAGCGCTTGATGTCGTCCTGGGCGATTGCGTACAGGATCCCGATCAGTGCCGTGAGGCCGCCGACGACGAGCGTGAGCTCTCCCCACCAGAGCGCGGCGGGGGCGAGTGTGTGGAAGACGAGTCGCCAGAGTCCGTAGAAGCCGGCGTTGATGGCGATCCCGGACAGCGTCGCCGATGAGGCGCCCGGAGCGGCGGCATGCCCGACGGGGAGCCAGCCCTGGAAGGGCGACATGCCGACCTTGGTGCCGAAGCCGATCAGCAGGAGCAGGAACGCGATTCCGCGCGTCGTCGCGGAGAGCGTCGGTGCGGCGTGCGCCCAGTCGACGAAGCGGAAGCTGCCGGTTTGCGCGTACAGCAGTCCGAACGCGGCGAGCAGGGCGCCGCCGCCGAGTTTGTTCATCGTGCCGGTGAAGTAGCCGGCGACCAGCGTCCCTGGTCGCTCGCGGTCGGCGCCGGCAAGCAGGTAGAGCACGAGTGTGAGTCCCTCCCAGGCGAGCAGGAAGACGAACGCCTGGTCGACCGCGAAGACGATCGTGATCGCGAAGAGGAGCAGGCCGTGCGAGGCCAGCACGAGCCGCCGCGGCGGGTGCTCGAGATAGGTAAGCGAGACGGCGGCGCCGCTGGCGCCGGCGAGCGCAACGAAGATGCCGCTCAACCGGTCGACGGCGAGCGTTGTGGGACCGAAGCCGAGCCAGCTTCCGAGGTCGATTGAAGCGCTCGTCCAGCCACCGGCGCAGGTGAATCCGACGGTCAGGAGCAGGATCGATGCGGCAAGGGCCAGAGTGGCCGAGACGCGGCGGGCAGGCGCGAGGAGGGCAGAGGCGGCCAGGCTGCACAGTGAGATCAGGAGCAGGGTGGTCACGTGGTGGCCTCGACGAGCTTGCCGACGGCGAGCAGCAGGCCGTGCAGCAGCGCGATCGGACTGGGTGGCGAACCCGGGACGTAGACGTCGACCGGGAGCACCTTGTCGACACCGCCTGCAACCTCCCCGGTTGTCGCCGCGAAGCCGCCCGAGCAGGCGTCGGTGCCGGCGGCGACGATCGCCTTCGGTTCCGGCATCACCTCCCAGGCGCGCCGCAGCGGCTCTGCCATCGCGGTGGTGACCCCTCCGGTGACGAGCAGGATGTCGGCGTGGCGGGGAGCGGCCGTGAAGAAGAGGCCGCGGGCCCGCGCCGATCGGCTCGATGCGGCCCCTGAATCCTGGCGGGGCGGGTTCCGGCGCACGGGGATAGCGGGTGGTGACGATGCCGATGCGCAGCCCGCGTGCGATCCAGGCCAGCATCAGCGGTCGGCTCCTGCCGGTGTGAGGCCGAAGCTGTGCTCGATGAAGGCGAAGTCGGTCAGCACGTCGCCGCGGAAGCTCTCTGCGAACAGCTGCCAGTTGCGCGCGGATGCCGAGGCGATGTGCGCTTGGCGGACGCTGCCGCCGGCGACGTCGACCCAGTAGACGACTTCGCCTTGCGGCGCTTCGCTCCAGCCGAAGGCGTTGCCGGCGCCGTCGCCGAGGTCTGTGCGGAGCTCGGCGTCGGTACGTCGCAGCCGGTCGAGCGCTTGGCGGATCAGGTGAAGGCTCTGCGTGATCTCGCCGAAGCGGACTTCGAGTCTGGCCATCGCGTCGCCGCCCTCGCGGGTGATCACCTCGAAGCCGAGGCGGCGATATGCGGCATAGGGGCGCTCGAAGCGCGCATCGGTGGAGAGACCGGTCGCGCGCGCGACCGGGCCGACGCCCGAAAAGCGCTCGACCGTCTGGCGATCGAGGCGGCCGCTGCCGATCAGGCGGTCGGTGAACGACGTCGTCCGCAGCAGGAGTCGGCGGTCGCGCACGAGGTGGCGCTCGAACGCGGCGAGCGCAGAGGCGATCTCCTCCGAGGACACCAGGGGCTCGTCTCGGACGCCGCCCACGGTGATCATGCCGCGTGTGAAGCGGCTGCCGGTGAGGCGGGCCTGCAGGCGAAGCACGTCTTCCTTGAGGATTGAGAAGCGTGCCGAGCCGACCGTCAGCGCCGGGTCCTCCGCCAGCCGGGCGGCGGTGTCGAGGTGGTTTGCGATCCGTTCGAGCTCGGCGTAGACCGAGCGCCAAAGCCGTGCGCGCAGCGGCGGCTCGATCGCGAGTGCTCGCTCGACTGCCTCCGTGTACGCGAGCGCGTGCGCGACGGAGGCGATGCCGGCGATCCGCTCCGCCAGGTAGACGCCGTGCTGCAGCGGTAACCCGGTGAAGCGCGCCTCGAGGCCACGCCGTTTGAACTGCGGCCGCACCTGAAGAGCGAGCACGTCCTCGCCGCCCGTCTCGATCACGAACTGGATCGCCTCGAAGATGCCGGAGCGGATCGGCCCGTAGGGGATCACGAACGTCTCCGGGCCGACGACGCGGCGTCGGAACGCGTCCCGCGTCCGCGCGCAGAGGCTCGAGGTTGGGGTGCGCCAATGGGGTGAGCCGCTGCAGCTCGTGAATCTCCCGTTCCGGCCAGCTCGCGGCCGGCAGATCACGTGCGAGCGAGGCAAAGGCGGAGGCTTCCGCGGGAAGCGGTGCGCGCAGCGCGACCAGCTCGCCGCGGTGCGCGAGGACGACGATCAGCGACCGCTCGCCGCGCTCGCCGACGAACATCGTCACGAAGCGCGCGCCTTCCGCTGCCAGCTGTGCGGTCGCCGTCTGCAAGGTCGCAAGCGGCACCCGCAGCCAGCGCTCCCCCGCGGGCGACGGTTCGAACACGCCGCGCACGCGGCCGCGCAGACCGTCGGTCACGGGAAGACCGGACTGCTCCGCGTCGGGCTTCATCCGCTCGGGCTCCCAAGGCTTTGCGCGGCGTGGGCGAGCAGCGAGTTGAGCCCGGCGGGGACATGCAGCCCGAGCCCGACGACGACCGCGAGGCAAGCGAGCATCGCGGCGACGATCCACCAGCTCGTCTCGCCGCGCGGCACAGTCGTTGGCGTCGCTGCTGAGACGACCATTCGTCCCGTGTGCCAGACAACGCCGAAGAAGGCGACGTTGACCAGCACGATCAGCAAGGCAACCCAGACGTAGGCCGGTCGCGCGAAGCCGCCGGCAACGATCTGGAACTCGCTGCGGAAGATCCCGGAGAGCGGCATCCCGGAGAGGGCGAGCGCCGCCGCGAGGAACATCGGCCCACTCCACGGGAGCGCGCTGGCGGCACCGCGGACGTCGTCGATCTCCTTCGTTTCGAAGCGGCGCAGCACCGATCCGGCGCCGAAGAACGCAAGCGCCTTCGCGGCGGCGTGGTTGAGCACGTGCAGCAACGCGCCGGCCACGGCGAGGGGCGCTCCGAAGCCGATGCCGAGCGCGATCACGCCCATGTGCTCGATCGACGAGTACGCGAGCAGGCGTTTGTAGTTGCTCTGGGTGAGGACGAACGATGCGGCGAGCGCGAGCGAGGCGGCACCGAGGACGAGCAGCACGTGCCGCGGGAAGGCCGAACCGTCCGAGGCAACCGCGACCTGGTAGAAGCGGAGCACGGCGTAGAAGGCGTTGACGAGCAGCGCCCCGGACAGCAGCGCCGAGACAGGGGTGGCGGCTTCGCTGTGCGCGTCGGGCAGCCAGGTGTGGACGGGAGCGAAGCCGGCCTTCGTCCCGAAGCCCAGGGCGGCAAAGAGGAAGGCGACCTTGACCATTCCCGGCGGCAGCGCACCCGCGCTGGCCAGGAAGGTCGAGAAGCGTGGGACGTAGGAGTCGCCGAGCGCCGGGGTTCCGGCGGCGTAGAGCAGGATGACGCCGAGCAGCGCGATCCCGAGGCCGGCGGAGGCGATCAGGACGTACTTCCAGGCGGCCTCGAGGGCAGCGTCGGTGCGGTCGACCGCGACCAGCAGCCCGGAAACGATCGTGGTCAGCTCGACCGCGATCCAGAGCATCCCGAAGTCGGTCACCAGCGGCACGAGCGCCATCGTCCAGGCGAACACGTTCAGGTAGGCGAAGTAACGGCGCGCGAAGCCGGCATAGTCGCGACGCCTCTCGTCGGCGCGGAGATAGCCGATCGAGAAGACCGCACTGGTCGCGTAGAGCAAGCCGGTCGCGAGCAGGAAGACAGCGCCGAGCGGGTCAAGGCCGAGCCACCGGCTGGCGGAGACGGTGCCGCCGCCGCGGACGTGGACTGCGAGCGCAACCGCGAGGCCGAGCGTGGCGGCACCCGCACACAGCGTGGCGGCTTCCGCGAGCCGGGGCCGCGCCACGAGCGAGGCGAGCGCAGCCGCGAGCGGCGGTACGAGCAGAACGATCAGCACAGCGCCCACGCTCAGCCCCGCAACCGGTCGAGGATGTCGGTCGTCACCGCCGTGCGCGCGATCCCCAGGTACTGGACGAGCACGACGAACACGAGCACGCCGATGAACCGCTGACGCTCAACCGCAGCCGCGACAAAGCGAGAAACGAGAAGCTGGTCAGCGCGATCCCGATCAGCACCATCGTCGGCACGCCAAGCGTCGAGGGCACGCGCGTCTCGACCTCCAGCCTGCGCAACACGACGCCGATCCCGAAGGGCACGACCAGCGCTTTGAAGCCGATCGTGACCGCTCCGAGCGCGTACAAGGAGGTGCCGTGGCCGGTCGCTGCGGCCGCGAAGGCGAGCACCGCCACCAGTACTGATCCGACCGCGTACAGGCCGAGCTGCTCCCAGACGTCCTGCGCGCGCAGCATCGCGAAGGCGAGCAAGAGAACGGCCACCGCGACGACGCTCGCGATCGCGCCGAACACCGTCAGCCGGGCGACAAACTCCCGCTGGAACACGAACGTGACCACGGCCAGCACCGCGAGCAGGAAGCTGGCGACGGTGAACTCGGGAATCTTGTAGAGGCGCAGCTTCGCGAACGACGACTCGATCGCGACGATGACGATGCCGACCCCGATCGCCTTTGCGAGCAGGAAGAGGATCGCGTAGATGAGGTGATCGAGCCGGCCGTCCTTGGCCAGCCCCCAGGGCAGGACGAGGACGTTCGCGAAGATCACCAACAGGACCAGCTGCTTCATCGACGATCCCCAGCGCAGCAGCGCGAAGCCGGGGCCCGAGTGCTCGAGCGTGCGCGCCTCCTCGATCATCCCGAACTCGAGCGTGCCGCCGTGGCTCTCGACCGGGATGCGGCCCGTCTCCGCGAGCAGCACCATGAAGAAGGCGGCGGCGGCGAGCAGATGCGAGGGGCGGAAGATCTCCACGGTTGACGACTTGAGCGTCGCGACGAGCGCGTAGGGCAGGTCGGTGTGGGTCGTCAGCGCCACCGTGAAGATGACGAACAAGATCGTCGGCTCCCCGAGCGCGCCGAAGCTGCGCAGCCGGCTCGACCCGAGCTGCGCGTAGGGGCTGCCACTATCGATCGCGGCGAGCGAGACGGCGAAGCTCGCCATGGCGAGGATGAAGCCGCCGCCGAGGATGTCGCCCATGTAGCCGAGCGGCAGCGGGAACGTCGTCAGCACCGGGATCAGGAGCGGCACCGTCGCGTACCCGGCGAACGCAACATACGGTCCCGCGCGAAACACCGGCCCCGCCTCCTCGGGCAGGACGGTCTCCTTGCGGAATAGCTTTGCGATGTCGTAGTAGGGCTGAAGGACGCTGGGTCCGCGCCGCATCTGGACGATCGCCTCCAAGCGCGCGATCACACCGGTGACGAGCGGCGAGAGGAAGAGGACGGTGCCGACCTGGAAGAACTGAATCTGCCAGTCTCGAAGCGTCGGCACTTCCCCAGCGGCTCCTTCCACGCGTTCGCGTCACTGGTAGAAGCCATCAGCCGCCGGGACGGCCGTTCGGGGACCCGGTCCGCGTCCCCTCCAGAGCTTCATCTGGAGTGCAGGCAGGTTAGTACACAAACCGCCACCAGAGCGTCAAGAGGGGTGCGCTATCGTCAGCCGCACCGGCCGCCCACGCCTCCACCGGGGGCCTTCGGGTAATCCCGGTGGTTGGGCGGCCGCCTTCCCGTTCGGGCAGGCTGAATAGGGTCTCCCGCGGTGACGCTGCGCGTCGACATCCCAGGCCGGGCCCCGCTCGAGCTCGAGTACCTGCTGCTGGACGTGAACGGGACGCTCACCGACCGCGGAACGCTGCTCGGCGGCGTCGCCGAGCGCGTCAGTCGGATCCGTGAGCAGCTCG
>WNGE01007535.1_pt1 | contig 11805 bp, 10 predicted proteins | sample 5400651 | NCBI WGS metagenome assembly WNGE01 (sample SAMN13153370, study PRJNA577476) | soil metagenome | isolation source: 60 cm soil or saprolite under grassland replicate 2 | place: USA:California | collected 2016-06-15 | reverse complement strand
GCGTGCCATCACGGACGCCCATCCCTGTCTTGTCCGTAACCCAGCAACAACCCGGTCAGAACACCACCCGACAACCCCAGAACCGTGGCCACCAAAACGCCATCCGACCCCCTTGACAAACATAAGAGCATCGATCTGATTTCCTACCAGAAGAATGGGAAAGGCTGCGCGACGACCGTCAAGGAAGCCTGGCTCAGCCGACCGAACCGTGAGTGAATATCCCGGCCGGTGCATAAGCATGCGTCCGGGCAACACGCTCATTTCGGCAGATGAAGACGCGTGGACTGAGCGTAAGCCTGATCGCACATTCAGGGCACGGATGTATCAGGTATGGCGTCGATGGCTCCGTTGTATATGACGACGGCCTGGGCGCCGGCCCCGCCGCCGGGCGGTGCGCGTGGCTGCACTCTGGCGGGTGCGCCTACGGCGGCGTCCGGCCTCGAGCAGGTTTTAGGGCAGCTATGGATCGGGTGCGCCGCCGGATTGTGCCATGGACGGGATCGGTGAAGGAGGACATCAGATGGCAGGTTCGTTGCGTGACCCGGGCGTGCTGGCCGCCATTCAGGCTGCCCGCCGGCCGCCTGCCGGCGCCCCAGCGCCGTTCGCGTCCCCTGCGGACTGGCGGGACGGATGGATCTATTTCCTGATGGTCGACCGGTTCAATGATCCCGGCGGTCTGCCGGTGCATCAGCCTTACGACGATCCCGGCTACGGCGGTTTCCAGGGCGGGACGTTCCGCGGGGTGCAAGCCCAACTCGGGTACATCAAGGGTCTCGGTGCTTCGGCCATCTGGATCAGCCCGGCCCTGAGGAACCTCGGGTGGGACGCCGGCAGCTACCACGGGTACGGGATCCACGACTTCCTGGCCGCCGAACCCCGCTTCGCGACCAGCGCCGCGACCGCCGACACAGAACTGCGCGACCTGGTCGACGCCGCCCATGCGATGGGGCTGTGGGTGATCTTCGACATCGTGCTGAACCACGTCGGCAACGTCTTTGCCTATTCCCCGGACGATCCTGGGACCGTCCAGGGAGTCCAGTTCTCTCCTGGTCCGCTGCCGGTCTACTGGCGCCTGCCCGACGGCAGCCCGCGACCGGTCCCGGCTCCCATCGAGCAGATCACCGGGTCGGCAGGCGGTGACCTAGTCTGGCCCAGCGAGCTGCAGCAGAACGCGTACTTCCGGCGGCAGGGCAACCCGCAGGCCGGCGGCGATGACACCATCGGGGACTTCGCGACGCTCCGCCAGATGCGCACCGACAACCCCGCTGGCCAGGACGCGCTGATCGCCGCCTACCAGTACGTCATCGCCCGCTTTGACCCCGACGGGTTCCGCATAGACACGCTGCGGTACCTCAAAGGCGACCTGCCCCGCCAGTTCGGCAACGCCGTGCGCGAGTTCGCCGAATCGCTCGGCAAGCGCAATTTCTTCACCTTCGGCGAAGTCCTCGACAACACTGCCGAGAACGACATCGCCCGATTCATCGGGCGCAGCACCCTCGACCTCACCAGTCAGCAGCTGGTCGGCGTCGACGCGGCACTCGACTACCCCCTGTTCTCTGCCCTCAAGCCCGTAGTCAAGGGCCTCGCCGCCCCGACGTCGGTGATCACGATGTACGGCCAGCGCAAGACAGTCGAGGCCGACATCGTCAGCTCACACGGCGACGCCACCCGGTTCTTCGTCACGTTCCTGGACAACCACGACATGAAGGAACGCATCCGCTACCAGGCGCCAGGAAACCCGGCCGAGTTCGATGACCAGGTCACCCTCGGGCTGGCCTGCCTGTTCACCCTGCCCGGCATTCCCTGCGTCTACTACGGCACCGAGCAAGGACTCCACGGCGTCGGCTCCGACCCCGCCGTGCGTGAGGCGATCTGGGGCCTGACCGGATTCCCGGCCACCGGCCCTTTCTACCTCGCCATCCAGAAACTGTCCGCGCTACGCAACGCCGAGCCCGCCCTGCGCTACGGCCGGTACTATTTCCGCCAGGTCTCCGGCGATCAGGTCCACTTCGGATTCTCGCCCTACAACGGGGGCGTGCTGGCCTGGTCGCGCATCCTCGCCGACCAGGAACGAACCATCATCGCCAACACCTCCACCAGCACGCCGCAGAACCTGTCCGTAATCGTCGACAGCACACTCGCGGGCACAACCCCACCACAGCTGCTGTACTCCAACAAGCCGGGCCCGGCAGCCCCAGGCCCGGTGACCCCGCTCCCGAGCGCCATAATCACCCAGGACGACGGGACGACCACGACCGGAGCGGTCACCGTCCTGGTATCCCTTCAGCCGATGGAAATCCAGATCCTGTCCTGCTGAGCTAAATAAAGAGCCCATGCGTCGAACCCACTCATGGTGGCAGAAGAGGTTGACCTGAGAGCCATGAGCGATGCTCGTACTCGGGAGCTGGGTTGTGATAGCTAAAGGTTAATTGTGTTAGAAGCCGACTTAGGTCCGGCCACTTCATGCTCAAGGCACCGGGCACCGGGCGTGGAACCACATTGCGATTTATCCGGAGCCCAGACCATGCTAGCAGTGTCTGCTGCGAGCATCCTTGGAACGGAGGAGCTGAGAGCAGATGCACGAGGACCATGAAACCTCCGGGCCTGGCAAGCTGTCGTGGGGCATCCTTATCGTTGTCGTGTTTTCGCTATTCGCGATCGCCCTAGCACTTGTATTGCGTTCACATGTCTTCGTTCCCAATGGAAAGAACCTTTCAACTGAGGATGTTCAGGCACTGTGGGCTTTCATAGGTTCTGGCGTGGCAGCTGCTGTTGCGCTTGTAGGGGTACTCTTTACACGATCGCACAATGAACGCACCCTAGCCCTACAAAAAGAAGCTGAGACGTGCCTGGCCCTAGACACAGTGGTCAAGAGCCTCGACCTCGTCGCCGTATCCGGAACATATGCTCCTAGGGCTAAGATCGCAGGCTCGCTCGCCGCGCTTGTGCACCTTAATCATCCAATCATTGCTATGCGAACGCTCGGTGCTGCGTGGGCCGATGGGGCAATAGATGTTCCTAGTGCAGTCTGGCTGATCAACGAGGTCTTTGAGCGGGGTAGTGATCAAAGCCAGCTGGAGGCGGCGACGCTGCTGGACATTCACGCTACAGAATTGTGCACAGACGCGCCTGGGATCTTCTTCTGGCCTGTATCTGCTGAGTATGTATGGCCCATGGAAATGCAGCTAGCTACACGCCTGCGACTGCTTCGTGCAATCATGACAACACTACTGTCTCGGCCTTTGGTATGGTGGCGTGATGGTGGCAGGGCAGGATGGGCTCTCACTTTGCTTGACGAAGTGGTACAGTATGACGCCGATGAGAGTTTGCAGCGAGAGGCGGCTGTCGCGGCTCAGAAGCTTCTTGGCGTGGTCGGCGTTGACAGGCTTCAGCATGGCTCAGGGTGGAAGCCGCTGTCCGAGGTGAGATCTCGAGTCTTTGGATTTGAACAAACGCGCGAGATTCGAATGTTGAAGCAGGCTCAGCAACAGCTTATCGAGTGGGCAAGCCGAAGTGGCTGAAGATTCTTTTGGCGCTCCGGAAGAACGTACTCATTTCGGCAGAAGAGGACGGTCAGGCGGCAGCACGAGCTGACAGGGAGACGGCCTCGGTCATCGCCCGCAACAGCGCCAGATCACCACTGCAGGCTTGGTGCCTGCCAGGCTGTGATGGCTCCGCGTATCACCCGGTCACTCGGGCCCGGCCGCCCGGGCGCGGTCGTGCTTGACATGAGTCGGCCATCGCCCGGTAGTGTGGCCACATGAAATCCCTGATTCAGGGATTTCTCACCGGAACGCGGCGTCAAGCCCGCGCTCTGGCACCGAGGAAGGTGATATCTCCCCGGTTTTCGCGGCACTTGAACACGCCGCGGGAGATCTCACCACTCTGGGGAAGAATCCCTCACTTGAGGGTTCAAGTCCCCCCTCGGACACGACCCATTGCCCCATATTGGGCATCTTGCTGCACGAATGTCTCCGGGCTGATCGTCACGTCAGCCCGGATTTTGTCTTCTCCGGGCAGGAAGGTGACCTTGAGCCCCATCTGCTCGTAGATGGCTGCCTTGACGGCGGGCTCGGCGTCGCGGACGACGTCCCGCAGGTCGCCCAGGCCGATGATGAGGATGCGGATGTCGTCTTCGGTGAGCCTGCGGAAGGCCGGCTGGCGGGGCTGGCTGGCGTCGCGGGCGAGCGCCGCGGCGCGCTCGGCCTCGACCTGGCGGGTCCACTTGGCGACGGCCTGGGGATCGGCTCCGGCGTCGAGGGCGGCCTGGTAGCGGGCAAGCCGGGCATCGCAGTCGGCGATGACGGCCTGGACATCCGCCTCAGGAGGACCTGGGACGGGCATGCCGGGCTCCTGGGCTGCTTCCATCTCGCGGATGGTCCGCTCGAGCCGATGCGGCGCGAAGATGATATGCAGCCAGCCGTCGATGGCGGGCAGCAGGTCCGCTTCGCGGAGGTAGACGTTGCCGGGGTGGCGGACGTGGCTGGCCAGGGCGTATTCCCGGGGGTAGCGGCACCGGTAGTAGGGTTCGTGGTTGCTGTACTGGCCTTGCATCCGGCGTCCGCAGTGCCCGCAGTGCAGCCGTCCGCGCAGGACATATGGGTGAGCGACCCGCTGGTGTACCTCGCGGCGGCTGCGTCGGGCGCGCCCGGCGCCGGCCATGATGGCCTGCGCGGCTTCGAAGTCCTCATTAGAGATCAAGGGCTCGTGGGCGAGGCTGTCGGACCAGATCCAGCTGCCGGCCTCGTTCCAGCGCATCCGGGTCTCGTAGCCGGCGGCGACGTCATCGACGTCCAGGAGGATCTCGTCCTTGCGCTGCTTGTTCCAGACCTGCCGGCCGGTGTACCGGGGGTTGCGCAAGATGACTCTAACAGCGGATTTGGACCAGCCTTCGCCGGTGCGGTGCCGGTTGCGGGCCCGGTCGTGCTGAGACGGGGAAGGGATCCGGTCGCGGGTGAGGCCCTCGGCGATGGCGAACAGGCCGCGCCCGGCGAGGTACTCGGCGAAGATCCGCCGGACCACCCAGGCGGTCTGAGGGCCGGGTTCCAGCTTGTGCAGGCGCTTGCCGTCGGCGGCCTTGGCCGGGTTCGGGTGCGGCCCGGCGTCGACGAGCCGGTAGCCGTAAGGCGGCCGGCCGCCGAGGAACCGGCCCTCCAGCGCGGCCTGGGCGGACATGGCGGCGCGGACCCGCAGCTTGATCCGGTTCCGCTCGCCCTTGGACAGGCCGCCGAACACCGACATGATCAGGTCGTGGGCTTCGGAGTCCGGGTCGATCGGCCCGCCGACCTCGGGGACCCACAACTCGACGCCGTAATGGGCGAACACGGGCATCACCAGGCTGTACTGGTTGCCGTAGAACGCTCGCTGCGGCTCCCCGATCACCACGGCGTCAAAACCCCGGTGCGGGTCGGCCAGGTCGGCGAGCAGCTGCGCGGCGCGGGGACGGCGCTTCCACGGCAGCGACCGGGACTGGCCGACATCAAAGTAGTCGGCGACGATGATCCCGCCGGCCGGCTCGATCAGGGAGCGGCTGCGGGACCGCTGCCAGTTGTAGGACGCATCGGGATCCTGGTTGTCTTCGGTCGAGACCCGTCCGAGGAACCCGAATCGCCTGGCCCGGACGGCTGGGTCCGGGCCGAGAACCGGCAGGGAGGCGCTCATCCAGGCCCGCCACTGGGAGGGCGCCGGGCGGCGCGCTGCCCGGCCGACGGCAGACGGCGGCCAGGCCCAGCGGCCAGTCCTGTCGACGGCATGCTGCTCTCCAGGCCGGACATAAGCCTGTCTAGCAGGGCGTACTCCCCTGCAGTGAGCGCTGTGGCGCCCGTATCGGCCAGCACGAGCAGAACATGGCGCTGCGCGAGCTGCTGCAAGATCTCGACGCCGTCTACGGGCGTGCGGCGCGGGAGCAGCCGCCATGCGTCGGCGGCGACCAGCGTCCAGGCCGGATGCGCGGGGCCGGACAGCGTGGCCAGCAGTGCCCGGCCCTGCGGCCGGCAGCTCCACGGGTGATCAGCGCGGCAGCTCTCGTCGAAATACACGGCGGTCACCAGACCGCCGTAGGCGGCGACGACGGCACGGCACTGGGCGAGTTGCCGGTGCCGTTCTGCCCCGCCGTCCCCGGTGCCAGCGGCGTGAGCGGTCCGGCCGTAGAACGCCACCGGCATCGCCCGGATCCGGGTCTGCGGATCAGCGGCGGCGAGGTCGTCTGCCAGGAGCACACCTGAGCCATCCTCAGGCCTGCAGGGCTGGCGATGCCGGCCACGGGAGCGGGTTCTCCTCACCTTTTCTCCTTCCTTGCGGCAGCTCATCTGCGGTGGGGCGGCGCCGGGAAATGCACGGCCACCAAAGGCCCGGCACGCGGCGTACCGGTTCACCGTGGTACCTGGACTCGACGGCTGGCTTCAAGTGCGTCAGCCCCCGGCGCGGTCTGCCCTTTCCCTGGCGCGCAGGAGCATGGCCAGGACAACCCGGGCAGCACCTGGGGTCAGCTGCGGCTCAGCAGGGCTGAAGGTCACCTCGATCAGCTCGCCCTCTCCCGTCTCTGCAGCGCGCACATCCCGCAGGCCCCGGGCGACCGGCCCGTCGCCGGTCATGCCCGCCGCCTGGCAGGCCCCGCGCTTGATAGCTCCAGGGCATTGCTGATTGGCGCCGGACCAGCGTCGCCGCACTTGACATGCCGGACGGAGTCGAGCGCTGATCGTCGACGCTGCACGACCGGGCAAGACGGTCTCGCCTGGGCTGCGTCCATCCGGGGCGTGCAAGGCCATCGCGTCAGCGATCTTGGAGGTGGGTGATCATGACTGGCAGATCCCCCGGTCCCTGCGCCGGAAAGGTACCAGCCGCCGGCGAGATGCCAGGTATCCCCGACGATGCCGACAGTTACGAAGACATCAGTGTCTTGAGCCTGGCAGGGAGGATCCCGTCCGATGACGGGGAATGGCTGCTTGTCACATCGCTGGATAGCCAGCCCGGAGCCGGGTTCCTCGCCCGCCACCTGCGCCCGGACGAGTTGCACGCCCACGGAGGCGACGTGCTGATCCGGCTGCTTCCCGATGCCAGGAGACGGGGACTGCCAGAGATCCGTGCTGAAGTGCTGGTGGTCCTGGGCGGCCACTTGATCGTGGCCGGGAACTGGGAGCGGCAGGACCGGGACTGGTGGCCTGAGCAGATCCGCCCTGCCGTCGCGTTCGTGATGGGGATGGTCACCGAGCTCGAGGAGAACGGCGCTGACCTGGGCGCCCGCCACCGGGTCCGGCTGGATGACCCGGCGGCAGCCGTGGTCGGCGTGCCGCTGGGCGTCACTTCGGGCCAAGCGGCCGCGAGCCAGCCCGGCGATTGAGGCTGGCACGCCCGTAGCCTCGGGGGCAGGTACCTCAGGCAGCCTGCCCCCGCTGGCGTTGTCCCGGCTCACTGCAGGAGGGTGCCTCCCAGGTGCTGTCCAGATCCGCGCGTAAGGCAGCCGCGCCGAAGCCACCGGCACCCTCCGCATCAACGTGGCAGGGCCGTTGTGCCGGACTCCTGAGTTCGCGCTGCGGAGCCTTGAGTTCACGCGAACTGCCGGGAAAGCCGGGGGCGCGGAAGATGAGCACGTCCTCGTGCGCGATCAGGTGCCAGGGCTTGCCGCGGGCGCGGGCCTCGCGCAGGTTCCGCAGCTGGAAGAAGGACGGCCGGGGGACCAGCGTGCCGCCGCGGAGCCCGGCCAGCAGGGCGACGCACCGCTCGACCGGGATCAGCCCGGCGGCGGCGCCGGTGGCGAGCACCGCGCCGGGGAAGTCGACCAGCTCGCCGCGCTGCCGCCAGGGCCGGGTGGTGATCACGGCGATGCCGCCGGGCCGCAGCAGTGCCCGGGCGGCGGCGAGGATTTCGGCCAGGCCGTCGAGCAGGTCATCCAGGCGGCGGCTGGCCAGGTTGGCCGGGTCGGTGCCGTAGGTGTTGTCCCACTTGGTGACCTTGCCGCCGCCGGTGCGGGCCTCGGCCTTGACCTGCCCGTGGATGCTCGGCCCGTACGGCGGTGAGGTGACGATCAGCGCTGCGGTCCCGGCCGTGCCGGGCGGGAGCAGCCCGCGCAGCTGGCGGGCATCTCCCTGGATGACTTCGGCGGTGCCGGCGGCGCCGTGGCGGCGGGCCCAGTCGATGTTGGCGGCGGCCAGGCGCGCCCACCGGGCCTCGTACTCGACGCCGAGCCCGTGGCGGCCGAGGTAGGCGGCCTCGACCAGGGTGGTGCCGATGCCGCACATCGGGTCGGCGACCAGGTCGCCGGGCTGGGTGTAGCGGGTGATGGCGGTGGCGGCGATGGCGGGCAGCATCTTGCCGGGGTGGGCCATCGAGGCGGGCAGGTACCGGCCTTGGCGCTGGGCGCGGGCGTCGTGCTGGGCGGTGGCCCACACCGACAGCGGCGGGCAGCTGTCCTGGCTGTCCGGGGCGGGTGCGGCGGGCACGGCGGGGTCATCGGTCATCGGGGCCTCCAGGCTTGGTCAGGACGAGCAAGTCGGCGTGGATGCGCGTGCCCGGAGGGTCTTCGCGCGGGCAGGCGGTGGCGTGCTGGCCGGGGAAGGGGCGCAGCTGCGCAGCGTCGACGGCGGCGTGGAGGAGGACGATGTGCTGGGCGTAGACGAGTCCGGCTGCGCGTGCGCTCGCCACGGGGTGGCTCAGGTCCGGGATCTGTCCCGGTGCGGGCCGGCCGGCGATGATGGCGAGGATCCCGCCGGGCCGCAGTACCCGCTGGCACGCCGCGTACAGCGCTGTCGGGCACGCGGCTGCGCCGCCGGCCGGCAAGGCGGCGGAGCAGACGGTGACCGCGAGCGCGGCCTGGCCGGGCGGGCAGCTAGCGCCGCCCGCCTGCCCGCCCGGGTCCGCGATGCCCCGGATGCGGCGGCCGGTGCGGGCTGCTGCCGCTGCGAGCGTCGTGCAGCCTGCGCCGGAGACCGCCACCAGGTCGCCGGGGCGGGAGAACGCGGCGATGACCGGCACGGCGCCCGCGCCGGGACATGGCAGGCAGGCAGGGCCTGGGGCCGGGCACCCCGGGCCAGGCACGCCGGGCCAGACGCTCAGCGGCAGGCCCGTCCGGCCAGCCAGGGCCGGCCAGGGACAGGCGCCCGGCTCCGGTGGCATGGCGCTGCCGGTGATGGCAGGCGCGCCTGAGCCGGCCGGGCAGGGAAATGAATCCGGCATGAGGGCTTGACCGCCCCGCTGCTGCCGGGATCGCTGACACTATATAAATCCGGTTTGCGCGCCTTTTCTTGGCACCACAAGTACCAGAGAATTTCCGGGATCCGGATTCCGGGTATGCCGTGCGGGATGAGCTGAAGAATGGCGGGGGCCGCGCCTTTACCATGCGGCATATACCTGCCGTGTACCTGAGATATGCCTCCGGTGGACCTCCGGTGGCACTGACCTCAGCAGGGGACCGCTTCGCCCCGCGCGCCGGTTCGCCATCGCGGCGTCACCTCGTCCCGGTACGCAGACGAGGGATCGCGGGCACCCGGGTGCCACGGACATCCGGAGGGGGCGCCGGCGGGCCTGCGGTCACGGGCCGCGGGCCTCGCTGCGGGCACGGGAACCTGTCCGCTGCCGGACGCCGCGCTGCTGCCAGGTGCCGGGCTTGCATGCCCGGCGCTTAGCCCTGCCAGCCAGCCCAGGTACACGGCAGTTACACCGGAGGTACACAGCAGGCAGGCAAGAGGTACATCTGTCCAGCCTGGCGAAACGGGGTCGCCGCGCGGCTCCGGTGGCGGGCCGGCGAGAGGGCGACGGCCGGTATACCGAAGGGCCATCGCAGGTACACGGCAGGACCATCGCAGGTCAATGGCACCCGGCTCCCTGGGAGCGGAAAGATCCGCGACCACGAGGAGCTCACCCGTGCACTCGTACGACGACCCCTTCCCCCCGGACGGCCAGGACGGCACCAGGGAACCCGCATCCGCCCGGGCTGCCGGAGGCGGTGGTTACCGGCCCGGCCCGCTGGAGGCCCTCGCCGGGGCGTTCCGCCTGCTGGTCACCGGGCCGCATCCGCTGGCCCTGCGGCCTGGGCGGCTGGCCCCGGGCCTGCCGGACAGGCCGGTGCCGCTGGATGAGCTGACGGTCCTGCTGCTGCATCCCAGCGTCAGCACCGCCGCCCGGAACAAGGTCTGGGCCGAGCTGGTGCGCCGCGCCCGGCCCGGGTCCCCGGCCTGGACGATCGGGCTGACCGGGGTAGCGCTGCCCGGCCTGACCCGCGCCGTGGCCAGCCTGGCCGCCGCCTACCGCGGCGATCCGGGCGACCTGGAGGCCGAGGTGCTGGCCGGGTTCCTGGCTCTGCGCGCCCTGGACCTGGACGAGCTGGACAACATCCCGCTGGCCTCCCGGCTGACCTGGGCTGGGTACCGGGCCGGCCGGGCGCTGGCCTACTCCGACGCCACCTGGGCGGCCCGCCACCGCGACCTGGACGAGTCCTGCCGCGCCCCGGCCCGGCCATCCGGGCACCCGGACTTCGTGCTGGCGGCCGCGGTCCGCCGCGGCGTCATCACCGCCGCCGACGCGCACCTGATCGGCGCCAGCCGGCTCGAGGGCATCCCCCTGTCCCGGCTGGCCGTCGAAACCGGCAGCCGGCACGACTCGCTGTGCCGCCGCCGCGCGAAGGCGGAGAAAAGGCTCACCCGCGCCCTGCTCGCCGGGGACCTGGAATTCCCCGGAATTCCCTGAGCCGGCGGGTGCCAAAAAACGGCCCGGAAACCGGATTTATACAGGCGCGGGGGAAATACCATCCCTCCGCTTTGCGGGGCGGCCGGCCGGATGCCGCCGATCGCTGACTGCCGCCGGCCCCGAGTGCGAAGGGAGGTTCCGTCCCGCGCCCGGCCGGCCCGCCCCGCCCGGACCACTGACCGAGGAGGCATCCCGCGATGCGCTATCTCCGCCACCCGCCGCCGTGGCACACCACCGCAGCCGGGCTCCCCATCCTGGCGGCGCACACCATCAACCAGGTCATCAGCAACACCACGGTCTGGCTGGTCGGGATCCTGGCCGGCCTGGCCACGCTGTTCCTGACCATCGGCGGCATCCGGTACCTGATGGCCGGCGGCGACCCCGCCGAGGTCGCCAAGGCCAAGGTCGCGTTCCGCTCCGCGGCCATCGGCTACGGCCTGGCCGTCCTGGCCCCGGTCATCGTCACGATCCTGAAGTCTCTGACAGGCGGGCCATGACCGCCGCCGGAGGCCACGCGGCGCTGGCCGCCTGCGGCCTGCTCGACTTCACCTGCCGGATCTCCCAGTCGATCACCAGCTGGTTCGCCGGCCTGGTCGAAAGCGCGGTCAACCCGGTGCTGGCTGTCATCGGCAACGACCTGCTGTCGACCCCGCAGCCGGGCAGCTTCCCGGCGGTGGCCGGGATGTGGGGCACCTCGCTGGCCATCGCGGATGCCGCCTACGTGCTGCTGGTCCTGGCCGGCGGGATCCTGGTGATGGGGTATGAGACCGTCCAGGTCTCCACCAGCGCCAAGGAGATCGCCCCCCGCCTGGTCCTGGGCCTGGCCGCTGCGAACCTGTCGCTGATCCTGACCAGCCACGCGGTCAGCCTCGCCAACGGGCTGGCCGCCGCGCTGGCCGGGCAAGGCGCCGACCCTCAGACCGCTGGCCAGGCGCTGGCCAATACGATGCGGAACTCGGTCGCCACCGGCGGGGTTTTCATCATCTTGCTCGCGCTGGTCGCGGTGATCCTGGCCCTGGTGCTCGCGGTGACGTACGTGCTGCGGCTGATGGGGCTGATCTTGCTGACCGCGGTGGCGCCGCTGGCGCTGGCCTGCTACGCGCTGCCGCAGACCGCGTGGGCGGC